>Ga0075124_10000678_pt1 | contig 15749 bp, 17 predicted proteins | sample AntAceMetag02UKS_FD_69809 | JGI IMG/M metagenome (GOLD analysis project Ga0075124, IMG submission 69809) | Saline lake microbial communities from Ace Lake, Antarctica - Antarctic Ace Lake Metagenome 02UKS | ecosystem: Environmental > Aquatic > Non-marine Saline and Alkaline > Saline | place... | reverse complement strand
TACAGATTTATGGAGTCAATAGCAGAACACAAAACCATAGACGAAGCACTGGGGTTACTAGAGTAATTAGATTGGTATGAAACTAATACACGGAGACTGCTTAGAAGAAATGAAGAACATTCCAGACGGGAGTGTAGACATGGTTCTGACTGACCCCCCTTATGGAACGACAGCATGTAAGTGGGACACTGTAATACCTTTGGAGCCAATGTGGGAACAGTTGAAGCGTGTTATTAAACCTAATGGAGCGATAGTTCTGACGGCTTCACAGCCGTTTACGTCATCACTGGTTATGAGTAATGTTGCGATGTTCAAATATGAATGGATTTGGGAAAAAGAAAGACCAACAAATATTTTTTTGATGAAAAAACAAGTCGGTAAAGTGCACGAAAATGTATTGGTATTTTATAAAAAACAACCAACATACAATCCTATCAAAGAAGCGTCTCAACAACCTAAAAATAACCAAAACATGAAAAGCCAAGCTGGAAAAATGAACATAATAGAAACACTTGGGAAGTGTCAAGCTATAATTTCGAAAGAATACGACCCAGAGGTAAGAAACCCGCGCTCAGTATTAAAAATAAACAGAGGTACAAGAAATAATCAGAAACTTCACCCCACCCAAAAACCCGTCGCCCTCTTTGAATACCTAATCAAGACTTACACTAACGAAGGGGAGACAGTCTTAGACTTTACGGCTGGTTCGTTTACAACAGGAGTTGCATGTGTTAATATAGGCAGGAACTTTATCGGAATAGAAAAAGACAAGAATTATTTTGATATTGGAACTAAACGAATAAAAGAAACTATAAAATGCCTAGATTTAAAGATAGAACCAACGATAATTACGGGAGACTCAGCGTCATAAAACATGCTGGTAAAGATAGTAGGGGTAAGCACCTGTGGCTCTGTAAGTGTTCGTGCGGTAACGAAAAAGCTGTAGTCAGCGACAATCTGTCTAGTGGTAAGTCTAATAGCTGTGGGTGTCTAAGGAATGAAGTATTAGCAAGAAAAGGAAATCAGTATGGTATTTATACAGACCGGGAAAAGGCACTACTTAAAGTACAGTACTCTCATCTAAAACGAAGGAACATGAAGATGGGATATGATGAAGTTATAGACTTTAAGACCTTTTCTACTTTAGCTAAAAGCCCGTGTAAGTATTGTGGACTAGAATACTCAAAAGAAATAGAGGATAGACTGAATGAAAGCAAAAAACAGAAGCGGTTATCAGACCACGTTTTAACATGTAATGGTATAGATAGGAAAAACAGCAAGCGCGGCTATGTTAAAGATAACAGCGTGGCATGTTGTAAATACTGCAACTTTGCAAAACATACGATGAGCGAAGATGACTTTTATAAATGGATAAAAAAAGTATATGAACATCTTTTCTAAAACAACTGGAGTAGCTTGCAAAAACCTCAACCGTAACTTTATCGGAATAGAACTAGACGAAACATACTTTGAGATAGCAAAGAAACGAATAGAGCAATAAGGAAATAACAACAGGGGATAACTTCAAAAGCTGTCCCTTTTTGCTGTACAATGGGGGTTAGAAGCACCTTGAAAGGAGAAAGACTATGAAACAATCATTTTGTTGCTGGTGTGATGCTCCCATCAAGGTGCATGACACTTACGATGATTTAGAATGTGTTGCAGTCTGTTCTGATGGATGTCGGGATGCGGAAACTTTATTCCGTATATTCTACTCCGATGAAGAACAGCACAGACGCGCACATTACATCTACCTCACTATGGGGGATGATGATGAACAAGATTCAGATGAGCAAATGTATTAACCGCTTAACTTGTGGTAATGAATTGCTCTACTGTAGCCGTGTCTATGTAAACGCTCGACTCTATCCAACAGGATGGAAAGAAATGGAGTGGTTGCTAGATACTGTTTTCTACCTTGTACGTGGCGATAAGCGTCACGTATATGATTCGTATCTATGGGAAAGGAAACACAATGTCGAGAAGAAAAAAGCCCAAAGCTTGTGAGGGGTACAACTACCACCACCGTAAGCCTAAAAAGCTACGTGGGTCTGGTTGTATATCTTCAGGGAATCTGTCTCTGGTTTTAGTCAGCAAGCACCGTGCATGGCATCGTTTGTTTGAAACAAAAACCCCTGAGCAGATTGCTATCACAATCAACTCAACTTGGCTCGACCCTGCGTATGAACTAGTTGTGCGGAAAAAGGCATGAACGATATCTACAAACCCTATCGTCAAGGACACTTTAATGTAAGGAGAGAGAAAGTGGACTACCCAGAAAGAAGCGAGTGTGACTTCACACCAGACTTCATGCACAGCAAGCCCTGCCTCAACTGCAAGACGCAGATATATGTGGCAAACGCTTTTGTTGTGAAGAAAGACAGTGGTGACACACACTTCTGCGGTGAACACTGTGCAGGAGAATACTATCTTGAGTGCCTCAGAGAAAGTGGGGTCTAGCATGGCAGAACCACGCAAGTGTACAGGGTGTAGCAGACCCTGTAACGAGTGGAGTATGTTAAAGACTATTGATGGGAAGTTCTGTGACGATGAATGTCATCGGGCGTATCTCATACAACATCCAATGAAAAGGAAATAAGATGTATCGTTTTATAGCTGTAGCACTACTGATTGTTGGTTGGTATGTTACCCCAATCATCGCTCAGGCATCCCATGAACCACTGGTGGCAGGTGAAGTTACTCAGTTTGGTGTTGAGGGCAAGGCTTGTCAAACCCAAATCTGGGCAGAGCAAGCACTGTCTCACATCGAGGAAGTTCCTTACACGGAATGGTTCAGTAACTTCAAAGCCAACGTCGCCAAGGATGTCTGTCTGAGGGGCATAGTCGAGCTTGTCCCTATCGAAACCGTCAAGAATGACGACGGCACAGATAAGACATTCACTGATATGGATGGCGAAGTGTGGTACATCATCAAGTCTGCCCCTATCGGCTGGCCAGCTCATATCTATCAAATGCTGGCTGACATGAATGGTGACCCTGTTATCTTCCTTCTTTCAGTCAATCCACTGGTCGATGTCGCTCCAACTGTCGAGCCTTCTGGTTTCGTCATTGACCCTGAATCGGAAGAAGACGTATAAATTATCTCACCAAGCGTATGAGTCCTGCATAGATGGGGAACCAATCGCTTGATGTAACTAGGCACTGCTAGTGGTGGTGCTTTTTTTTATGATAGAATATACACACAAGTCATGCTCTTATTGTAGTAAGTTATACTGACTCGGCTGGTAAGGTGTCTGTCCACATAGACCCAGCTTAAAGGGGTTGCGACCCTGTTAGACAGAACACCCTGATACCGACTACAATCGCAGGGTGTTTTTATATTATGGCTTACTAGTTATGTAACATTTATATACAACAAACGGCTATAAATATATATTATCTGGCACAACAATAAAGTAGTGATGTATCATTTTACCAAAACAACAAGTATCACTTCAATAGTAGACTTTTCTTTTCCACAGTTGTTTTTCCAGAGTATGCTATTATTGAATAAGAAAAATAGTTCCTTCAACGTTTATGTCTTAGATTGCACTACATCCTTGATATTGATTCTACAATTTAAATTCATCTGATAGATAACATACTCCAAGACCGTATAGGTCGCTTATTGCGAGGGGCAAGGCTAGTTCATTACAACGGAACTATAGGGGAGCATAACCCCTAATAAACATATGAATACATACAAAGTAAATGATTTTGGTAGCAGGTCTGCATTAGAAACGCAGGTTATTTTTGATTTAGGAAAAACAACAGAAAAAAAAGATGCTATTATAACTGGGACACAAAAGAAATTGTCAGAGTTTGGACTAGAACACAACAGTCAAATCTGGGGTGTTATAGTTCAAGAGACAAATTATAAGGTGAATAATACTCCAAAGGTGAAAAGAGGAATACGAGGTGACAGAGTTTCTTCTAAAATCAATGGACAGAAAATATAAATATTATGGGTGACTATACAAGTGTACTTACAGGTGAAAAGGCACGTAAGAAAGTACGAAGCGGTGTTAATCAAGTTTTTCATGCAGTTAGGTTGACGTTAGGTCCTGAAGGGCAGAACGCTATTCTTCCTAGAACTTTTAATCGTGGTCCAAGATTGACTAACGATGGTGTTACTGTATCTGAAAACATTAAGCCAAAAGATGAACACGAACGTCTGGCCGCAGACTTCTTTAAGGAAGGTTCAAAGCGAACAAACGAAATGGTGGGAGATGGAACAACAGGTACAGCAGTTGTAGCTGGAACTTTAATGAACATTATTTTTGACATGCTAGACCAAGATTCTGCTCCATCAGCAGGTCTTAATTCAAGTCCTACAGACGTAAAGGGAGCACGAGCTATTCGTGGAGAAATGAAAAATGCAAAAGAGTTAGTGATTAAAGAGATTAAGAAGATGGCAAAGCCTATTGAATCTCTTGAAGACCTAAAGAAGATTGCTGTTATCTCTATTGGAAAAGAGGATGTACAAATTGCAGATAAGGTAGCAGAAATGCTATGGGAAGTTGCACGAGATAAGGATGGTAACTTTGTTGATAACCATGTGGATACGGTAGAAGGATACAAGGGAGTGGTAGAAACAATGATTACAAAAGGAATGAGTTTTCCTGCAAAGGTAGCTCACCGAGGGTTTGTTACAAATCCAGAACGGTTTGAAATGATTGTAGAAGATGTACCTGTATTCATTACCAACTACAAGATGGATAACGTAGCTGAAGTGGTAAACCTCTTGAACAAAATGCAAGAACCAAAGATTGCTTTGTTTGCTCCAGCGTTTAGTAACAATGTAATTATGTCATTAGCTGCTTCTGCAAAGAATGGAATCCAGATTTTCCCAGTTCTTTGTCCAGCATTACGGACAGAACAGCTAGAAGACTTAGCTATCTACACAGGAGCTGTTGTAGTAGATAAGGAGAAAGGAAAAAAGCTCTCCAACGTCACAAAAGAGGTACTAGGGTATGCAGAAAAACTAACGGTAAAGGACGTTGAAGGCCGAGAGGATGCAATCCTCCAAGGTGGAAAGAAAGGACAGGATGAGAAGATTAAAGAACGGGTAGCAATGCTAAAAGGTCAGGCTGTTGAAGCAAAGAATGAGATGACTAAGATGAGTATTGAAAAGCGTATTGCAAATCTACATGCTGCGGTTGGGGTTGTGCGAGTTGGAGCCTCTACCAATGCAGAACTTCTATACTTAAAGTTAAAGATTGAGGATGGTGTATTTGCTTGTAAGGCAGCACTTCAAGAAGGATATGTACCTGGAGGTGGTCTTTGCTTAAAGGCTGTTGCAGAGAAACTACCAAAGTCAGTATTGACTGAAGCGTTGAAAGCTCCCTACAATCAAATTCAAAGTAATGCTGGTGGCTCACTAGAAATTGGAGAAGATGTTATTGACCCAGCACGGGTTGTACGTCTTACTGTAGAACATGGTGTGTCAGTAGCTTCATCATTGATTACCACAGGTATCTCAGTGGTGGAAGTACGTGACAAGAGCATGGGAGAAGGTGAGGAGATGATTGCAAAGGCACTAACAAAGAAAGCATACTTTGATGCAAAGCATGCAGGGATGTTAGGGGAAGCTCAAGACGAGTCAGAGAATGACCGTATGGAAGCGTTTGAGCAAGCAGTCTTCGAGGACCAGGATTAGCTAGATACAAAAAACACCGAGCTTATAAACTAGGTGTTTTTTGGTGTCTGTTTGGTACTGGCGGTTACATTATAGATTCGATTTCTTCATTTGTCACCAGTCGTAATGCAATATCACCGATTGCTGATACTATGGCTACCATACCTACAAGGTCTAGCTCAGTCATTGCTACAGTAAGTACACCTACTACAGCAACAATGCAAGCCTTCCAAAACGTCTTACTTCCAGTTAATGTTTTCATATTTAATTTAAATTACAGATTACTTGAGTCATTGTCCATTGTTGGAATAACGTACCAATAACGAACCCTACTACTACCCAAGCTATCCTTCTCATAATTTTGCTACCAGTTCCCGTAAGATTAGAAGCAACCTTTTCAGGAATGACAATTTATTGATAATTTCTTTTTTCTCAGGAATAGTGAGTGTTGGTTTTATACCAAGGTATTCTACTGAGTCACCTGCAAATACTTCATGGTTATATGATACCCCAAACTCAGGAGATTCGGGGTCAAATGCCCCATAGTATCCGTTGTTTGGTAGTAAGTTACGTCCAAACTCATTACAGAACTTCCATGACCAGTGTAAATGAGTACCAGAGGATGCTCCTGTAGAACCCATAAGCCCCACTGTCTGTCCAAATGATACATTCTTACCATCATATCCTATTTGGGCATGTAAGTGCCAGTAGCGTACCTTGACGTAGCAGGTGAAGCCAATGACTCCCTTATGGGTCTTTTTATTGACAAAGGTAGTTAGACCTTTAGGAGCCTTTCCTTCAAAGAATAGTTCTACATTGGAGATAACATCTACACCAAGTCCCCCACTGTAGTCAGATTCAATCTTCATATAACCATCAAATGTGCCAGCATGAACAACGTCTTCCCCTAAGATGCCTGGTATATCTTGACCATTGTGTGCGAGCATACCAATAGACTTATAAAAATCTACTGAACCAGCAGGACAATTATGCCCCTGCTTGCCTACAATCTTCCCATTTGGGTAAGAACAAGCTCTATTCTCACCAAAATGCTGTGAGATTCTTTTACTTCTTGTTGGACGAAAGAGTGATAGCTTTAAGCTGCTCATATAATTGTATTAATCTTTTTAAAAGAGTTATTTTTTCTATTAGTAAATTATACCGTTTTCGATGTTCATTTAAAAGTTCTAGTAACCGACCTTGGTCTTCCATCATATGAGTACGGTCTGGACCAGAGCTTTGCTTTTCCATACCATGACAAGCCTCATGTACAAATATCCACACAAAGTTTGATTTAAAACCATTTTTAATAGCTCTATTATCAAACTTTTTAGGAAGACCCATATAAAAATCATAATTTAAATCTCTATCAACCATGTCATACATCCCATAGTGGGATGTAATTCCGATAGAGTTAAGACGTTCAAATGTGGTTACAAAGCAACGTATGTCTGCATCTCCTATCATGCCTCGTATCCAATCAAAGTCTCCCCAGATTGAATTGTGCCAAGGATTCCACTTAGGTCTTAGGCTTGCTGTAGTGTTCGCAATAGTAATATCTAACTCAGGGAATAGCTCCAGCAGCTCATCAAGCCAGGCTTGTTTAATTTCTATGTTTGAAAGTATTTTAGTTTGTAGCATTTTCTTTTGTTAAGAAAGTATGTTCCCCCTGAATGGCTTGAAGTATTACAGTCTGTTGCAGACTGATTTCTTCAAGTCCTTCTTCAAGATTAGAGATGCGATTATCTGTACTTGCAAAAGTTACTCCTGCGAAGTAGGTCCCTGCCATGAGCATAAGAACAAGTGCAATAGAAACACTGGTACTCTTGGTAATTGTCTGTCCTACTGACGCTGTGGCAAGTAGGGCTGGCATTATGTAGTGTTCCATATATCTTATTATTATAATTTTGTTTCAAATACTTTTCTTCTGGACCTTATAATCCAAGCGCTAAGTGACACAGTAAACAAAACTCCAAATCCAGCCCACAAAGGCGCTGACAAAAGGTTTCCGTCACTATCTACTTCAACAGGTGCAGTTCCTAGTCCATCTAGTTTATCAATTCGTAACTTCAGTGCTTCTATTTCTGCTTGCTGTTGTAGTGTTAGTTCATAAAGCTGTTGGATTGCTGTGAGATTAAATTGCACTGACTTTCCTAAATCTCTACCAACAAATGTCACTGGTACTTCGTCTACGATTTTTACCACTTCTTCATACCTAACACCTGATGGAAGTGTACTGTGGTCAACTTCAGCCCAATCACCTTCTTTAGTATTTGGCTCCTCTTTAATGTCTAATATTTGCGATAGTGCGTCACCAACATATTTAGGAGAATATTCCAGATATGAATCGGCTAATACATTGCCCTGCACTGACAATGCCTGAGATGGTGATGTCGTCCCGATGCCGACGTTGCCACTTGCATCTATACGCATACGTTCTTCACCGTAGGTATCGTTGGGAGTACCCAGTGCAAGACCCTCAGAGCCAGTGTAGAAACTTAGGCCAGTTGGCATGGTTGTAGAATTACTAAATGTTCCCTCTGCAGTAGCAGAAATTGAAGCTGTGTAAAGTAAGTTACTTTCAGTTTCATCAGTGTGGTTGCCACCAAAATACACTGTTCCTAAACTCTTATTGTTGTCGACTGCAGCATCTGTACGCAGACCTGCGAGAGCTAGGCCACCTGTAAACGTCTGGCTGTTATTAGCTCCATCACGACGCCCTTGCACTTCAATCACTGGTGAGGATGATGTTATGCTGCTGTCACTTACTAAAATACCACCTGCTACAAATGCACCAGATATAGTAAGTTTATTAGTAGGAGTTGCAGTACCAATCCCGACGTTGCCAGACGTTCCATCAATAGTTAACCTGGTGTTTGCCCAAGTAGAGCTTTGACTAGAACCTATTTTGAATTTATCACTATCAGAGTTATCTATACCTGTTTGCCAAGCTTTTGCTCCTGTTAGCTCATAGACCATTGAACTGTCTCCAGTCCCATCTTGTTCAAGAGTAAGTTGGTTTGTTGATGTGTCATCTGAATAAGTATGAATCTTGGTTGCTGGTCCTGTCGTCCCAATGCCGACGTTGCCTGCACTATCAATTCGCACTTTTTCAGTCATAGAGTTATTCTCTCGAACTTGAAGAGCAAGATAACCATCACGAGTAGAGGCGGTACTGGTCCACTGTTGTTCTTTTCCGCCGACAAGATTAGCGGCGCCACTAGTTACATTGTCAGTTCCAATACCCGAAAGGCCTAATTTACTCACTGAAGTGGCTCCAGAATCGTTATTAAGAATCTGAACAGCAGCTTGAGCCGCATGGTCACTGGCAAAGGTAGCAGTTTGGGTAGATGAGTCGTTTACGTATAACGAGTTGGTTGGTGTCGTCGTCCCAATGCCGACGTTGCCTGCAAAACTGGTGTCTCCTGTATTTGTAAACGTATTAGCATTTGCGAGCATTGCAGCTCCTGCTGCTGTTACGTTAGTAGCATCTGTAACGTCTGCTCCGTCTTCTACGTTAAGTGCAGCCAGGAGTGAACCCTTTGCTACTGACCCTGTGAGCCCTACTACCGCTTGTACTGCATCTGTCTGGTCGTGCTTACTCCAGTTACTTGCGTAGGTAGATGTAGATGCATCGTCTGTAACTGCAATAATGTTGTCACCTACTGCAAAGGCTACACTGTCTACTGTTCCTGCAACAGATACATAGTAGAACCATCCTATCTGGGCTGCTGCTGCTCCTGGGAATGTTCCTGCACTAGCATCCCAGTCACCCTTATACACCATACCGTTTGCAAGAGCTGCAATATCAACTTCCATACTGTCTAAGTCTACTGCTTGAGTGACTGATATGTAATCTACCTTTGCCTCTTGTGAATCAGTAACAAACCGCTTGTTAGTAGCGTCGGTCATGTTTGTTGTAGAGAATACTGGGGATGCTCCACTGACTAGACTCTGGTCGATAGCTTTAAGGGCAGCAAGGTCAGTTGCTTCACTGTCCATAAATGCACCAGCGCTTGTTACGTTAGCTGTGTCTGTTTTATCTGAGTCGTCTTCTACGTTTATTAAAGTACGTACTTCACTATCTGTGAGTTGCTCTGAGTCACCTGTACCTGCTGTAATTCTACCCAAGATTCTGTTTGTAACTACGTTTGAGACTACATCTACAGCCCCTCCACCAGCTTCCCATGTTGAGCTTATTCCATCAGTTACAAGGACATATCCTGCTTGTGGACTTCCTCCTATTTGTGAGGACTTAAACTGTCGTAAGGCAGCACCAACAACATCTTCTGATGTCTGGTCTATATATAGATACACTCCTGCTGAGAGTGCCATCACTATTAGAATTGCTGTTAGTACTTTTTTCATATCTTTAGTTTACCATCTTTAATTAACTCACTAATTACTTCTTGTCTAATTTGCTCAACAAGTTCTTTGTTTTTATCAGTCTGTTTCAACTTAAAAGGTTTTAACATACTATTATGTTCTGATTAAGAATCCTTCTAATACATCTACAGAGTCTAATACTGATGTCATAGTTAATGTCTTATCAGATACATTAAAGTGAACTCCTGGTTGTATCCATTGTCCGTTCACATATGCCCATAGTGCAAGACCACTAGCAGCAACACGATGAGGTAGTGCAAACTCAGTAGTTGAACCGTCACCAGTAAAGGTGAACGAAACTATGTTACCCATACCACCACCTCCTTGACCACCTCCACTCTTTTTACCTTGTCGCATTGTATTTTTTACTTCCACTTTAAATGCAGCAAGTTCTGGTCCAACTTCGTCAAGTACTTCCTGAAGGGTTACAGAGTCACCTTTATCCCCAGTTCCTCCCTCGATACCCTTATCACCCTTTGGTCCAGCAATACCTTTTGGACCTTCCTTACCTCCTATCCCAGTAACCCCTTGTATACCTTGTATACCTTGTTTTCCTGTCTTTCCAATTTCTCCTTGATTACCTTTGACACCTTTAATTCCTTGTTCTCCAGTTTCACCCCGTAGTTTAACTTCTATCATTTCATCAAAATTGGTAGTAATCCATTCTTCAAACATAGGAGTTATATCTTTTTTCAGTTGTTCAAAACCACGTTCAAACACATCATTAAGAATGACAGCATACGAAGACCTGCTAGTTTCCTCAGCAAGACCTTTTAGCACTTCTTTCATATCCTCCATTTCAGTGAGTTGTGATTTCTTTCTATTTTGTATTGCTGTTCGTAGTTTTGTTGACATATTATTGTGTTAGAAAGTTTAACTACTAAAAATCTATTGTATCAGGGCGTTTATATGTAGGGGCTAAGGTTGGGTCTTTAGTGTCAAGCGGATACGGGTCAAACCTGCTTTGAGGGTTTAGAATTCCTGTATTATCAATGTTTTCAATAGTGAATCCTTCACCAACAGCATTTCCTTTATTACGTTCTTCCAAAATAAAGTTAACAGTTTCTCTATACTCTTTTTCAAATTTAATTTGTTTGAGCAAGTGTTGTTCTTGCTGTGTAAGGGCAATAGGATTTTCCAATACAAATTCCAAGCCTTCTTTGCCTCCCATTTTAAACCCACTATTCTTTAATTCTTCATAAAGTAAGATGCTTTCCTTATTTTTTCTTTCAGCAATGTCTTGTTTTTTGTATGTTTCTCTTGCTCGTTCAAGGATAGTCTCCATATCAGCACGTTTGATTGGTTTAACTTTAGGGAATCCAGCAAGTAATCTAGTTGCAAATATTTTTACTGTTTCAGTAGAAAGAACTTTCTTGCCAAGGAAACCTGCAAAAAAAGCTGGGTTTGAAGCACCGCCTGAGAGGATAAACCAGTCTGACAAGTTCATGTTATTTGGTGGCTTTTCTCCAATAATATTTTTACCTATAGAGTCCATTAAAGACTTGCTTGCTTGTATATCTTTATTTAGTTCTGCAAGGTTATCAAAACCTCCCTTAGAAGCTATTTCAAATTGAAATTCTCGTAATGCTTTATCTTTATTTGTAGCCGATTGTGCTACCTTACTACTTACAGTAGGGTCTTTGTAATAACTCATTTTTATATTACGTTCAAATGCACGTTTTACTTTGTTCATTTCAGACATATCAAGACCTACACCTCTTGCTTTATCAGCAAGAATAGCAAATTCAGTTGCTTCAGGACTTGATGTATCTTTCATGTATTTAGCTATATCCTCAGCTACGACAGTAACCCGTGAGTCACGGTGATTACCAGGTATGTTTGATAATCCATCATCAACATTCTCTCTAAGAGCAGTAAAGTTCTCAGACAGTTGCTTGGCTGTTTGTTCTCTGTTTCCTACAATTCCTTTTTCTAATAGGTACTCTCCCTCAGATTTTCCTTGTTGTGCAAAAAACTTTTGTCTATCAGTACTTCCTAGTCCCATATTTTTCTCAATTTGAGTAGATGTCATCCCAGAAGTATCTGGTGTTAGTTTTTTTACAACTCCACCTGCTACGCTTTGTAGTTTTGCCCCTTGCTCCATTCCTGTTTCAAATGTTTTAACCCCTGCCTTAATACTTTCTTTTGTTCCTGTAACAACTGCTTGACCAGCTTCTTTTGCTGGTTTTACTACCTTTCCTGCTAGAGTTATTTCTGAGGCAACTTCTGCAACTGGTGCAACTGCATCTATCATATTCTTAGATTCAGGACTTAGTCCTTCATACCAAGTGGTGTATGTACCAATTAAAGATTGGACATTTTCGTTTTCTCCTACAGATTGCGCAAGATTTTTCATGTCTTCTTCTAATTCTGGTGTAGCAAAAGTCTTTATTGCCCCTGTTGAACCAATAGCTATTGCATCAGCAATACTTCCCAAAACAACCTGTGACAGAGTAGACATACCTTTTTCAAGTACATTAAGGTCTTCACTTCTAAGAATTTTTCCAATCTTTGCTCCACGAGCTTGCTGTATTTTTTCTGAAAAATCCCCCACCTCTTTAATATCGGAAGGAACATCTTTGGCTATTCGTGTTGCAACAGGTTCAGGCTCAGGAATCATTGTCTGTAAACCCTCTTGTTGGTTTGCTAAAGCAGCCTTGAGATTAACTTTAGGCATCTTTGGTTTTTTAATAGGTACTGGGTCCATCCCCTCTGCTGTTAACCTATCATTGTAACGACCACTAAAATATCGTTCAGTGATTTCTTTTGCATCATCATCTGTATCTCTTTTTGCGAAAGCCCTGTCCAGGATTTCCTTCATTGTAGGTTGTGTTGTTTTAGTCATATTAAGATGTTGGATAACCATTAAGTGTTCCAGAAGAGCCCGATGAACTACTTGATGAATAATTAAACTCAGAACTCATAAAGCCATTCAGTAAAGAGTCGTCAGTTGTTGAGCTGTATTGTTCTTTTTTTCGTTTAGCAGCAAATTCTGTTGCTCTTGTTTCATAAAGTACTAGCCTTGCACTATCATTAATAAGTTGAGCACTTGTTGCTACAGGTAATCCTCGTTGAGAACGAGCTTGATTATGCAATCCAGTTACATAATGAGAAAGTTCACCTGCTTTAGTTATAGCAATTTCAGGCTGGTCTGATAAAGACACAGTTAAACTATCCATCAATTCTTTTTCAGTTTCAGTCAACTGCTGTCCTGAGAATCCTAATCGGAAAGAACCACTTAATGTTTGCATTGAGGTTTCAAGTTTCTGTACAGTCTTTTCTTCTTCTGTAGATAGTTGAATACCAGAAAGTCTTTGGAACTTGAATGCCGCCTTATCAATAGCACCAAGTTTGTCAACAGGAACTTTATTAATAAGTTCGGTCACTCGATTAACATTAACAATAAGCCCTCTTGTTGAGTCAGTATCCCCAAATGGGGTATCTACATTTTCAAGTTGAGCGTTTTCAACCATACGCATAGCCTGTTCATGTCTTCCCATGTTCATCTGGGCAGATAAGTCACCAGGTTCAATTAGTGTCCCAAGAGCTAAAGAAAGAAACTCCTCACCTAAAACAGCATCAGCTCCACCTTTGAGGTCAAGAACAAAACCCTTCATAAGGTTAGCAATATCTTGCATCGCAAGTCCATCACGCAAATCTAGTAAAATATCTGCTATTAGGATAGGTTTTTCTGCTACGTTGTCTTTCAACTTAATTGGAAGTTGTCGGATTATGTTTCTTATATCCCTAGCCTCGTCTACAGTAGCCTCGTTTGGTAACTCGTAAGAGTAGGTTTCTCCTGTTTCGTCATGGACATAAGATACTGTTGTAGTTCCTCCACTAAGAGAACTAGAACCAGGTGTCTGGCTTGATGGTGAACTACTATTAAAATTAGAACTTCCTCCACCAGTTCCTATCCCACTTGCAAGACGTTCTCCTGTCTTTGCATTGACTAATGAATCATTAGGTCCTAGTCGGATTGTTTCATCTGCACCTCCAGTAAAGATACCTGTTTCTTCATCAACTGCTTCCATCATTTCTCGTACTTTATCAAAAGGTACTTTGCCATCAAGGGCAGAGAATACGTCTATTGAAGATGTGTACCCTTCATCAATAGCCTCAGCAATAAGCATCTGTTGGTCTGAAGTCTTCTTTTCTTCTGCAATTTCCTCATCCTTAACCTGTTGTGCTTCTCGTAGGATAGCAAGTTCAGCTACTTTCTGGTCTTGTAGTGCTTCTGCACTATCCATCAAATCTGTATAAATCTGGTAGTTGAAGTTACGGATTGCTTGCTTTGCTTGAATAATAGCAGATTCTTTTTGAGCTTGTAGCTCACCTATCTTTAAAACTCCAAGTCGTTCTGACTCAGAGATAATACCTCCAGTAGTTCCAGCAACAAACCTTCCACCAGAACGCATAAGTTGAGTAGAAAGACCTTTGGTTTGTCTCATGGTAATGTCTTCCATTGTTTTCATTCGAGCATCCCATTGTCTTGAAATAGCCAAAACTTCACTTTTCATTTCCTTATCAGACACCATTGAACGTTCAAAGTTTCTTGTTATTTCTTCAAGAGCTTTTGTTGTTACTGCAACACTATCAATAGCTTCCTGCATTTCTTTAGAAGGAGCAGACTTTCCTGTAAGGTTTGATTCTGCAAGGGACATTCCATCTGGAGGGTTTGCAATAGCAGCATCAACAGTAGCCCTATCTCCAGTTACTACTTCAGTTTGTTCTGTTTCTGGATTTAGAAAGGTAGCTGAACTGTCTGCTACCTTTTCAGGAGCAACGGCTTCTGGTTGAAAAGTTCCAAATTTAGTTAAGATTCCTTTTCCTTTAACCACATCACCTGGCAAGATTCCTTGTTTAGAAAAGTCTTGAATCTGAATATCAGTAAGAGGGTTTGCATCCGTACCAGCTCCAGTTCGGATTTGTTCATCTCGTTTCTTGTATTCATTTAGAGTTGACTGACCTTGTGCAGAGGAAAGGACTCCAACAGGAGAAGAACCTTGCTGAGAGTTGATTAAAATATCTTCTTTTGAAGGTCTACTAAAACTTTTTTTAGTACCACCAAAAGTTTTAAGGGGGTCTTTTACAGAAGTAAAAGCTTTTTGGTTTGAAGTTGTGCGCGCAGAAGAAAGAGAACTTTGTGTAAGTCTTTTCGTACCACCTTGGATGTTTCGAGCTAATGCTCTTTCTTGTCCTTGTGAAAGTTTTTTAGCCATAATTAGTTGTAAAACTCTGTTACGATTACTTTGCCTGTTCCCCCTGCTCCTGACGCTCCTGTTATAGAACCTCCACCTCCTCCTGCTGGAGTAGAACCTGCTACTGCATCACCATCTACAACAGAAGCTCCTCCATTTCCACCAAATAAAGAAGTTCCACCTGTTTTATTTCCTCCTGCATTTAAATCTATAGAACCTCCTCCAGCACCTCCAAACTGTGCGTTAGCACCATTTTGTCCTGTTGAGCCTCCACCTCCACCTCCACCTGCACCACCCCAAAATATACCATCAGTAGGATTTAAAGGAGCTGTTTGCCCACCAAGTCCTCTAAACAATGTACTTGCTGTTGACATATCTCCTCCATTTCCACCTACTGCTGATGAGGCTGAATTAAGCCCTGCATACCCTTGTAAAGCAATAAGTAAAGAACCAAAAGAAGTATCTCCTCCATTGTTTCCGTTTGAGTTTCCTGATACAGAAGCTCCACCTGTTCCTACAGTAAC
>Ga0075124_10000677_pt1 | contig 15749 bp, 13 predicted proteins | sample AntAceMetag02UKS_FD_69809 | JGI IMG/M metagenome (GOLD analysis project Ga0075124, IMG submission 69809) | Saline lake microbial communities from Ace Lake, Antarctica - Antarctic Ace Lake Metagenome 02UKS | ecosystem: Environmental > Aquatic > Non-marine Saline and Alkaline > Saline | place... | reverse complement strand
TGCAAACTTGGAATGCTAATAAACTTTAATGTAACATTAATAAAAAATGGAATAAAAAGAGTAATAAATGGAACTTTGTGAACTTTGTGAAGCCCTTGGTGAACTTTGTGGTAAAAAAAAACAAACCCACAAAGGACACAGAGAACCCACAATGAACGCAAAAAAATTTAACCGCTAACCAACAACAGTTTCCTTTAATTCCTTATAATCTGCAATTTATACAATGTTATCAAAAACTCTTTTGGAAATAAAAAATCTGACAACAGAATTTAAAACTAAAAGCACATATATAAAAGCTGTTGACAACATCTCATTTAACTTAAATAAAGCCGAAATACTTGGTATTGTAGGAGAATCCGGCTCCGGAAAATCCGTTACTTCCTTATCTGTTATGCAACTGCTCCCTTTGCCTTATGGAAAAATAACTAATGGACAAATTATTTATCATAAAAATAATGGAGAAAGTGTTGATATTCTTAAAATATCTGAGAAAGAAATGCGAAGATACAGAGGCAAAGAAATGGCAATGATATTTCAGGAACCAATGACTTCTCTTAATCCTGTGTTCACTTGCGGAAATCAAGTTGCTGAGACCATTTTGCTACATCAAAAAATATCTAAAAAACAAGCAAAAGAAAAAACATTATCTTTATTTGAGGAAGTGCAACTACATAATCCCAAGTATATTTTTAAATCATATCCACATCAGTTATCCGGTGGGCAGAAACAAAGGGTAATGATTGCAATGGCAATATCATGTAAACCAAGCATTCTTATAGCTGACGAGCCAACAACAGCACTTGATGTTACGGTGCAAAAAAATATACTTGATTTAATAAAACAATTACAAAAAAAATATGACACAAGCGTTATCTTTATAACACACGATTTAGCCGTTATATCTGAACTTGCTGATTATGTTATTGTTATGTATAAAGGAAAAATTGTTGAAAAAGGAAATACTTATGATATACTTCACAAGCCCAAACATCCTTATACAAAAGGACTCCTTGCATGCAGACCTCCTTTAAACAAACATCTGAAATACTTGCCTACAATAAAGGACTTTATGAATACCGATAATAATGGTGTTGTAACAGAAAAACAAAAATCAATTACTGCTTTTGTGAACAATTTGATAATAACTGACGAACAAAGGAAAAAAGAAACGGAAAACATATATACAAAAAAACCTGTTTTACAAGTAAAAAATCTTAAGACCTTTTTTTCAACTAATAAAAATATTTTTGGTAAAACAACAAATTATATAAAAGCTGTGAACAATGTTAGTTTTAATGTCTATCCGGGTGAGACACTGGGCTTGGTAGGAGAGTCCGGTTGCGGAAAGACAACATTAGGACGAGCATTATTGCAACTTATAAAATCAGGACAAGGACAAGTTATATATAAAGATGCTGACATTACAAAATTGTCTAATAAAGAATTGCGTAAGTTGCGAAAAAATATACAAATTATATTTCAAGACCCTTATTCATCTTTAAATCCTCATTTCACTGCGGGAGAAGCAATTATGGAGCCAATGAAAGTGCATGGAATAATTAAAAATTATAAAGCCCGTAAAAATAAAGCCATTGAACTGCTGAAAGAAGTGGATATGGATGAATCGCATTTTTACCGGTATCCACACGAATTTTCAGGCGGACAGCGACAAAGGATTTGCATTGCACGTGCTTTGTCTTTAAATCCCGAATTTATTGTTTGCGATGAATCTGTATCCGCATTAGATGTTTCTATACAGGCACAAGTTCTTAACCTCTTAAACAAACTAAAAAAAGAGTTTAACTTTACTTATATTTTTATCTCTCACGATTTGTCTGTTGTTAAGTTTATGTCAGACAGAATGCTCGTTATGAAAGATGGTAAGATACAGGAAATAGGCGATGCTGACCAAATATATTCAAATCCTGAAACAGAATATACAAAAAAACTTATTAGTTCAATACCTCGTGAAAATTTTTAGATTTTATACTGGACTCATATATGAAAATAAGATATCTGTTATTTTTTATTAATATCGCTTTTTTGGTTTCTTGTTCAAATAATAATATTAATTCAAAGAACTTTAAACTAAAACAAGGAGATTTACTTTTTCAAGATCTTGACTGCAGACATTTGTGTGATGCTATTGAAAAAGTAACAACTGGCTATAATGAAGCAAATTTTTCACATGTTGGTGTTGTCGCTAAAAATGACAAAAATAAATTTATTGTTATTGAAGCTATTTCAAAAGGTGTAACTTGTACTTCTATTGATACTTTTTTGAATCGTAGTTTTAATTCACAAAACAAACCTAAAGTCGTTGTTGGCAGACTTAAACCCAAATATCAAAAAAGTATTTCATCTGCAATAACAAGAGGTTTCAAACTTAAAGGCAAACCATATGATAATATTTTCAGCATGGATGATAGTGCATATTACTGCTCTGAACTTATTTATAAAATATTTTTAGATAATAAAAATAAACCAATATTCAAATTAAATCCTATGGTTTTTAAAGACCCTGAGACAAATAAAACTTTCCCTGTATGGCAAAATTATTTCAAAAAACTTAAAGTAAATATTCCTGAAAGTAAGTTGGGTATTAATCCCGGTAGTATTTCACGTTCAAAAGCTATTGATATTGTTCATATTTATGGTTATCCTTCTGGATGGAAAATGTAAAAACATAAAGTTTATCCTGTTAAATAATTAAAAATTAACAATTTATTAAATTTTAAATTACATAATGCTCAAAAAATTTAAAATAATATTTTTTATAATTTTTAATTTCATATCATGTTATTTTGTTAAAGCACAGACAGATACAATAGATATTAATGAAGTTGTAATAAGTTCGGACAGAGTTCCTGTTTTATATTCCGAGACAGCAAGAATTGTATCTGTTATCTCAAAAAAAGAAATTGAAAATGCACCTATACAAAGTTTACAGGAATTGCTGGAATATGCTTTAAATGCAGATGTTCGCCAACGTGGAAATCAAGGTGTCCAGGCAGATATTAGTATTCGTGGTGGCTCTTTTGACCAGACACTTATCTTATTAAACGGCGTTGAAATTAATGACCCTCAAACAGGACATCATAACCTTGATATACCAATAGAAATTGATGATATTAAAAGAATTGAAATACTTGAAGGTCCCGGGTCAAGAATATTCGGACCAAATGCTTTTAGCGGTGCTGTTAATATTATAACAGGAAGTGATAAAAATAAAAGTGTAAAACTCTCATTAATGGGAGGAGAACATAATTTTTATAAAGCTTCTCTGTCCGGCTCTTATAAAGTTGGAAAAATGAATAATTATATCTCATTAACAAAAAAAATATCTGACGGATATATTGAAAATACTGATTTTAATATATCAAACCTGTTTTATCAGACCTCTTATTCGCCCAAGCAAGCAAAAATTGAAAAAATTGATGTTCAGGTAGCATATATGGATAAAGATTTTGGTGCCAACAGTTTTTATACTCCTGTATATCCCAATCAATTTGAACATACAAAAACAACTTTTGCCAATATAAGAGTTTCAACAAAAGGAAAAATTCGCTTTACTCCAAACATTTACTGGCGCCGACATCAGGACCGGTTTGAACTGTTCAGAGATAATCCCCAATCATGGTATGCAGGACACAATTATCATCTGACAGATGTATATGGAACAGATTTTAATGCAAATTTCAGTTCAAAATTTGGTAAAACAGCTTTTGGCTCTGCATACCGCTCAGAAAATATACTAAGCAACACATTAGGAAAACCAATGTATGATACTTTATCTGTCCCGGGCGAGCCAAACGGAAAATTTACACATAAAGCATCAAGAGAAAATATAGGTGTTTTTATTGACCATAGCGTATTTTTAAAAAAAATATCTTTCTCAATGGGATTACTGGCAAATTGGTATCAGGGAACAAATATCAACTGGAACATTTATCCTGGCTTTGATATTAGCTATAAATTAACAAAAAAAATAAAATTGTTTGCATCTGTAAATAAGTCATTAAGATTACCAACTTTTACTGATTTGTATTATAAAGGTCCTTGCAATCTTGGAAATGACAGCTTAAAACCGGAAGAATCCGTGTCGTATGAAACAGGAACCAAATATGTTAACAATTTTTTGTTTGCACATATATCTGTTTTCAGAAGATATGGCAAAAATATTATTGACTGGGTCAAACAACCTGACTCTTCTTTGTTTGAAAGTAAAAATATTACAGAACTTGTTACTAATGGTTTTGAGATTTCAGTTAATATAAATACTAAAAAATTATTTAATAATTCTTTCCCTTTCAAATATATTAATATTAGTTATTCATATACAGACAAAGAAAAACAGAGCAATGTTGATTATATATCAAACTATGCTTTGGATTATTTAAAGCATAAGTTAATATTTGCTACAGAGCACAGAATATATAAAGACATAAGTGCAAGCTGGAGATTTAATTTTCAGGACAGGGCAGGAACATATACTGATTTTATTTTGGATAAAGAAGTAGAATACAAACCTTTTTGTTTGGTTGATACACGTATTTTTTGGAAAAGAAAATATCTTAACATTTACTTGGAAGCTTCAAACTTACTTGATGTTAAATATTATGATATTGGCAATATTGAAATGCCGGGGACATGGATTTGCGGAGGCATAAGTATTAATTTGGATTTTGATAAAACCAAGTGATTGAAAAAATAATAATACCTGTGATTTTTTTCTTTAATAATAGTTTTGTCATATTAGTCAAAAGGCAAATGATATATTTTTTATTGCTTATCAAGGTTCATATTATAATTTTATATTAGCTAAAAACTAATTTAAAATAGTTTTTAGACGAACTGACGGTTTACAGCTAAAAAATGTTGGGCGATTTATCCACTATCTTTTCAAATAGCTATTAAATTATTATTTTGTTCGTTCCTTTCTCAAAAGCACTGTCTGCCCTATATTTTTTTAGATGCTGTTGGTGTTTCATTGTTATTTATTCGCTTTGTATTTCTCTTCAATATAAATTTTGTCATTCAATTTTTTCAAATCTTTCATAAAATCTTTCTTGTTTAAAATAGTAAGTTGATATGTTGCAATTTCTTTAAGTTTTTTATACCGTTCGTATTTATCAATTCCGCTTTTAATCATTTCAGCATTCAATGATTCAAGGTTTGATAATATTGCCAATTCGTTAATGCTTGCAATATCTCTTATATTCATTCCTTTGTCAGCAAATTTAGAATTTGCTTCTCGCCAATCTTTCGCTGTGCAATTGAAAAGAGCCACATTCAACAAGTCTGCTTCTTCGGTATATGCAATCCATTCTCTGTCCTTTTCGTAATTTTTATCAGGTAAAATATAATTCTTTACTGCATCAGTGTGAATATGATAATTTGCTTTACTTAAAATTCGTTTTACATTCCATTCAAGATTATATTGATTACTTTCAACCTCTTTAAACCTTTGGTATTCTTTGATTAAGTAAAGTTTAAAAACAGGACTTATCGCTGCTCCAAATTCAAATGCTATATCTCTATGAGCATACGTTCCTCCATATCTTCCTGATTTTGAAAAAATTCCAATGGCATTTGTTTTTCCACCCATTGTTTTGGACTTAAAACAAACGTTGGCAATCCTGCTGATTTTCTAAAGTGGTCAAATTCGACCACTTTAAAATTCGAATTGTATAACTGTTCCCAAGTTCCTATAAATTCAATGGTTCCCCTATTTCTAATCCAGTTTTTTATAATATCAGCAGCTCTGTTATCGCCTTTTTTAGATTTTGCCATATCTGTCAGGCAAATGTAATCTTCCTTATTTTGTTGGATTATAGAAACAAAGGTTTTATCAACTTCAATTTTCTTAATTTTACTCATATATTTATATTTTCTATGAGCAAATTTAATGTTTTATATTTAATTTTATCCCTTTTTATTTAGAATAGGTGGTAGATTTTATTTATAATTAACAAATTTTGTCTGTTTTTGCACGGTTTCTTACAATGAACGTCAACGGCAGTTTATCTAAAAACCTGAATTTTTATTTTTTTTTCAAAAAAAGTAATTAGTTAAATATCTGCTTTACAGTATTTTACATTTTTCTATATCAGCAAAACAACTAATCTGAAATAGTTTTTAGACATTCTGACGGTGAGTATAAGATTAGTGCGGGATTTAAAAGCGTTTCACTCTGCCTACACAATAGTTTATTAAGAGCGAAAGTGTTCATATTTACTACTATCTCGGTTATTATTTTTATACATTGTTATGGTGTGTTATTTGTTCTATATCAGTCCATTACACTACTTTTCTGTAAGTTTTCGATATGCATTTTTATACCAATCTGCTTTACTAATTGTAAACTCGTATTCAGTCGTTGGTGTGTCAATCTCAACTATCTTAAATTTTACAGTACCACCTTTCATAAAAATATTATGTACTTTTCGTGAAGTCGTTTTGTCAAAACTAAGTCTATCCGAATAATTTGTTGCTCTTAATTTCAGACGGTTTCCATCTTTGTCTTGAATTAAAACTCTATAACTTTTAGAAGAATATGCTTTAACAGGATTATTTCCAGCATACTTATACAATTGAATTGAAATTTTATAGGAACCTGAAATCAAAAAATCAACATTTAATCTTGAATTTTGGGTTGCAGTATTACTAAATGTTCCTTTTATTGAAGAAGTGTTTGTTATGTAACCTTGTTTAGTGGGCTCTCCAAATTCATCAACATAATGACGAACACTCCACATTCCTGTGTTATTTATATTTGCCAATCGAATTCGTTCTTTTTCTTCTGCTTCTTTTTTCTTTTTTTCTACCAACTCTTCTTTCTCAATTTTTTTCAATAAATTTTTGAATTCAGAATTTTTCGGTGATTCAGGATGTTTTTCATACAACATATTAATATTTTGTCGAGCAATTGTATATTTTTTTTCTGCATATGACTTTTCAACTTCTGCAATTATTTTTTCAGCACCATATTTACATTCATCTAATTCCATTAATAGTCGCTCATTTTCTTTTAGAAGTTCATTTTTCTCATTTTGCAATTTGTCAAAATCTTCTTGTGGTATTCCACAACTTGATACAATTGTCATTAAGAAAATGCTGTAAATGATTGTTTTTAATTTCATTGTATATGTTTTTAGTTTAGTTATATCACTTTTCATATTGTAATTCTCTCTTTGGTTGTTTTATTTAATACACCCTAACGGTTTGTATAAAAATAGTGGCGGATTTAAGACCACAATTTTTTCAATTTAGACCAAAGGTTGTTACTTGTACTATCTCTCTGTTTATCAACATCTCCGCCATTATTTTTATACTTTGTTGGCAACAGTATTTTATTCTAAATCTAGAGGAAAATAGTCTTTCGATATTCCTTCTCCATGATGCAATTCCCTGTTTTTTCTTATTTCCATAAATTCTTTTAACCCAGGATAGGGATATTCTGTTCTTTCATTTTCTTTATATTCTAATCTAATTGTCGTCCAAGTCATATCCATTGATGGGCCCGTTTCAATTAATAATACGCCCTCGTTTAGACGAAAATTTTGAAGTAAATCTGCTCTAACATTATCAAATAAATAATTCATTGCTCTTGTCAATTCACAAGCTAAATCAAGAACTAAGCTAATATGATAATCATATTTCTCAGATAATCTTTCATATCTCTCTGTATCCCATTCGCTAATTTTATAAAACTTTTTTGTCCAAATACCATTATTGCCAACTTTTTCGGCGTGTTCGTCAAAGACCTTAAGATAGTCATTTAATACATTTTTTAAGTTATGAATACTTGCTTCTAGTTTAGGATATCTCCTCGGCCATACTCTGTATAAAATATATTCAACTAAAGTTTTTAAATTATCATACTGCACTTTATACATGTGAGCATGTCCTCCACCAAATAAAAATGAGGTCCAACCTTTCCAATTTTCAACATTTGCTAATTCAATTATTTTATCAAGATAGGTTGAATAAATTTCATCATCTCGTTGTTTTTGAGAGTCTATTTTTAGTGATGATTTAATCCAATTTTCATGTGTCTGTTTAAATTTTTTTAATTTTTCAATAGTGTAGAAATTAGGTTGATCGTCTATCAACTTATGGTGAATGCTACATAATAAAATTAGATTATCGTATTTATCCCTTTGTTCAGGTGTCAAATCTGAATCACCTCGTGGACCGTCTTTCTTTTGGGCGACAATATGGGCTTCTTCTCCAATAATTGATGAATCATCAGTTTCTGTTTCATCCATTACAAGTTCCTTTTTACAATCAGGGAATGCACACATATTACCTGACCTTCCCCAAAGCATTTTATGTGTTTTAATCCTTATGCTCATATTTTTGCAGTTCTATTTCTTAATATTGTTGCCAACTCTGATATACATGGAACGTAATTATTTAAAAGTTCCTTTTATACCTACCTAAATTTGATATAAAGCAGAGGTTTTTAAAAAAGTTTATTCCTCTTTACCCCTTAGTATATATTAATTATCCAACGGGGTGATTTTTTTGGTATCTACAAAAATACAAATTATTTTTAACAAATAAACAAAAAAATTGATATGTTTGTTATGATGTTGTTCTAACGGTTGCGGCTATGTGCTGTAAGGGATTACAGCCGAAAAACCTTGTGTCCATAAGACACAAGGTTTTGAGCGGTTCAGAATGCTTGAAATACCACTAAAATGCTTATGATATATCGCCTTTGTTAGTGTTTCGTGCTTTTTATTTTTTCAGTATCTTCTTTAAAACAGTATCTTTATCCAACTTCTTGGTACAGAAAAACCAATCTTTACATTCTAAGCCTTCTTCTTTCCCTTGCATTCTGTCTTTTGCCGTACCGCAAGAACCAGCAGGCGAAATTATTACATCATTACCTGGTCTCCAGTCAGCAGGTGTAGCAATTTTAAATTCATCGGCAGTCTGTAATGCTAAAATAACACGATATAATTCGTCAAAATTACGTCCAAGGCTTAATGGATAATAAATTATTGTCCTAATGATACCTTGTGGGTCAATAACAAATACAGCACGAACAGCTTTTGTATTGCTCTCTCCTGGCATTATCATGCCATATTTTTTTGCAACATCCATTGTTATGTCCTCAATCAAAGGGAATTTGACCTCAACATTTTTCATTCCTTTATATTCAATCTTTTCTTTAATTGTTCGGAGCCAAGCAATATGACTGTACAATCCGTCAATTGAAAGTCCTACAAGTTTACAATTTGCTTGATTAAACTGTTTTTCTAATGTAGCGAAAGTCATAAACTCTGATGTACAAACAGGTGTAAAGTCGGCAGGGTGACTAAAAAGAATTACCCAACTACCTTTGTAGTCAGCAGGAAAATTTATTTCACCTTGGGTTGTTACTGCTTTAAATTCTGGTGCATTTTCGCCTATGCGAGGCATTGAAATTACATTTTCTTCCATGATTTTTAATTTTAAGGTGGGTTCTAAAAATTTAATTTTTTTACTTTTGACTAAAGAAAATTGCAGAACCCGCCTGTCTGCCGTGCCAACGGCACAGGTAGATTAATCAATTTTCATAAATCTTGACAAAGATATAATAATTTTTTTTAATATAACATAAAAAAATTAATTTTTTATCATTTTTTTTTATCTATCTATCAGCTATTTAACGGATAATGTATTTAACCGAACAACTTGCTCGTATCGGAATAAATTATACTTCAAATTTATCAAACCTATAATACTGCTCTAACAATACCAACAGAACGTACTATTAATCCATTCATGCTTTGTTCCATAAAACCAAATACATGCTCAACTCTTGCTCTTGTTTTTGATTTTTCTCTATTGCTTGTTTTTTGTTAATCTGTCAATGGTTTGTAGCGGATTTCCTTAGTTTAATGTTTATTTGTAAAATTAATTACAATTTATTTTCATTGTTAAACATTTTGCCGCTATATGCTATAGGTGATGTTGTGTATTCGTGCTTTCTATTCAATTATTATTATTTTACTTATTACATTTTTTTCTGTTCTTATTTGTAGAACATAGTTCCCCCTTGTCAAACATTTTATATCAAATTCTTTCTGATTAGGATTTAAACTTTTGACAAGGTTACCCTTCATATCATTGATGAAAATTTCTATTATTTTTAAGTTGCCCTGATATTCAATGTATAATTTATCATTTGTTGGATTTGGAAAAATTTCAATTTTTTGATTCTGATAATGTTGGTCAATACTTGTTTCACAGAAATTAAACGTATCTAAGTCAGCTTGAAATATGGTGTCAATTCCAGTTCCTAATGAGTCATATGTGATAATATTAGTTGCTACAGATAAATTACAGATTGTAGTATCAAATGGATTAATTAATATTTGGTCATATTCAGAACAACCTACTTGTGGCCATGCTCCAGTAATGTCATAAAATAATTCAACCATCATGGATTCATTTGTTATATAGAATTCATAAAATTGAAGATCAGGGCAAGTGTTCTCAAATCCTATTGTAAATGAAGCAACTTGATCTATTATCAGAGTTTCGGATACTACTTGAGCACTTACATCACTTCCAATAAATACTTGTCCATTTAAAGAAGTAGTTATAAGTGTTAGTAAAACAATTATAATATTAATTTTCATATTTTTTTTCTTTAAGCATGATGCACAACTATGATATACATGGAACGTAATTATTCAAAAGTTCCTTTTATACCACCCTAAATTTGATATAAAGCAGAGATTTTTAAAAAATTTTATTCCTCTTTACCCCGTAGGATATATTAATTATCCAACGGGGTGAATTTTTTTTATATCTGCAAATATACAAATTATTTTTAATAAATAAACAAAAAAAATGATATGTTTGTTATGATGTTGTTCTAACGATTAGGGTATGAAAAGTAGGCGATTTTAAAGCACAAAACTTTCAAGTTACAAGAAAGTTGAAATGGGCAATAATCCTTGATATTACTACTAAATCGCCTATTTTTTTATATGCATTGTTATGGGCTGGGTTTAATCCTTAATAAATTTTAACACTTTAAATTGGTTAACAGTTTTAATTTTTACATAATAAAAACCCCTTTGCAAATTATTTACATAAATAAAACTATTAATTATTTTACCTTCACTTATTAGTTCTCCAATGGAATTATAAATTGAATAGTTAGTTAATTTATTTTTGGAATTAACAAATAATTTTTCATTGGCAGGATTGGGATAAATGCTAATTGAATTATCCATATTATTTAATTCATTTATTCCTGTCTGATAAACTAAAACCATTTTATCAATTATTAATTCACTACCTATTTGATTAGGAATAGCATAAGCTACATTATCTGGGCATTGGTTAAATCCAGTTGTGCTAGAAGAAATATTAAGGAATAATGAGTCTGGTTGGTCAGAATTCCAATAGGTAATAGGAATTTCTGCATAGGTATATACTGTAACAGCATTACCAAAAAAACGAAAAGCTCCTTCCCCGATACCACCAAGAGCAGAATTCTCGAACTTAATATAAATAAGTCCTGTATCAACTACAGTTGTTGGGTAAGCACCAGGTGTATATTTATAATAAAATGTAAGCTTTTCCGGCTTACTTGTAAATGGCATACCGTCATTTGGTCCAGAATCTGTGAAATTTCCTAATGTTATTTGAGCAGTTGTATCAATCAATGGGAATCCAAAGGGTGTGGCATCCACTTCCCCGGATACTAACCTAAGAGCATATGTTCCGTCATAAGCATCAGTAGTTCTAAGTATTCCATAATTTGGATAATCTTGAGTTATCATATTTAACGAATACCACTCATCATCTAATTCAAGTGTGTCGGTTCCTGACCAGTTTTCAAAACTGCTATTAGGAATTTGTTGTTGTCCAAATAGATTCAAGCTAATAATGATTATTGTAAAAGTTAAAATTTTTTTCATTTCTATTATTTTAAAATTTTTCCTACTCATAAGGTTTTTCGGTTTCACCCCGTTTTTTTAAGTGGTTTCTGGACTCCACTTTTGTTTTTTTGTTACATTGTGTGGTCAGACCTTGTTTTGACTGTTATAATATTTTCTTAACTTGCACATAACGTAATAGTGTTTTAAGTGAAAACTTGTGCTGAATTTATTTCAGTATTCAAAAATACGTAAAAAAATTGACATAAAGTAAATAATTTTTTTTTTTGATTAAAAGCAAAAAACTGAATACTGAAACAAGCACTGAAATGATATTGAAACAACCCTGAAACAAGTTCAGAGTGACGTTGTTCAGGATGACGTTGTTCAGCACAGGTTTTTGAGAGGATACATTTTTCTATCTATCTATTAGCTATTTAACGGATAATATATTTAATTGAACAACTTGCCCGTATCGGAATAAATTATACGTCAAATTTATCAGACCTGTAATACTTGTTGCTCTAACAATACCAACAGAACGTACCATTAATCCATTCATGCTTTGTTATATAAAACCATGCGCCTTAGGCGGATGACAATGGTTTTTTAGTAAGTATTGATTTTTCTTTTAAAACTTATAAAATTGCCTTCTCCTATATCATATTTTTCGCAAAATCCGGCATTTACTTCTAAAACATACATAGCATCTTTAAACGAAGGCACAAGTCGTTTACTATATGGCTCTGCAAACTTTTGTATTGTTACAATCTGTTTGTCTTCATTTATAAATATTATATCAAGAGAAATTATTGTATTTTTCATCCAAAAAGATTGTTTTTCGCAATCATCAAAAATAAATAACATACCAGCAGAATCAGGCATATAACTTCTGTACATTAATCCTTGCATCCTTTTTTGAACGTTATCTGCTATCTCAATGTCAATTTTTTTTATTTTGTTTTTATCTTTTTCTTTTAAAAACAATAATTCTCCCTGTTTTTTAAATTGTGGTTCAGAAGTGCTTATATCAGATGAAGTATTATATGTTTCCTGCAATTTTTTACTTGTTTTATTATTACTTTTATTAAAAAATAATAGATAAACAACTATAATAATGACTATTATTATGAGATACCAATAAATTTTTTTATTAGGCAACTTTCTGATTGGTTTTTTTGTCTGTCTAATCATTTATGTTTAATTTTTTAATATGTTCAGGTCCATTCTTATCTTAGAAGCTAAAATATCAATACCAATACTATTTTCTCCACCTTGTGGTATTATAATGTCAGCATATCTTTTTGTGGGTTCAATAAATTGCAGATACATAGGTTTAACAAAATTTTCATAATGTTTTAAGACCTGTTCATAAGAACGACCTCTTTCTTTTATATCTCTTCTTATCACACGCATTAACCGGTCATCAGAATCAGCATCAACAAAAATTTTTATATCAAATTTTTTTCTTAACTCATAATTTGATAAAATCAATATTCCTTCAACAATAATTATTTTTTTTGGCTCAACTTTTATGGTCTCTTTTGCACGGGAGCAAGCCAGATAAGAATAAACAGGCATTTGAACAGGTCTGTTTTTTTTAAGCATTTCAATATGTTTGGTCAGCAAATCAAACTCTATTGAAGAAGGATGGTCAAAATTTATTTTAGCCCTTTCTTCCGGTGAAAGGGTTCCGTTATCTTTATAATAAGAATCCTGCGGTATAACTGCAACGGAATTTTTAGGAAGATTCTCTGTGATTTTTTTTACAACTGTTGATTTTCCTGAACCCGAACCACCTGCAATACCAATTATTAACATATATATTGAATTTTTAAATAAATATTATTTTATAAAAATTAATTTCAAAATTATAAAATAAAATAATAATAAAGATAAAAATATAAATTTTATATTTATTTTTGTTTTATAATTATTTAATATTAACTAAAAAAATATTATTATGAAAAAATTAAATTTTTTGTTTATTGTAATCTTTATACTGTGTTCAGTGTTAAGCATTTCAAATTCCAAAGCTCAGGCACCTAACTGGGAATGGGCTAAACAAGCTGGCAATGCCAGCACAGATAGGGTAGAAAGCATTGCCTCTGATGCATCAGGGAATGTATATATTACAGGATTTTTTAATAGTTCAACTATTACATTCGGCTCAACTACTCTAACAAACAATGGTAATAAAGATATTTTTCTTGTAAAATACAGCCCTAGTGGTAGTGTGCTATGGGCAAAAAGCGCTGGTGGAAATGAATATGAAACAGGTATGGGTGTTACTACTGACAGGTCTGAAAATGTATATATTACAGGAAATTTTAATAGTTCGACTATTATTTTTGATACAATTACTTTAACAAGTAATGGCGAGAGTGATATTTTCCTTGCAAAGTATAACTCGGATGGTGATATATTATGGGCTGAAAATGCCGGCGGCACAAGTTATGAAACAGGTTATAGTGTTACTACTGATGCTTCTGAAAATGTATATGTTACAGGATATTTTTATAGCTCAACTCTTACTATAGGTTCAACTACTCTGATAAATAATGGTGAATATGATGTTCTTGTTATAAAATGTGATTTGAACGGAACTTTTTTATGGGCTAAAAGTGCTGGCGGTACTGATTATGAATCAGGAATCAGTGCTGCTACTGATGCCTCGGAAAATGTATATGTTGCAGGAAGATTTATAAGCTCATCTATTACATTTGGAACAACAACTTTAACAAATAATGGTGATAATGATATTTTTCTTGTAAAATATAACCCGGATGGTAATGTATTATGGGCTAAAAGCGCTGGTGGAAATGAATATGAAACAAGTATGGGTGTTGCTACTGATATATCGCAAAATGTATATATGACAGGATGGTTTAACGGAGATTCAATAACATTTGAATCATCTACAATTACAAATACCGGTGGCTCTGATATATTTCTTGTAAAATATGACCCAACAGGCAGTGTTTTATGGGCTAAAGATGCCGGTGGTAGTTCTTCGGATGTGGGATATGGTCTTGCTGTTGATATAGATAAAAATGTATATGTAACAGGACATTTTACCAGCACAACCCTTGATTTTGACACTGTTAGTGTAACAAATACAACCACTAGCATATATGATGATATGTTTCTTGTAAAATATGACTCAACAGGCAATGCTCTATGGGCAAAAGCTGCTGGTGGCACTGATAATGACTGGTCTTTTGGTGTTACGTTAGATGCATCTAAAAATGTATATATAGCAGGAATGTTTAGAAGTCCAACTGTTACATTTGGCTCTGCAATTTTAACAAATAACGGCCAAAGTGATGCTTTTCTTGTAAAACTTAGTGATATTACAGTAAATATAAATGAAAACAACTTTGATAATGAAATTAAATTGTATCCAAATCCAACTAACAGTTTTGTTAACCTGAAAATACAAAATAAAGAAAGCGAAAAACTATTAGTAGAAATTACAAATATTAATGGTCAGCTTATATATAAAAAACAATATAATAAGACCGCAAATTCAACAATAAAGATTGATTTATCTTCTTATCCGAAAGGTATTTATCTTATAAAAATAAGAACTGATAAGTTTGTGAAAGTAAGTAAGTTAGTATTACAATAGTAGTGTTATGTTAATAATAAAACTTTGTATAAAGCCAAACTCTGACAGTTCGGCAATTGCCGAATCTGTCAGGTTTTATGTCTGTGATATTTAGACATTCCTAACAGTGTTAATCCGAATTCTATGGTTAAAAAAAATAATTTAAACAATTTTTATTAACAATTTATTAACAATTTTTAAGATGCTTTTTTATATCCTTTTAATTCAACATAAGGTGTATCTCTTTTTAC
>Ga0075124_10000676_pt1 | contig 15762 bp, 14 predicted proteins | sample AntAceMetag02UKS_FD_69809 | JGI IMG/M metagenome (GOLD analysis project Ga0075124, IMG submission 69809) | Saline lake microbial communities from Ace Lake, Antarctica - Antarctic Ace Lake Metagenome 02UKS | ecosystem: Environmental > Aquatic > Non-marine Saline and Alkaline > Saline | place... | reverse complement strand
GGGAGCACCAACACCCCTGCGATCAGCTACTACGACCCCACCAATGACGCCCTGAAGTATGCGTGGTATAACGGCACTTCGTGGGTCAACGAAACTGTTGATAGCACTGGAAATGTTGGCTTGGATTCCTCTCTCGCGTTCAACGGGAGCACTAACACCCCTGCGATCAGCTACATTAACCATGTCGTTGGCAACAACGACCTAAGGTATGCGCATTATGACGGCTCTTCCTGGGTCATCGACATTGTCGATAGCGTTGGAGATGTTGGCAGGGGGCCTCTCTCGCGTTCTACGGGAGTACCAACACCCCTGCGATCAGCTACTACGACAGTACCAACGATAACCTGAAGTATGCGCATTATGACGGCTCAGTCTGGGCTACTACTACTGTTGATAGCGTTGGAGGTGATGGCTATTCCACCTCTCTTGCCTTCGACGGTTCCGGCAACCCTGCGATCAGTTATACTGACTACACCAACTACGACCTGAAGTATGCCTCCCTCATCCCCGTCGGCAACATCAGTGTCAGTTCCGACCCTGCCGGTGCGTGGATCTGGCGTGATGGCGTGAATACCTCCGAACAGACGGACACGACACTCACTTACATCCCGATTGGTGCACATAATGTCACCGTCCGGAAAGCGTTGTACGCAACCCCGGAAAACACGACCGTGACCGTGACGGAAGGTGAGACCGCCTCCACGTCCTTCACCCTCGCACTGCTCCCGCCGATCGCTGCCTTCACCTCCGACCGGACACAGGGTAATGCACCCCTCCCTGTCCAGTTTACGGATACATCGACCGGTGTTCTTACATCCAGGTCGTGGAACTTCGGTGATGGTGGCACATCCACCGTTCAAAACCCTGCACATACCTACGACGTCTACGGCACCTACACTGTCACGCTCACCGTGGAGAATGGTGCAGGAAGTGATTCAGAAGTTAAGAACGACTACATCACAGCCATATACCATCCTCCACATTCGGACGACAGCGGAGATGACAGCGGATATGTACCACCTGCCGTTACCAGAACAAACTCTCTTTTAACCTCATCAGAGGAGGGAAAAGTGCTCCGTGACACCACCTTCATCTCAGATGACGGCATCGCTGCCCTCACCTTCCCGCAGGGTACCGTTGCCCTCGATGGCAACGGCGCACCTCTGGAAGAGGTGTTGATTGAGACGATTAACACATCTGCACTCCCTCCGCTTCCTGACACCACGACGTTCCGTTTCGCCGGGTACGCCTATGCGTGTTCTCCTTCCGGTGCAACATTTACCCCGCCCATCACGCTCACCTTTACCCTACCGGAGGATGCATGGAATGCCCTCGATGGCGATTTCAGTGTGCAGTTCTACGATGAGGAAACCGGTGCATGGGTGGACGTCCCGGTAACCGTCGACACCGCATCACACACCGTTACAGCAGAGGTGTCGCACTTCTCGGTCTTTGCTCTCTTTGAAGAAGAGGCGGCAGAGAAGCCCACACCTGTTGCGGCAGAGGGGTCTGCTGCCCCGACGGTGGTGCTCCCGTCCTCCACTACCACTACTACCCCTCCTGCCCCCACTCCGGCATCACCACTGATGGTCATCCCGATGATTGCTCTCGGGGCACTGGTGTTCCTGAAAAAGAGACAATAGAAGAATATGACATGCTGAGGCGATGGGAGTGGTCATTCCCTCTCCCCTCTCTGAAACCCCTGACTCCTTCAGGTGAAAAAGAGAATAAATCCAATATTTTAGCTCTTCCCTGAATTGTGTAGGTAAATGTCTCAGGAATTCTCCTTTGCGTAGGTGGGAGCACAATTGCAGCACACAAAATTCCCATAATAGGCGGGACAGGGAGATGTTTAGTTATTCCTCCTGTATGACCCATCACACTTGGGGGAGGGTCTTGCAGGGAGGGGGCACCCCCTCCCTTGCTCTTCATCAGAACCAAAATACGATGAAATTTCGAATATATTGGGGGGACTTTGGTTCATGTGGAAAAAACAGATTCACTCATGTTAAGAACCCACATGGAACAGCGATGAACCAATTTTTCAATACTGCCATTTCGGGATTACTGACTTCTTAAAAATTTAACACGATCCCTTCTTTTCATCATTTGTCTGATGGTATCGCGTCTCTGTCCGGCTTTTTCTCTGTTCCCTGATACCATTATCAGGGAATCCGTTGTCCGGAAGACGAACCCCTCTTTCAAGCACAAAACGGGGCGTCCTCTCCTGAGGCAATACCACGAATAATGGGAATAATAACGGGAATATACAGGATTGTTACTTTGGAAGGAGGGACGGCAGGGTGACCACTTCGTCAAACGGAATAATGATCTCGGAGAGATAGGCATCTATCTTTGCCGTACCCCGCACACGGGCATCCATGTCACGGGTCAGGGCACTGGTGAGGAAGCGGACGGCCTCTGCTGAGGTGACGGTAACGGGCACCGGCACCTCGGTTGTGGTATAGGCTCCCAGACGGACATTCTCCGCCCAGCCATGAATGACAGACCGTTCGGGCCTTGCCTCAACCGGAATGACGTCAAACCTGACTTCTGAAAGATTCAGGCGGGCCGGTGCACGGGAGGTGACAGCGACGGTCACCGTCCCTCCGATGGTTAGAAACGAGACGTTTTTGATGGAGATGGCCCGCACATTAACTGAGCAGAGACGGGAGAGATCCATGAATAATGGTGATATAGGGTGCCGGGTTAAAAAAAATACCGTTCGTGCACCTAGCGGTACACCGCAGAGAGGGCAACCCGTTCGGCGACAAGTTCCGGGAGCCGTTCACACCCGACGGTTGAAAGTTCTGCCTCACTGACGGAGAATTCCTGCATCAGGCGCACCTTCTTCTCTGCATTCGTCTCCTCTGCAGTTGCAGGAGGGGTAGGGTACAGGGTGAGGCCCGGCAGGCGGGCAATCTCGTCTGTGGTGCTCTCCTTTGCAGGCACTATCACAACCCAGAGTGGCATTGTCCCCTTCTGTGCTCCAAACCGGGCGGCAACACTTGTCTGCCGGGTTGCCGCCACCCAGAGGAGCACCTCCATTTCAAAAGACCGGGCTACCGGGTTTTTATCCGTAAACCATGTGCGGCAGGCATGGGCAAGTGCTGTCTTTATGTGTAGACGGCCGGCGACTTTGTCCGCATTAATACAGATGATATGGGCGTCAAGATGGTCGGCTGCGGTATGCACGGCCGCAAGAAAAGTCTTGATGTCGGTGATCTCTGCATCCGCGTAAAGGAGGGTGTAGGGTGGCATGAGGGGGCTGGTTATGTTATTCATCGGTCTTCTCTCCGAATGAGAAGAGGGACTTCTGTGCTCCGGAATCCCCTTCTGTTTTTCTCTCTGTCTTCTCGTCCGTATTTCCGGCGTTTGTCCAGTCATTCTGTTCTTCTGACGAACCGCTTTCGCCTGCCCGTGCAGCCATCCGTTCGGATGCGATATCCCTGCGGCCGCCTCCCCGTCTCACGGCTTTTGCTGCCCGGATGATGCTCTCTGCGGTCCTGCCACCCACGATGCGGCCAACAACAGAGGGGTCTGCTGCTGCAAGTGCTTCCGGGCCGGTGATGCCATTCGTGAAGAGCCGCCGTGCCCGGACCCGGCCGATGCCTTTGACCCGCACCAGGGGAATCAGTTCACGCCGGATGCCGTGGCGAACCCGGAGGGTGGTCTCCTCCACCGCGTCGCGATGTCCAGGTGCGACAAGGCGTGCCAGCCGGCCGGAAGCGTGCAGCAGCCAGCCTATGCCCTGAACTGCATTGTAGATGTCGCCCGGCCCGACCCCGTAGCGGGTGCATATGGTATCGTCACCAAGCTCATCTGTCCAGTCAGAGAGGAGCATCGCGGTCTTGAGGCTGCGGTAGAAATCCTCCATCTCGTCATAGGAAAATTCTGTTCTGAACTCCTCCTCATGTTCATAGAAGAACTTCTCGAGCGTGCCGAGATCATTCTTCTTCACATAGAGCGTAAACATGTCAGGCGTCATGCAGAGCAGCTGGAGGAGAGCCAGGTCGGTGAGTTCTCCTTCTTCCCGGAGGGCCGCTGTGATAATTTCGGCTGAATGCGGGTCAATATAGAGCCTGCTTGTCAGATCACCATATTCGGTTGCATGCAGCATGCCGGAGAGGTCGGTCACCATCTCAGCTTCAGTGAGAAAGGTGAGGGCATCGTCCAGGGTGCGGGAGAGTGCCCGTTTTCCGGTGTGCTGGTATGCATAGAGGGTTTTTTCCAGAAATGCCATCATATCGTCACGGGATTGGGCATATCCGGTTGCGACAAGCGAGAGGATGTGTGCGGTGAGGACGCCCTGTTCCCCACAGTGGGACCGGACGTCTTCATCCGGTGCCTCCACGTATTCCTCATGGAGGTCGTTTACCGCATATTCGGCCTTTGCAATGAGAATTGCCTCACCATAGGGATCCAGATGTGGCCGCCCGGCCCTTCCTGCCATCTGGCGGTATTCCCGCACCGGAATGGGTCGCATCCCTTCACCAGCGGAGAAGCGGAGATAGTCACGGATGATGACACGGCGGGCCGGGAGGTTCAGACCGGCTGCGAGCGTGGGAGTTGAGGAAATGGATTTGATGAACCCGGTCCTGAACCCCTCTTCTACGAGTGTCCGCTGCATCCGGTTCATACCGGCGTGGTGGAATGCCGCACCGTTTCTGACACAGGCGGCAAGCACCCGGCCCATATCGGTCTCTGCTGCCGCCTCCAGTTTCTCTGCAATACTGTCCAGTACCGCATGATTACATTTGAGCGCCGCTGCCGCCCGTTTTGCGTAGCCTTCGGCATTGCGCCGGGATGAGACAAAGACGAGGCACTGGCCCCCGTCTGCCACGCAGTCAAGGAGCAGATTGATATCCTCGGTCTTTGCAGGGGCGGGAATTTCCTTCTCCTCATCGTCAAAATAGATGGTATTGCGGTAGCAGATGCCTTCCCTGAGGTCCACCGGACGCCAGTCTGATGTGACGAGTTCAGCACCCAGCCATCCGGCGAGTTCCTTTGGGTTGCCGATGGTGGCGGAGAGGGCAATCACCTGCATGGCGGGGGAGGCATGCCGCAGTTTGGTGATCACCATCTCAAGGGTGGGCCCGCGGGTTTCGTCATCGATGAGATGCACCTCATCGACCACGAGGCAGGTGACCCGGGAGAGCCAGGGAGTGCCGTTCCTGAGGAGGGAGTCCACCTTCTCTGAAGTGGCGATGACGATGTCATTTGCACCCAGACGTTTCTCCTTCTTTTCGTAGTCCCCGGTGGCGACACCAATTGCAGCGCCCTTGCCTGCAAATTCCTGGGCCTTCTCGGTCGCAAGCGCTTTCAGAGGTACGACATAGAGGCACATGCCGCCCCGGGCGATGGCGGTGTGCATTGCCATCTCTGCAATAAGTGTCTTGCCCGACGCAGTGGGAATGGCAACCAGCAGATCAACACCATCAAGGAGGCCTCTCTCTATACATTCATTTTGGGGGGGGTACAGAGATACGATACCTTTATCCGCATAATGCCGAATAAACGCCTCAGGCAGCGGCAAATCAGAAAAGTTCAATGATACCCCTTCTTTTCCTGTGTAAAACAGATTTAATCACTCTATTTGCCATAAACAGGCAGAAAACGGGTATATGCGTTCCAGTGGAAATCATCCATTTAATCCTTTATGTTTCGATTTCAGGGACTGATCAGGCCGTTCTGGCACATTCTGTTCAAAAAATTATATATATGATGGTTGGCGGTCAGTAATAATAATCGAGCATGTCAAACTTGGCTTCTTTCTTCTTGCGGTCCAAAAAGGAGAAGACCGTTGCATGCGGCAGACCTTCTACCAGCATCTCAACTGCGGTCCGGGCATTCTTTACCTGATCCATCATGCCGATGATGGCGACGGTCTTGCCCTGAACGGAGAGGATGGCCCCGGACATATCCTCGATCTGTTCACGTGCCCGTCCTTCCTTGCCGATGATCCTGCCCCGGAGACGTTCCATCTGCTTTGGTGTGGTGCAGACGCTGGAGAGGTCAAGGATATCAAGCATCATGTCCTCATCCTCAAAGATGGTGGCGGCCCGTTCGGGTGAAAATCCCCGGTTTATGGCACGCACCATCTCTGTCGTCCTGAGGACTGCAATTGCGTCCTCTCCTTCAATTCCGACAAGCCCGTTATCAGAATCAATGGTGAGCTTGGTGCCGGTTTTATTTTCAATAGCGTATTTGGTTTTTCCGCCTTTTCCGATCAGGACCGGAATGCGGTTGGTGGTGATTTTTATCTCAGTGGTGGTCATGGTGGGGATACTCCCAGTGTACTAGTATAATGGGGTGCGAAAGGGGATAATGGTTAGCGGCATGATATTTCTGCGCGCCGACCCGAAGGTGAATGGCCGGGTTTCGGTAATATTTCTTCTGTGAACCACAATGCATATATTGATTCGGTACATTAGTCGCCCCCCTGACCGGAACCCAATCTTTCATGTAAGCTGAATACAAAAAGGTTTATGTATTCGGGATTGATCAAAAAATTACCCGAATCTCCCGGAGTTGCCATTTCATGGAAGAAACCCAGGAAGAAGAAACACATAACAATATCAAAGTCAGTGTAAGGAACCTTACAAAAATTTTCGGTAAACGTCCTGAAGAAGCACTTCGCCTTGTTGAGCAGGGGAAGAAAAAGCAGGAGATTTTTGAGGAGACACAACAGAATGTTGCGCTCCGGTCTGTTTCTTTTGATGTCTATGAGGGCGAACTGTTCGTTCTTATGGGGCTTTCCGGTTGTGGAAAGTCAACCCTTCTGCGGTGCATCAACCGTCTTATTGAACCAACCAGCGGGGCTGTTGAGATAGACGGAGTGAATCTCGTTGCGATGAGTGAGGACGAGCTCAGGCAGGTGCGGCGCACGAAGATCGGGATGATCTTCCAGGGATTTGCCCTTCTGCCCCACCGAACGATCCTCGAAAACGTGGGTTTTGGCCTTGAAATCCAGAACATGCCGCTTGCGGAGCGTGAAAAGAAGGCACAGGATGCGATTGACCTTGTCGGGCTTTCCGGGTATGAGGAGAGTTATCCCTCCGGCCTCTCCGGCGGGATGCAGCAGCGGGTCGGACTTGCGCGGGCCCTTGCAAGTGATGCGGACATCCTCCTGATGGATGAAGCATTCAGCGCACTTGATCCCATGATTCGTCGTGATATGCAGGACGAACTGATTGAACTCCAGGCACGGCTGAATAAGACGATTATATTTGTCAGTCATGACCTGGATGAGGCGCTCAAGCTTGGAGATCGTATCGCGCTTATGAAAGACGGGATCATTGCCCAGGTAGGAACCGCAGAGGATCTCCTCCAGAACCCCCGCTGTGATTATGTGGAACGGTTTGTTGAAGATGTCAACCTCTCCCGTGTGCTTGTTTCAAAGGACGTAATGAAGCGTCCTGAACCCCTTCTTCCTCCCGATTCCGGGCCGAGAAACGCGCTTCGTCTGATGGAGGAGTATGGTATCTCCAGCATATTCGTTGCAGGAAAGGACCGGAAATTCCGTGGTCTTGTGACCGTGGACGGTGCTGTTGAAGCAAAAAAACGTGAAATACCACTCCGGGATGTGATGATTACCGACACTCCCACGGTCCTGCTGGACACTCCGGCACAGGAACTGATGCCGATTATGGCGGAGACTGCCTATCCGGTGGCGGTTCTTGACATTGAGGGAAGAATAAAGGGAATCATTGTGCGGGGATCCCTTCTTGCAGGGCTTGCCCGGCTGGAGATTGAGGTCTGATGTCTGACATACTACCGGTCGGCGAGGCGGCTGAAGCCGTCGTCGCATGGATCAATGAAACCTTTGGGTGGCTGCTGGACTGGATCACCATGGTCATGGATATGCTGGTCAGCGGTTTCCAGGATGGGATGGCGGCGATTCCTCCGCTCATCCTCATTGTGATTTTTGCGGTTCTTGCATGGGTTTTAACCAGAAAGAATCTCAAAATTGGGCTTTTAACCCTCTTCGGGCTGCTCTTCATCTATCTTCTGGACCTCTGGAGCGAGACTCTCCTGACGCTTGCCCTCGTTCTCACTTCCACCTTTGTGACACTTGCGATAGGCATTCCTCTGGGGATTCTTGCCTCACGGTATGTATCGGTCAATGCGGCGCTTCGTCCCATCCTCGACCTGATGCAGACGATGCCATCGTTTGTGTATCTGATTCCTGCGGTTATCTTCTTCGGTCTTGGAAATGTGCCGGGAATGATTGCAACGATCATCTTTGCAATGCCGCCTGCCATCCGGCTTACCAATCTTGGTATCCGGCAGGTTCCTGTCGAGCTTATTGAGGTGAGTGAGGCGTTTGGGGCAACAGAGTGGCAGAAACTGATCAAAGTACAGCTGCCGGTTGCATTGCCTACGATTATGGCAGGTGTCAACCAGTGCATCATGCTGGCTCTCTCGATGACTGTCATTGCAGCGATGATCGGGGCCGCTGGCCTGGGGCTGAATGTCCTGATGGGTATCCAGCGGGTCGATATCGGCGGCGGGTTTGAGGCGGGCCTGTGCATTGTTATCATTGCCATCATCCTTGACCGGATCACGCAGAATGTGATCCAGTCGGGTCCTGGCAAATAATTATAATAGTTTTTATATGGAATAGCCTCTTATTTTACGTTAGGTCAGTTCTGAACCGCTTCCCGAAGGTTTTGTTCTGACGTAATGGATGTGTTTATTTGGTTAATTCTAAAATGAAAGGAATTTTTCTTATTTTGTTAGTGTTATTCAGTGTTATTTTTGTTGCCGGCTGCACGGATGAAGCCGGTCCCTCAACAACCGAACCCGGAGCAGCTCCAAAAGAGGTCTCCATCGGCTATGTTCTCTGGGATTCAGAAATTGCCAGTACCAATGTACTGAAGACGGCCTATGAACAGGCCGGATACGTTGTGGAACTAAAAGCCGTTGATGTTGGCCCTCTCTACCAGGGGCTCTCTGATGATCAGGTTGATATGAGCGTCTCGTCTTGGATGCCTGCCACTCACGCCGCATACTGGGATACGTATGGTGACGACCTCGTGATGGTCGGCAAGAACCTCGAGGGTGCAAAGGTCGGCCTTGTGGTCCCAACGTACGTGACCATCGACTCAATCGATGAGATGAACAGTGTGGCAGACCAGTTTGATGGCAAGATCATCGGCATTGAGCCGGGTGCAGGCATTATGGCGATGACCGAAACCGCCATTGAGAACTACAGTCTTGACTACACGCTTGTGGCGTCATCGAGTGCCGGCATGGCAGCTCAGCTCACTAATGCATACGCAGATGGTGACTGGATTGTTGTCACCGGCTGGACACCCCACTGGAAGTTCGTCCGCTTTGATCTGAAGTACCTCGACGACCCCCAGGGTGTGTACGGCGGTGAAGAGTATATTGGAAGTATGGCCCGGACAGGATTTAAGGAAGACAATCCCGAAGCCTATGCGATACTTGAACGCTTCTCCTGGACGCCCTCAGACATGGAATCTGTCATGCTTGCAGTCGAGGACGGTGCAACACCTGAAGAAGCCGCACAGGCATGGGTGGATGCAAACCAGGACACCGTTAACTACTGGATCAACGGTTAATTATCCCAAACCTTTTTTTTGAGAATCACTGATTTAAGCTCCCGTTATACATGTCCATCTGAAACAGCAATGAACCATATACATATATGGACTCCACTCAAATCTTTTGAATCAATTCAGTATCGTTATTTGGCGTTTTTCTGACTTATGGATGTGTATATTTGCGAAATTTAAAATCTAAAGGTATTTTCCTTGTTTTGTTAGTGTTATTCAGTGCAATTCTTGTTGCCGGTTGCACAAGTGATGCAGCTGATCCTTCGACAACTGAACCCACAAAAGAGATCTCCATCGGCTATATGCTCTGGGATACAGAGATTGCCAGTGCCAATGTTGTAAAGAAGGTGTTTGAACGGGAAGGTTACGATGTTGAGCTTAAGGTCGTTGCCGTTGGTCCTCTGTACCAGGGGCTTGCTGATGGTAAGGTTGATGTGACTGTCTCGTCATGGATGCCTACCTCGCATGCAAGCTACTGGGATACCTACGGTGATTCGATTGATGTGGTAGGTACGAACCTTGAGGGAGCAAAAGTCGGCCTTGTGGTCCCGTCGTATGTGACCATCGACTCGATAGACGAGATGAACAGTGTTGCAGACAAGTTTGATGGTAGGATCACCGGCATCGAGCCGGGTGCAGGCATCATGGGACTGACCGAGAAGGCAATTGAGGACTACGGTCTCGACTACACACTGTTATCATCATCGTGCTCTGCCATGGCAGGTCAGCTCAGCGGTGAATATGCAGATGGCGACTGGATTGTCATCACCGGCTGGACACCCCACTGGATGTTTGTCCGCTTTGATCTGAAGTACCTCGAAGATCCCAAAGGTATTTACGGTGGTGAGGAGCATCTCGAAACCCTTACTCGCACAGGCTTTAAGGAAGAGGATCCTGAGGCATACGCCATTCTTGAGCGTTTCTCCTGGACAATTTCTGACATGGAATCCGTGATATATGCAATAGAGGATGGTGCAACCGGAGAGGATGCCGCACAGGCATGGATAGATGCAAACCCGGACACCGTTAACTACTGGATCAACGGTTAATTGCCCTAACATTTCCTCTTTTTTTGTAGTATTTGACGCGGGAGCTACAGCCTTCACCCCCTGTTTCCTGTAACCCTTTGATCGCCCTTTTTTATTTCATACGTTGGGGGATTAAAGGCTAAAATGAACGTATTTTCGGCCTATCTTTTCTGCCTGTAAATGACGGCCTTAGTGCCTGTTGGTTGTCAAAAATACGGATGATTGCGGACTAATAAGGGGTCGCAATTGACAGATATTTTAGGAGGATGTATCGATTGTCCCGGCTGATAACAGCCCGCTCCGGGCTTCTGTGTGGACGTATTTTTCCGGGGCACGGGTTCCCTGGATGTGCTTTTAAAGTAATATTTGATTTTTGATACAGTGATTCTGCCCAAAATAGCGATAATTGTAAACCATATCCTATAATCCCTGAATATATGTTGTATCGCTTGCATTTGCGATCCCAAGGGAATCCTAGGCACCGACAACAGTAGAGTTTAAAATATTGTTTCGGATGGGGATGAATACCGTCCCGTGGTAAAAAACAGATCACCTGATCCCGAAAGGATCAGATCTGCATCCGGTGTTCGCCGACGATGTCGCGGAAGAGTTCTTCCTCTTCTCTGATTGTACACCGTTTGTCAAAGTAGCGGTTGATGTTTTTGATATCTCTCACAAGGAATGCGATGGCCCTCGGGTGGTTGGGGGTCACCGCCTGCCCGATGTCGATGATGATTGGGTGCTCTCCGTCCCAGAGAATATTGAACTCTGAGAGGTCGGCGTGGACGAGTTCCGCCTCATTAAAGAGGGTCTTCATCGCGGCGGTGATCTCGTCATAGACGGCCTGATAGTCATCCGGCCGGGCGATCCGCAGCTGGGGATAGGCTACCTCGTCTTCGCCCATGAACTCCATGAGGAGGATGTTGCGGTCAAAGTGAATGGGAAGGGGCACCCGGAGGCCTGCATCGTGGGCACGGGCCAGGTTGGAGTATTCCTTCTTGGTCCATGCGAAGATCATGTCCTTTTTGGACCGTTTCACCGAGGAGAAGCGGGGGTCGCCGACAATGTAATCACTCATTGACCGGAAGCTCGCCGACTGGATACGGTAGATTTTGATGGCGATAGGCATATTCTCACCTTCGCCGTAGAAGACGTTTGCCTCCTTTCCGGTGGAGATGGGACCGCCTATCTCCTTAATCTTCTTTTTGTGCACCAGACGGTAGAGGGAGAGGAGGGTGATGTCATCGAAGACGTTTTCGGAGACCTTAAACTGGTCGGCATCCCGTATCCGGACTCCCATCCGTTCGGTTTCGCGGTCAAAGCGTTCAATGAGATCGTCTCTCTTTCCCATAGTGGTGTATTTCTCCGATATTTTTGTGTATAATGTTGTTTAGTCGGCGTTCATGAATGCACGGGCGTCTGCCAGTGCTTCGATGAGTCCATTGGAAACAGCGGCCTTCAGGTCTGCCGGGTGGATGTTTCCTGCCCCATATGCCGCCTCCATCTCTTCATAGGAGGAGAAGGCAACGTCGCCGCCGAACTTCTCCGGGCGGTGAATGGTAACCGTCCCAAGGCGGGGGAAGACATGGTACTTCAGGGTCTGAAGGGCCGGGTTTTCCTCAATCTCCGGCGGACAGAATGCTTTCTTCATCTTCTTTGCGATGGTCTCCTCTGAGTCTGCAATTGAGATATAGTTCTGGGCAGACGAGGACATCTTCTTCCCGTCAAGACCGTTTAAGATGGGGGTGTGGATGCAGAGCGGTGCTTTTATGCCGATGGACGGGAGGTGTTCCCTTGCAAGCATGTGAATCTTACGCTGGTCGATGCCACCGACTGCTGCGTCCACATTGAGGCGGGCGATGTCGACCATCTGCATGATGGGGTAGACCATCTGGGAGACGGTCGGGTTCTCCATCTGGCGTCCGACTTCATCCATGGACCGGGTGGCCCGTTTGAGGGTGATACGCTGGGAGAGCATCAGGACGTCAAGCTGATACTCAGGTGAGAGCTGGAAGTCACTGCCCATCACAAATTCTGCATTTTTGAGGCCGACTGCCTCAAAACAGCGGCGGTTATACTCTGCCAGTTCCCTGACCTCCTCCATGGTGCCCTTGCGGTTCAGGTAGGCGTGGAGGTCTGCTAAGAGGACAACGACCTCGAACCCTGCTTCCTGCAGGTCGATGAGTTTATTGATGGTGACGAGGTGGCCGAGATGAATTTCACCGGATGGTTCGTATCCGGCGTAAACGCGCTTTTTGTCCTGTGAAAGGACAGAATGGAGTTCTTCATCAGTGACGACTTCTACAGTATTTCGCGTTGCAAGCGCGTATGAATCCATTGTCAGTACTGTGGTGTGCAGCGCATTAATGGTTGCTTCGGGGGCAGTGATGGATAGGCAACAGAGATGCCTTTTTTCTGGTGAGGTATTCTGAATATGGGTATCTTTCATAGCTACCTCTTTCCATTGTTCATACCGAATGTTTATCAGGAAATGTGTGACAACGATGAAGTATGTCTCTCAATGACCGCTGGATAGGTGCAGAGTTGTCAGGCGTTGAGAGGGAACTTGCCTGCAATAAAAAATATGAAGATATTGGATTTGTCGAATATTACCAGAATGATCCACGGTATTTCTACCTTCATCCGTCTCCGTTTCTGAAGACGAACACGTCGGTGTTGTACGTTGCTGACTCATCTGTTGTTCCGGAGGGGCCACCCCCTGAACACCGGTTTGTGCAGGTCAGGGTCATCGACGAGGTGAAACATCCCCTTGATACCAGAGGGGACGAGTGGCTGACGTTCAGGGATATTGGAGGGTGGAAGGAGTTTGATGTCGGTTCTCTTGCACAGCAGCGCCAGATAATGGATTTCCGTGAGATTATTGAATATTTTACGTATCCATATGACGGGGAAGCAGATAGTATTGAAGAGATTGCGGGGTGTTCTGCACTATTTGCATTCTCTGCACCTCCGGTTCATGATGAACGGGGCGGCATACATTCAGCGGTATTTGGGAAGAAGCATCAATGGGATGTTTTCAGGCGTCCGTTTGATATAATCCCGAAGGAATTTAAAAAAGTCAATTCCTATTACTACTATCATTTTTCGAGTAGTGATGTTCGTGTCCGGAAATCACAGGGAGAGATTAATCAGGCAATTCTCAAACCGCAAAAATTAGTTGCTGATATTCCGGTTGCAATCGTCAATGAATCCGGGAAAAAAATATCCCCGGACTATCGTGATATTCTCAGGGAAGAATCGGGAATTGTTCGGGGCCAACTGTTGGATGGTCTCTTTATCACGCCACAATCAACCGATTCTATTGAAAAAGTGATGACAGAGGCGGTATATGAACTGCGTGAAGAGTATCTCGCATCCGGGCAGAGACCCTTCCGGCAGAATATCTCCGGTGCGATTCCCAGACTCGCGTCTTCGTATGCCCGGCTGCAGGCAAATACTGCCATCCGAAAAGAGGATATCAAATATGTCATGGATTTGTGGTCTTCCATGTCTCATAAGACCGAGAAGATTCAGTCTTCGCCCCTGAAAGTTCGTGATGCCTTTACCCTGACCGGGGATTCGAGAACGCTGTATTACCGGCTGTACGATGTCTTTGGCGCTGATCGTCCGATTTCGTTTGCAGATGCAGTAAAAACAGCCTCACTAAACCCGATTGACGTGAAATTAGCATATGAATCTCTCGAAGAACGAGGGTATTGTCTTATTGGGAAAAAAGGTCTGACACTGCTTGAGCCGTATAAAGAATAGAACGGATCTGTGGGAACAGATCACCTGAGTTTGTTCAAAAATTACTCTCCCCCTGCAGGGCCCGACTATGTATGCCCTCCGGTTCACATGGGCCGGTAAAAAATACGACTCCCCTAAAAAACGGTGAAATGACCGTGTGTACCACCTATAATGTGAGAGACAAATAGTGCCCCCGCTCGCCACGTAAATTGTCGGTTCTCTTCTGAGATATATTTAAATGTTTTCAAATAAATCTTCTCGGCATGGGTGTAAGGGATCGAACATCAATATGCATATCACTGGCACTGATTCTTTTATTTTTGCTGATATGTTTCCCGTCCGCTGCCATTGTTGCAGAATTAACGGACGGGACTCTTCTGGAATCCCAGAATGAGGGGGAAATAATAAATTATACAATAGTAGTGAGCAGCATCCCCAAGCAGACACGGATTATCGAGCTGACAACTGATCTCATGCCAGTATCAGGTTCCCATCTCTGGCAGCCGGAAGGGGACGGCTTTACGGTGTCCGGGGGGGACGAGGCATTAAACGACAATACCATTGAGCTTACCGGAGATGGCGATTTTCCAGACGGAATCAACGTAACCGTTTATGGCAGGGTACCTGTTCTGACATCGGTTGAGATTGTAGACGGCGTTGTCGTCACCAAACGAATCACGCAGACAACAGGGTATGTCTACTACCATATTGAGGCGCTTGATGAAAACAGGGATATTCTTGGAACAGGCACTACCGTGACATTTTCAGTGAAAATCCCCGATGACGAACAGTTCACGTCACGGCTGAACGCCATTACCGACCCTGACATGAGAGCTCTGATAGACGATCTCTACTCCAGAGGGCTCAGGGATGAGGCAAATGACCTCTTAGAATACGCAGAATCACCACAAGATGCGACTGTTCCGGTTACCATAGCGGTTCTGGTTGGACTTGTGCTTCTTGTCGGAGGATTTGCAGTCGGGATGGTATTCGGTCAGATGCGGGCGAAGAACATGCAGGAATTTCAGAAAGATTACAAGGGGGACTAAAAACAATGGCTCATGATGATATAATCGAAGGAAAGGCTTTCCAGATGCCTGATGAACTGACCGTCGTTGCAATAGGTGGGTGCGGTAAAAAACTCATAACCAACCTTTATGATCATGAATGGTTTTTAAAGCACTATCTTTCAGACGGAAAACGCCTCACGCTCTACACGATAGACACCGACACAAACCAGAGAAAGGATGACGTAACACGTTCAGAGCAGGTTCTGGCAAAGGTCAGCGAAATTCAGCGGACACACAATCAGATGGGGGGGAGCGTCAAGAGCTACCATTACCACCTTCCCGACCTTGCAAATGTTGAGCGTGTGTCATCCCTTACCTCAAAGGAGATCTCTGAAC
>Ga0075124_10000667_pt1 | contig 15917 bp, 26 predicted proteins | sample AntAceMetag02UKS_FD_69809 | JGI IMG/M metagenome (GOLD analysis project Ga0075124, IMG submission 69809) | Saline lake microbial communities from Ace Lake, Antarctica - Antarctic Ace Lake Metagenome 02UKS | ecosystem: Environmental > Aquatic > Non-marine Saline and Alkaline > Saline | place... | reverse complement strand
TGAAAGCTTTTAAACTCCTCAAGACTCATGGTTACACCGTTTGAAAAAATAACAGAGGACATCCCAAGAATATACCAGTAATCAGTATCCTTAATTTGATGCTCTTTCATTTTTGCCATTGTCTTCACCTTTCAGCTTTTTTTGTTTCCTTTTCAGGCGTCTATTTTTATTGTAAATCTCCTTGCAGGAGTCATACCAGTTCTGGTAGTAAGCCTTACGGATCTCTGCTGCTCCGATCTTTTCTTTGTCACTCATAGAGAAAGTCCTCCTTAGTATTTCGGAACTTAATAAACTCCTCTCCGTTTTTATTACTAATAAACTGTTTTAGCTCTACAGTTTTCTCGCAGAATAAAGAGTAAGCAAACTTTGGTGCTTTGCTCTCACCTCTAAGTATTCTGTGCTGAGCCTGATGGATCTGCTCAGGTGAATCGTTGACACAGTACCACGCTATGTAATTACAGTTTTTAAGGGTGTTCAAGCCAAAACCAGCAGCAGCGATATTCGCTACGAAGACTCTTATCTTCTTTGCTGCGAACAACTTCTCTGACTCTTGCTTCTCTGCTTTGTTTTCTAAACCGGTGTACCTGACAAAACTGATACCTTCTTTCTCAAGTCTCTCGGTGATACTGAGAACAGCGTTTGTTCTGGAGCAGAAAATAACTACTTGCTCGTCCTCATCGATCTCATCCAGCAGATCAACCAGAGCGTTAAGCTTAGGATTCTCTTTGAAAGCCCTGTAGGAGACGTTGCCCTCTTCATCCTTTAGCGGCTCATATCCGATGCATATGTCCTGAAGTCTGATGTTTAACTCTGCTGCTTGTGCTTGACCGAGGTAAAATTCTTCAGAGAAACCATCCTTAACCAGCTTATTGTACACCTTTTTCTGCTCTGCAGAGAGTTGAACTGTCACCATAATAGGCTCGTAAACAAATTTGTCAAAGGATATATCAAACACGTCCTCTCTTTTTACGGTCACTGTGAACGGGTCAACCCTGCTGTACAGCTCATCGAGATCTCTATAAGGCCAGTATCTTTCTGCCTTGACAATAAGATCAATATCTCCAGCATTGATCTTATACTTGGTAGCCATGTTGAATATTTTATTGTTGTCCTGCTCTTTGTTCTGCCCGGTGTAGTCTGATAAGCCCCAGTTAGGATTACGACAATAGTTCTGAATGTCAAAGAAATCGTTTTTATTAAGGGCCGTCGTAGTCGTTCTACCGGAATAGTAATAGGTTCTTGTGATCACGTACTTTCTATAAAATTCATCTCTTGTCTCCGGGAAGAAATGAGGCTGTAAGAAGTTGTACTGGTCGTACAGGTTCATTGGTGACTTTGACATCATTGTCCCTGTCCCTGCAGCTCTGTTGTCAACCAAGCTCCCGAGCAACCCGATCATGGTGCTGCGAGCAGAGAGTTGTTTCTTCCCTGCTGTGTTAGCTTTGATCCATGAAGACTCATCGAGCACACAAAAGATATTTCTCTTGTGAAACCCTAGATAAATCTGTACTGCGAAGGGCAGCAGAGCTACACCTTTTACTTTATGCTGCTTAACATTAAGACCAAAAGTCTGAGTGGAGATGACCAGATACTCACCACCTTGTGTTACCCAGTTAGTGAATCGCTGTTTATACTCTACAGGTTTCTTCGATGCTTCTGGTTGGTCGTAAACCCAGATTGACTTAGGCTCGATGCCCTCATCAATCAGTTCGTTTCGCCACTGCTCGCAAATATTCTTTGGGGCAATTATGATCTTTGCATTCTTATGATCTCTGATCAATTCAATAAAAGTATATGTTTTACCGAGACCACAGGAGCAATTAAGCATAAAGAATTCTTTATTTTTCTTTTCCTTTATCGCTTTCTTCTGCCATTTATAAGGTATTTTCATAAGTCACTCCTGATTCCATAATTCTCTTCACTCTCTAATTTGAAACTCGTGCCTTTAGCTTTTAAGAGAATGCATGAAGCTTTTATAAGATGGACATTCTCTGTCTTATCATTGTAGGCTAGAATGAAGATCGGGAGGTTCGTGTTCCTGCGGTACCACGGAATCTGTGTCCTCTTAAATGTTATTGTCCCGTGTCTCGCATACTTAACTTCCACGAATACTGACCGGCCTTTTATTTCTACAACGATAAGGTCGGGCATCCCCGGCTCTACTGAGTTCTCTATAGCCAGTACTGTTTTGTATCGTTCTTTATCAGCCAGCACTCTCTGCATGTACTTATGCTTAAAGGCTGACTCATCTGAGAAAGTCCCTAGCGATTCAAAGACCTCGTAAAAGACTTTATTACTCATCGTCATAATCTCTATCCTCAAAGTGTCTTTCTTCCATCTCTTCAGTGTAGGCCCAGTTAGGTCCGATCTCAGGATCACATAGGAATGGCACATCAACATCAATCGCTTTCTCCATGTTAATCTGAATATCTTTTACAAAGGAGACAAAGTTAGGGTCAACAGAGTAGCACATCTCATCGTGTATTGATAGTACCGGGATGATCTGCTTAACTAATTTCTTAGCTTTAATATATTCATGGTTCTTAACCATCGCAGCTTTCATCTGATCAGCGGAACTGCCTTGAATCAAGTAGTTATAAAATCGATATGCTTTATCTCTTACGGCACAGACAATGAATCTGTTTAGTACTGTTCGAATACCAGTCAGTTCTCCAGAGGATAGAGCTTTGAGGAGGGTCTTTTTTGTAATCGAGAACCACGGTGAAGCATCAAGTATTTTGGTTACCATCTCTTTTGCTTTTTCAAAGACCCAGTTGTTTCTTTTGGCAAGACTTTTTACTGATGACCCGTAAGCTACAGAGAAACGAATAGCTTTTGCATGTTTACGGGCAGTCTTCGCGTCATGGTCTTTAAGCAGTCCTGATTGCTGCACAACGAACTCATGTTCATCGAAGTCAGGATCTTCTCTGTACTTCGATCTGATAAACTCACCTTCATCACCGGTAGCGAAGTAGGCCATCCATCGGTTCTCTTGACCACTATAGTCAAGACGAACAAGCACATGTCCGTCCTCCGGCAGAAATACTTCTCTGCACATCATAGAGACATTGATTTCTTTCTTTGTTTTCTCCCAGAGAATTACCCGTGCCGGGATGTTCTGTAGATTAGGCTTAACCGATGAAAATCTCCCGGTTGTTCTGGCTCCTACAGTCTGGAAGGTACCATGTAACCGACAAGAGCCATCTTTGAAGCTGAAGAACCTCTCAAACTTCGGTCCAAAAAATTTCTTCTGTATATCAAGTACTTGCTTTAGCGCTAGATAGTCTTTTACAACAATCTCCTCAGCCGATTCCAGTGTAGTCTTATTCACCATTGGTGAAGCGATGGCACCGTAGCCAAGCTTGTCGAGGCTAGTCATCATCTTCTCTACATTGTCAGAAGCACACTCCATAAATAGTTTGTCTTTCTCAAGAGCGAAGACTGAGACAATTCCTTGAAGCTTATCAAAAGATCCTTTACGCTGACTCGTGTCAAAGCCGTCTCTTTTTAGGTTGAACTTCTGATCACCGGAAGGTTTGTAGCCCCTAACAGTAATCTTGAATGGAACATTGTACCCGTTCTCTTTGAACATCACTCCGACCTGTGCTGAGGAGTTGATGTTGACTTCTCCGTACTTCTTGAAGAAATCCTTCTCCAACTTCACACTGATCTTTTCAAGCTTAGCGCAGTTCTCTTGCCACTTTTCGTAATCAATTCTGATACCGTTCTGTTTCATCTGCATCGCTACCAGATTGGACTGCTGATAAACTCGTAGTGCTTCTTCGCACGCCAGTTCTTTGATGATCGCCATCTGAAGCTTATGAATCCTTACCGGCTGATTTGCATCCGATTTAACATAGGCATCGATCTGTTTGTCGTAACCGAGCTCAGATAATTGTTTTAAGTGCTTCCTGAAGTCTCCGGAAAGTTTGTGCTTTTTAGCAAGGAGAACTAGAGCTTCTGATCCCTTGTCTTCTCTTAGGTACTTGTTGGCGAGAAATCCCAGGTTATAGTCAGTAAAAGGATTGACCAGTGCTTCGGTGATCTGAATGTCTACGATCTCTGCTTTAATGTCTGTCACTTTGATCTTCAGAACGTGACATAACCACAGAATATCGTAACTGATGCTGGCTCCTATTATCTTTGCTTCAGGGTCTTTGAACAGCGTTTTGAAGTAGCTTAGTTCTTTACCGCGGTAGAGTCCGGTCTTTTTAGTCTGTGCGTCATACGCAGAAGCTACAAGTATTTCTCCCTCGTTCCAGATCCACGATTCTCCCTTGTCAGTTAGATGGGGGTCATGAGTTTCTATGTCTACACCGTAAAGCTTCTTACTTTCTTTTGGGCTCTTCTTTGCCATAGAGCAACTCCTTTACTTTATCTGTTCCTTTATATTTAAGATCATCATAAAATCTTCTATCTTTTGAGGCGAACGCGCAGAGCTTTCGAACTTTGTAGTCTGATGTGGACTCGACCAGATATTTATACACTGATAGCTGCCACTCTACATAGTCTCGGTTGAACGATCTCTTGATGTCATAGATATCAATGACGTTCTTTTTCACAACAGTGAGAACATCTATCGCTGAAGCAAAATATTTAAAGTCACTCACCAAAGTCTCTGACTGCATCTTGTAGTTATCAAGCTCGATGAGTTTATCACGTACAAAGATCGCTGCAGGGTGAATAGTATTCCATGTCTTGAAACCTGAGTTAATCCATATCTCAATGGTATCGTGAACGTGGTTTCCTTCTACTTTCATCTCTTCGACTAATCCCTTCATAGTCTCACTCATTATTCCATAGCTTGTCTTCGGTCCTACTCTGCTGGTGATACCAGACAGCTTGACTCCTTTGTAGTGATACTCATGCGCTTCTTTGTTAAATAATACTCCGGGTGCAAATGTGATCATTGGTTTTCCCCTTTGCTTCTATCTTTTAAGATTTCTCCTAGATAGTTTTCACTAACATCAGGCTCTCTCTCTTCTGCTATTATTTCTAAGATCATTTCTGCGAGAAGACCCCTTCCTTTACTTTGGTAGTACTCTCTTGTTGTTATATCATCATACGGTGCAGGTAATTGCTTTCCGCCTCCTAGTATGTCACGCAGAAACGCTTCAACCCTTCTTATCGTTTCATTATTCACTACATCATACTTTATAAAAGCCTCCTCTTTAGAAATGCCTTTCTCTGGTTTGTTATTAAATACTTGGGGGTTATAGCTCCATGCACCTGCAGCAATGATTTCATCAAGACTATTTGCTTTATATGCTACTAAGCCATCTTTAAACTCCAGTTTAACGAACATAAGTTCGTAACCATCTTTCTTCGCGCACAGTGCTGCGAGAACTAATTTTCTATTCATCAGCTTTCTCCTTCATCCTTGGTACCTGCAGCTTCCAGTAAATGTGCAGTATTGATAGCTTCTGTACATACACCACTGTGAGGTTGTTGTATCTTGCTTCCTTGTACATTTCATAATTTGCTCCTATAATAATGCTCTAATGTAATCTGAGTCCATGCAACCTTTGAGACCTGTGAAATATACTGCTTTCTTGGCCCGAGTAACCGAGGTGTACATAACACGAGCTTCGTTGTCCCGGTCAATAAGTCTCCCCTCTTCAACTTTCCTACTGGTAGAAGTGAAGACCACAACTCGGTCAGCCTCGCCACCTTTTACTTTAAAGATCGTTGTGACAAGTATTCTCGGAGGCATTATAGACGCTCTCCATAAGACATCGAAGCCAAACTTCTCTTCGTATTGTCTGAAGGTCTCTCTCATCTTAGGATTCGGTATTAGGTTAGTGTGCCACCATAAGGGCCAGCCCCCGTCCTCTGTTGCCTTGATCCAATTTTTCTTGCAGAAAGTTATCTCATCAGACGGTGAAAGTAATTCATCCGACCACTTGTAGAACTGCCTTAACTTTATAAGGTACTTCTCAGGTAGGCAGAATGAGTCTGTGTAGTGAAAAAGTATTGTGTGACTTTTAAGAATCTCTGTGACTTTCTGTATCTGAAAGTTTAATCTGAGAAGCAGATACCATGTGTCATCGACACTTGCTTCTATCAGAGGAATGATGTAGTCAAACTCAGTGTACGAGCCAATCTCCCCTTCAAGCTCTTTCTTTGTCAGGCAGTGCTTATCTATTTTGTTATCAATCGTGCCTACAATTTTCTCAGCCAACCTTGTGACGGACTTCGGTAACCGGTAAGACTCTTCAAGCTTAATAATCTCTCCAGACTGCGCTACATCAATGAAAAACTTTGGTGCCGCTCCCTGAAAAGCAAAGATTGATTGCCAGTCATCTCCGGCAATCCGTACGTGCTTCGCGGACTCAAAAGCTTTGAAGCAAACTTGCCATTGTTGAACCGTTAAATCCTGTGCCTCATCTATGAAAGCTACTTTTATCTTGCTGATGGCCTCACCGTCCTTGAGGTAGTCAGTGAGACAGTCATGGTAGTCAATCACTCTTGCTTTCTCTTTGAAGAGTATGTATAAGTCTTTAAACTCTTTGTATCTGAGCCGTGGGAAGATGAGGCTATTGTCCGGCTCTTTTCCTGTCGCCCGTTCAAGCGCGTACATGTCAAAAAATTTCTGACCGTCAGCATCTTTTATTCTGTTCCCTTCCTGCCGGTCATGTATACTAAAAGTCATGTTGGTTACTTTTGCGAACAGTGCCGCGTCGTCCTTGTTTATGATTGACTTACCCTTCTCTGTGTACTCATTAAGCATGTAGCAGAGAGAATGAAGAGTTCTGAAGTAAGGGAAGTCATCGGGGCTATAGTCAAGCCCCAGAAGTTCTGCTCTGTTCCTTACCTCCGATGCGGCCTTCCGGGAGAACGATACAAAAGCAATCTCATCCGGGCGGTATTTTTTAAGCATTACCTTCAGCTCGTCCATGAGTGAATATGTCTTACCGCATCCTGCACCTGCGAGCCACGTCTTAACGTCTTTTGTTTTAAAGAAGTTGCTTTTTGCCGCTTTCTTTTTTGTCTGCATATCTGGCCTCGACCTCCAGTGTCAGCGTTCTTGCTTCGATCTCTTGTATTCTCTGTCTTGATAGTGCTAACGACTTAAAAGTAGGATTCTCGTAGAACCTCCAAACTTCGATTCCCTCAAAGACTGCTGTGTGTGCTCCGATACTCGTCAGGGCAGCATACAGATTAAGTTTTTTAGAACCGAGACCTTTAGAGTAGAGGTAAGAAATTACGGCTTCAAGCATGAAATAGTAAGCGTCGTCTTTTCTATAAGCTCTGCCTTGAAAGACTGCCAGAGGTTCTTCATAAGGTGTAGTCTGTTCGATTAAATACTGGTAGATTGTTCGTACAGCGAGAGCTAAGTCAGATGAGTCAGCAAGTACGTTGACCTCTACTATAACCATCCCATTGAGTGCCGTTTCGATGTGTTTCTCCCAGACCTCGTTCTTGAGTGTCAGGAAAATAGTATCAACAGCCTCTCCTATGATTCCCTGTGCCATTTTTTGGTTCAACATTAACTGCATTGTTTCAAACTGGACTTTAACGTAGTCACCAGTGTTACCGGTTTTCTTCATCTCCCAGATATAAAATGGTTTCAGTGCTGCGTATTTATAAAGCTGTCCGAAGTCTACGTTGGTGAGCACACGGCTTTTACCGCCGTCAATTACTGCAGAACCGCCGAGTACTTTTCTATCTTTACAGAATGTCTTATTACAGACTTCCTTCAGGTCTGAAGACTTGCATCTTCCAAGGAAACTGTAGTTAGTCTTCTCAGCAGAAGTAAAGATCGTGTCTACTTCCTCCTGATTGAAATCCTCATCGATAAACATAACACCGATGTCATGGAAATCCTCGGCAGCAGTAGCTATTTCTGAGCTGATTAAGAAAGTTGCAACAGAGTACAGAAAGTTATTTCTGTTTGACATCGGCTCGACAGAATGCGCGTGAAGCTTAGCTTCGATACACACTGGGTAAGTATGATACTTTGAAGCCTCATTTATTTTCTTAAGTGTTTCAGCAGAAGTAAACACTTTCTTTGCGGCTTTGGTAAAAGCTCTTACTTCTGCTTCCTTGCTTTTAAAGAACGGCAGGAATAAACAGTGAGCTTTCTTATTTGTGGTGTGGTCATACTCTGGAAAGATTTCTACTCTGTCTTCGTCAAACAGGACCGTGAGTCCCAGGATGTAGCGCATATAAAGCAGTTGTTCGCGAACCTCTTTTGACGATTCCATTTTCTTAAAGAAGAAGAAAATATGAAACCCTGCGGACTTAGAGTGCTTGACCATACATGGATAATCGATGAACAGCTCTTCTATCTGTTCAATTGTTACGTTGCTGTCGTAGACATCTATATCTATAACTGCGAAGTAACATGAGTCCCTGATCCCGTCATTGTTACCGGTCAAAGGGCTAACAGCGAGTCCGAGTTCGCCTTTTAAATGTGCTTCGTAGTCATGAATCTCAAGTGGAATAAACTCACTACTTCCTTTAAACTTCTTGTAGAAGACGTGAGCTGCTGTTACTTTATTGCCGTTCTTTGTAAAAGGAGGCTTATGAACGACATAGCTGCTTTTGTGTCCGGTAAATATACCGGCAAAGTCACTAATGTAAGAGGCCATGTGTCCCTCCTTATTCTGGCATTATAAAAAGTCTCGTGTTAACATCTTTTTGCTTACCGCACAGAATGTAGTAGGTACCAAAGATCTTAACATGTGGCAAAGAGAATCTGAGGCTGTACTTATTCTTCATAGGCATCTTTGAAAGTGAGATGAACTGCATGTCGTCAAGTGGGAAACAGTCTTTCTTGTTTACCTTGATCAACTCGGCAGCCTTATCAGCAGGAACAAATGAATTTAGCATACTGTCCATATCGTAGATAGGTAAATCTTTTATCAGGTGCTTGTCTTTCGGTTTGATCTCTATCAATATTCTGTTTCCGAATGCGAGAATTGCCGTGTCTTGCAAAGACTCCCCGAGTGATAGTGCTGCGATGTGTGAGACATAATGCTTCTTCTTATATAAAATTACAGTTAACTGGACATCGTAAGCCATAATACTCTCCTTAAAATAATACCGGGCAGGTTAGTGCCCGGCATATCTATCTATTTGTTTGTTTGTTTTAAAAATTAGGTTTTGCTTCTGGTTCAGGAAGTGCTGCTACAGTACCTGCGACATCTCTTTTTGCTACCATGCGAGATCCGTTGTACTCAGACTGGAGAGTATGGTACATCTGCACATACTCAGCAACCTCAGCCTTGTTCCACTCTTTCGGTACAATAGTCGCGCCCTTCATAGTGAAATTTTGTCTGCCTGTAGCTTCAAAGACAGGCTGAAAAGTTACGCTGTTGTAATTTGGAAATTCTTTTCTCTCTGCTGTTACTGTTACAATATGCTGGCAACTTGCTCCACCAGCAGACTCAAGTATTTTCTGCAGGTTCTTAGCGTTCTTTGCTGCTGTTGATCTGAATACGATGTTGTGCATACCAAGATCTTCCTGTCCGACAATCAAACCGAAAGCCCAGAAGACAGGAGAAAGCATGTGAATCTCTCCGTCATTACCGATAAACTCTCTGTCAAAGTAAGAGCCTGAAGCGATAGGGATTTGCTTTGCTTGCTCTGGCATCCAGTAACCGATGATTGCTGGCATTTCTTTTGAATTACCTTTAGGTTTAACTTTCTCTTCGTATACAGAGAAGAGACCCATTACAGTGTAGTCAAAAGTGCTTCCCAGATTAGTCGCGCTTGATGGTACACAGAAACCTTTGTAAGCCGCTTTTGGGATGAAATCAGGACTTGTCTTATCGAGTATTGGATCTTCTGCGTTGACAATACACTTGATGTAAGGAATCCTACTTCCACCAAGATCAGCTTTGTTCTGCCCGTCAAGCTCTGCTGCTTCTGATAATAGACTTGCTATGTCCGCGTCTGTTGTTTTTGTTGATATTTCTTTTCCTTTCGCCATGTTTCTACCTTCTTATATTTTTTATTTTATTGAGCTGTTTTAACTCGCTATTCTCATTTCTGAGAGCCGCGAGGCTGTTAAAGACTTTTTTATACCTATCATCTGTTCTATCATGATGGTACTTCATAGTATCAGAAATAGTGTCAAGGACAAGCCCGATAATGAGTGCCTTTCCAGCTATCATGAAAAACAATACTACACCAACGATCCAGTGTGTCGCTATACCAATAGGTATAGTGATCATCAAACTGAATATTACTATCCACGCGCTGACACTCATATCGGTGCCTCCCTATATATTTTTCTTGTACTTAATACCAACTGCTTTAAGCTCTTTGAGAAGTTCTGCGAAAGCTTTCTTCTGCTCTTTGGGAACAGTGAAAGAGTACGCTAGTTCATCAGTACCTTTTGATGTTTTCTTCTCGTAGTGAGGGAAATCCACAGTAATCTCTGTACAGGCTTCTTCTGCCTCTACCGCTACTGATCTTACTGGTGCTGAAGTAGGAGTAGGAGTATGAGTCTCTGGTACAGCGATGAGTCTATCGTGCTCTTCTTCAGCGAGAATTGATGCGGAGTCATTACCATCGCCATACTTTTCAAGAGAGTAAAGATATCGGCCCTTGTTAAAAGCGCCTCCGAGTACCAGTGCAAACTTATTTACTTTCTTTGTGGCTCTTGTGAATGCTGCAAAGTTTTTCTCAAGCTGGAGAAGCTGAGTGTCGATATTATCAAGGGTCTCTGCTTCCTTTGCTGTTTTGTTAAAGAAGGCTTTGTGTAATATGACATAATCAACCACATCACTTTCTACTGCCAGATCTTTAATCTTTGACTTAATATACTTAGTCAATCTGTCAGTGAGCTCTTCATTTCTTTTGCGCGTGTCCTCCGCGATAACGGCATCCACTTTGTTCTCTCCCTCAGCTATAATAGCGTAAAGCTCAGCGAATTTTGCTTTGAGCAGTTTCTTAGGTGTCTCAAAGTACATCCCAATCGAGGTTGACTCATACTTCTCAAGTGTCGTTCTCATCTGACGAATAGCACTCTTAACCGGTGCCACTGTTTCCTCTGTCAACGGCTTGCCTTTGAAACCGTCAATCAAGGCTTGTACATCTGCCTTGTAAACGTCAAAATTTCCTTCCACTGATGGAAGTGTCTGTGGTGTTAGTTGTAGTTCCATAATTTCTCCTTTTATTTACACTTTAATTTTTTAGCTCGTTTGTCAACCAAAATTTAATAAATTTTTAATACTTTATTAAATTTTCTTTTACTCTGTTTTGAATAACGCGATGGTGCTTGTGTCGTGTTTAAGACGTGTCTGTGAGATACTAAGCCTCCTAGCAGATGGAAGATTCTTTGCTATATACTGCTCTGCTTCCCTAAATGTCCCTGCAACTACTAGGTAATCATCAGGAGACGCGTCTAGTCCTTCGCTAAGTACTTTAATTAGTAGTGTCTTATCTCTAACAAGAAGACCAATAAGCACTTTATTGCGGATGACCCAATACTCCCTCTCGATCCTAAACATATCCTCTAGTTCAGAGTAAGAGATCACTTTTATGTACACCTTCTCATGGATATAGTGATCCTCTCTGGTATTTAAAACCTGTAATCCTTTTGTCCTTAGCACAAAATCCCGAGCTAATTTTTTAACTGCGACACTATTCACTATGAGTCCTCTTTCATGAATAGCCTTATTTACTTCAAATCTCAGATGCTCTTCTGCCGCAGCTATAAAATCCTCGATGTTATGTTCTGTAGTATTTGTTGTTTTGACATAAATATTTAACATGGTATGTCATCGAATAGAACAGGGATGCGCTTCTTAAATTCTTCAAGCAGAGGAATCATTACTCTCTGCATATCAGGATGAGCTGGAGGAGCTGTTCTCAACACAAAAATATGTCTCCATTCCCGGATATTCGCTTTAACCACAATCTCTGTCTTTAAGTCGGTAGGAAGCACACCTCTTGCATCTTGAGCTACAAGACCAAGACCTTCAAGGTTGAAGTATGCTTCTTCTGAGATCTTCATAGCGTGCTCCCATATGTCGTAAGCATTAGTGGTGTGACTTGCGTGGTACTCTGACCAGTAAGGCTTTATTACTGTAATCTCGTTACTAAACTTATCGGTACTGTAATTGCAGTAGCGTGTCGATTCCTGAGCAAAACTGCAGTGCCTGTGTCTTATCATCTCATGAGAGAATCCTCTGTTGTGTACAAACTTAACAATGACGTCAGAAAATTCAATCATCGCTCCGTGTCCGTTCTTTACGAGCATCCCCATCATTCTCTCTGCCGAACCCTCCTTGATCTTGCCTTCAGATTTGTAGCATACTCTTGCTATCTTCTCAATAGATAATAATATCTCTTTATCGATTGGTGTAAGTATCTCGTAACTTGGTTCAATTATTCTCATAGTTCCTCTCTAAATTTTAACTGATATTCCTTCCATAATACATCTCCTCTGAGATCAGTCTTCTGAAGAATGACATCCAGTTAGTGGATATCCGCTTCCTTGCTCTGAGCTTCCCGTCTTTATCATACTTAGGCTTCGCGACTCTCTGCGCTATGATCGCTGCTACTTTCTCATTACGTTGTACCTTAGCAATAGGAACCAGCCTATCAAGATCAATCAGTTTACCTGTCTCTAAGTAATAGGCATACAGGTAAAAGAACGCATCGCGAGACTCATACTCATAGTGAGGTGCTTTGTAAAACCTCATGTGCGTAAACTCTCCGAGCTTAAAATTTATCCTGCCTAGAGTAACACCGTTGTGCTTTACAAATACACGACAGAAACTGTGTATTGGTGTTTGTCTCTCAAAGGTGTAGTCAGGAAAGCCGACTTGCACAGCAGAAATATACTGATCAATTCCCGGCATGTTCTTTTACCTCTTCCTCTGTTTCCTTTTTCTCCAGCTTCTTGTCTCTCCTAAGATTGTTCTCCATCCGCTTTGTGTTCCCGTGTGAGTACGGTGACGGGTGATCAAAGTATCCTTTTGCCATAATTAGCCTCCTGTTTTTGTGTGTCCACAATTCTTACATGTAGCATTATCTTTTTTACTGCCGCAGTACTCACATGTTGTCTCTGGTGGCTTCTCTATAAATATTGGTCTGTGCCTTGGTAGTACAAGCCCCATCTTACACCTCCTGTTTTGTTATGTAAAAGAATGGTTTCTCAGGCATCGCCCATCTAACTTTCCAATACTGTCCATTGTTCATCGTTACACAGCACCAACCTTCTTTTGTTAACTCAGCAGTCTTAATATCTTTCTTTACAGAGTTTAAATACTTGCTCCATGCTTTTGTTCTTTGTGTCGCTATCCTCTCGTCTCTACGAAGGGCTATCGCTTCTGCATTCAGACAGCGTATCTCTTTTCTCAAAGCAATTATTTCTATGTTTAAAGCTTTCTTTTTTGCTATGTGCTTATCCATCTAACACCTCGTATTGGAGATCAATATCTTTAGAGCCACAATGCGGACAGACTAAAACCTTGTACCCTATCTTCCAGCCTTTCCAACAACTCTTGCATATATAATCGTACCTAAGCGCCATAATCAATCCTCCCAGTTTAAGTCATAAAGTATAAGTAGATTTGTTCTGTTCTCAGCATCGATTTCAGCATTGACAAAATGTATCGATGCTCCTGTGACTAGTCCAATCAAGAGACCAAGACTAAAAAATGATACAATCAGGCAAGCAATAAACCATTTAATCATTTAATTTTTCTCCTTGACTTTCATATTATATATTATAGCTTTTACTTCTTGTATATGTACGTGGTGAAAACCACAGGAAAGAGGGTAGACGCATAAAATATCTTGTTATCTAAAAATACTAAGCAGAGAGGAGGGGTGGTTCCTTTCTCTCTGCTTTAATCTTTTACTGCACAATCCTGTACATCGCCCTTGAGACCTCGTTACCTTTGGCATTCATAAATTGTACTAGAAATGGTTGCTGTGTAGTTATCTTTACTATCATAACCAGACTTGACCCGTTTAGTTCTATAATAACGAATGTCTGCTCCCCCTCTTTCACCCTGTAGACAGACCTAACAGTTAAAACTTCTTTACCGAAACTTATCTTTGTGGCTTGAACCCTATAAACAGGGTGGTACGCAGCTTTTATAATCGTTTTTCCTTTATCCTTTGAGTAGTGCCCTTCCTGCCAGATACCTTGAAGAAATTCAGGGATACCAAGTAAACCCATGCGAGCTACTTCTGCGCTCTGTACTGTTATTGCTAAAAATATTGTTAAAACTATTAGTAATCTTTTCATTTTCTTCTCCGTTTATTTTAAATGTCTGTCTCCCACTTTCCGTCTCTAAATACTTCTATCAGCACACATCCTGCATCAGCCATGCAGAAATTAAGCGCGTCTTCCTGCCCGTCACAAGCATCGTTATCGACGAGCATACCTTCATCGTATACAATATCGTTATCATCGGAACATCTGAACTTTTCCTGCTTAGTCTTGTCCAGCTTTTCCCAGTTGCCTGAGTTAACTCCAACACGACTCATACCGTTATCAGTGTTAGGATTAAGTAAGTCGTCAGTTATTATCCAGCCAAAACTTTCCATTAGCTACTCCTTTTTTATTTACTAGCCGTCGTATTTTCTTTGAGCTGCAGTACACTTTTAGTTCCTCTTCAATACTATCAGCGTACTTTTGAATGTCTACTTCATTTCTGCTGTTACCTAGTTTCTCTGCCTTGCCGATGTACTTGCCTCTGGCTGAAGAGAACACGCATCGATCAAATACTTTTTCAAATCCTTTTCTCTGCTTAAGATTATGTAGTGATACGATTGAAGAAAACCCTAATGCCTCTGTCAGATCTGTTTTATTATACGAAAAATGGCTCTCAAGAAATTTATCTATCGCGGCTGTAACTTTTTCTGGTGTCTCGTATAAACTTTTCCTGCCCATGACCTACCTCTTATTCTTATTTGTTTCTTTATGCAGCCTCATCATTTCGGTTGCTGTTTTATAAATCGGTGTATGCATACTCGTTTTCACATTATGCACATAGTTTTTAAAATCTACCATATCCTGTTCTTTGTCAAAGCTAATCGTGAATGGGAAGTACTGTTTTCCTTCTCTATTAAATGGCATAGCGCCTCCTTAAATTTCTTATCCCTCTCCTCCGGTGGAAGAGAAGAGTGATAAAACTTTAAAGCTTTTCATCGTAGGCATATTCGCCTGAGTCGAGTTTCGCCTGTGTTACTGCTGTTGTCTCACCGAGAAACTTTGATCTATGTCTCGATGTTGTTGCAGAGTATTTCCAATCTCTCCCCAGAGTTACTTTTCCGTTAAAGTCTATTTTAACTATTCTGGAGTCATAGGACTGGAAAAACTTTTCTCCTTTCTCTTCATCTGTAACAACTATCTGGTTAGGCGCGAGCTGTTCTATTTTCATTGTCCCTCCTTCGCCATATTTTCTCCTGTCATCTCTTCGACATGTGAGTCTGGGCATACAGTGCTTACGCAGTTACAGACCGGGCAGACCCAATAGAGACTTTTTCCTGTAGCGATATTATGTACGTACCTATTCTTTACTTCTTTAAGGAAGTCCCAAAAGTCATCTTCAAGGTCGAGCTCCGGATCGATAGTACTAAGCTTCTCGATCAACGCTGAGACCGTTGTCGTGTTCTTTTTAGGCATGAGCACTTTCAACAATTCAGCCGGTATATCGTTAGACTTTAGAAACGAGAGCCCTGCTTCCTCTTTTGTCTTGAAGAGATTAGTGTGTCCTTTTACTATAATGCTGCTTCCTGTGTACAGCGAGAGTTTAAACTTTGTGCTTATTTCGTTCTTCACAGTATGTGACATCCCGTGGTCGTAAAACTCGACCTCTACCTTCTGTACATTTCCACGTCTTATCACATTGTTGTCTAAAAAATAATACTCGTTTCCTACTTGATACTCTTGTACGAGCTTTAAAGTTTCAAAAAATTCTGTCTTATCGTATTTCATTTCTTTT
>Ga0075124_10000666_pt1 | contig 15920 bp, 17 predicted proteins | sample AntAceMetag02UKS_FD_69809 | JGI IMG/M metagenome (GOLD analysis project Ga0075124, IMG submission 69809) | Saline lake microbial communities from Ace Lake, Antarctica - Antarctic Ace Lake Metagenome 02UKS | ecosystem: Environmental > Aquatic > Non-marine Saline and Alkaline > Saline | place... | reverse complement strand
TTTTTTAGGAGAAGATCATGTATATGATTTTGCAGCTTTATAAAGCTAAATATTTAGACGATGTTATGATGGCGCTGGCTGAAGCAGGAATCGAAGATACTATCGTATTAAGTGGTGAATCCTTGAGCCATAAAATGACCTTTAGCATGCCGTTGTTCGCCGGCTTTCGAGATACTTTTGGTTCCGAAAAACAATTCACGAATCTGATTATGGCTATTGCTGATGGCACTCAAATTGATTTTATGCTCGACGAGCTGAAACGTTCTGACGTTAATTTTGTAGATGATGAGATTGGGAAAATAGTATTGTTACCGATTGAGAAAACCATATAAGATTTTTCAGACAGAATTTTTGTACCCAACCATTTCATAGAGTTTCACGATTATTCATTAAATATAGTATAAGTATTCGTTTTATCTAAGAAAATTTTATATATTTTGACAGTATATCTCTACCTTCGTTACTAAAGACATCCCTAGAAATGTTTATGGTTAATAAGAGTTTTAATCGGAAATTATAAAAATCGTTCCAACTCCATTTGCCTTTCTCTGTATTCCGCTCTCTGGAATTGCCCTGTTTATCAAAAATTTTGGAGGGATGCAAGAAAATAAAAAATAATATTGACACAAATGAATACGAAATATTATTCGACTATAAAACTAAATTATTCGAGAAATAGGCGGTTTGCTTGAAAGGAAATGAAAAAAAGAAAATCATCACACAGGTTGCTCAAAATATATTTTCAAAATATGGTTTAATAAAAACAACCGTCGATGAAATCGCCAAAGCAGCCCGAATGGGAAAAGCTTCTTTGTATCATTATTTCCAAAGCAAAGAAGATATATTTAAAAAAGTTGTTGAGAAAGAAAATAAATACCTTAAAGAAAAAATAAGGGAAGCGATAATCAATGAAGATACTCCACAAAAGAAAATGAAAATCTACATTTTGAAGAAAATGGAATATCTCAAAGAGCTTGTTAATATCAATAGTGCACTTAAAGACGAGTATCTGGAGCATTACGCTTTCATAGAAAAAATACGGGAAAAAAACACTATAGAAGAACTGTTTACAATTCGGGAAATTTTGCAGGAAGGAGAAGATAACGGAATTTTTGATATTAGCGATATAGAATTAACAGCTTTTGCAATTGCCTCTGCTTTAAAGGGCTTGGAATATCCTTGGTCGATAAATATTTCTTTTCCTGAAATTGAATCAAATACCGATAAACTCCTGGAAATACTTTTCAATGGAATCGTAAAAAGATGAAATATGTTTTTATTAAAAAACTCGAATATAAAACCATTGTAGTCGAATATTGAAGTGAGAGAAAAATGAATAAAAAAAATTCTAACAATATAAGAATAAAAGGAACCGGTTTTTATGTTCCTGAAAAAATCCTGACGAATTTCGATTTAGAAAAAATTGTAGATACAACCGATGAATGGGTAAAAACAAGAACAGGTATTGAAGAAAGACGAATAGCTGACGATAAAGAAGCAGCATCAGATTTAGCAGCTAAAGCAGGAGCAAAAGCTTTAGAAAATGCAAATATTAATCCCAAAGATATTGATTTATTAATTTTAGCTACTCATTTTCCTGATCACTACTTTCCTTCAACTGCTTGCATTACACAACATAAACTTGGTTTGGAAAACGCTGTTTGTTTTGATTTATCCGCTGCTTGTTCCGGTTCGATTTATTCACTGTTTGTTGCAGAATCTCTTATGAAAAACAGTAATTATGATACTGCGATGATAATCGGAACTGAAATCTTTTCACGGACAGTAGATTGGAAAGATAGAAATACTTGTGTTTTATTTGATGATGAAGTAGGAGCAATTATTATAAAGAAAGGTCTGAAAGGAAAGAACATAATCTCATTCGATTTTGGTTCTGATGGCACCGGTGCTGATTTACTTACAATTCCGGCTGGAGGTTCACGATTACCTACTACATATAGAACTGTCGATCAAAGACAACACTTTATAAAAATGGAAGGAAAAAAAGTTTATAAATTTGCCAATAAGATGATGGTTGATTCTGTAATTAAGGCTTTAGATAAAGTTGATTTAACAAAAAAGGATATCGATCTTCTCATACCTCATCGGGCAAATATTCGCATTTTAAAAGCTGTTGCAAAAAAATTATACTTACCGTTAAAAAAAATAATGATAAATCTGGGAAAATATGGAAATACTTCTGCAGCTTCAATTCCCATTGCTTTAGACGAAGCTATAACTCAAGAAAAAATTAAAAAAGGAGATATTGTAGTTTTAACTGCTTTTGGTGCCGGTTTAACTTGGGGTGCAATAGTTATTAGGTGGTAGAAATGAACGTTATTATTAAAGAATTAAAAGCCAAAAAAGAACTTAAACAATTCATCTCGTTTCCTTATAAACTTTACAAAGGAAATAAATACTGGATTCCACCTTTGAAAAAAGATGAGTTTGATATCCTCAATAAAAAGAAAAACCCTGCATTTGATTTTTGCGATGTTAAGCTATGGCTTGCTTATGAAAACGAAAAAGTTGTTGGGAGAATTGTCGGTATTATAAATCATCGCTACATCGAAAAGTGGGAAAATAAATATGCTCGTTTCGGCTGGATAGATTTTGTTGATGATGAAAATGTAGCAAAAGCACTGCTCGAAACAGTGGAAAAATGGGCAAAAGAAAACGGAATGGAAGCAGTTCACGGACCTCTCGGATTCACAGACCTCGATCAGGAAGGAATGCTTATAGAAGGATTTGAAGAACTTGGAACAATTGCTACGATCTATAATTATCCATATTACTCCAAACATCTTGAAAAATACGGATATTCAAAGGATGTTGATTGGATTGAATTTGAAGTAAAAGTGCCGAAGAAAGTTCCTGAAAAAATTGAGAGAATTGCCAACATCGTCAAGAAAAAATACAAATTAACGATTTTAAAAACTAAAAGCTCAAAAGGTCTGAAACCTTATGCAAAAGAAATTTTCAAAGTTCTTAACGATGCCTTCGAACCTCTTTACGGGGTTGTCCCTCTAACGGAAAAACAAATCGAAAACTATATTAAACAATATATCGGAACCATTCCGCATAAATACATATCTATTATACTCGATGAATCCGGCAAAGTTGGTGCTTTCGGAATAACGATGCCTTCACTTTCTAAAGCATTTCAAAAAGCAAATGGAAGACTCTTACCTTTTGGTTTAATTCATATCCTGAAGGCATTAAAACATAATAATCTTGTCGATCTATACCTGGTTGCAGTTCGGCCCGATTTGCAGGGAAAGGGAGTAAATACGCTTATATTTAAGGAATTAATTCAAATATCTATCGATAATAAAATCGAAAAAGCAGAAACAAATATCGAATTGGAAAACAACACCAAAGTTCAAGCTCAATGGAAATTTTTTGATCGAAGACAGCATAAAAGAAGAAGATGTTTTATCAAACATATATGATTTACAAAGTAAGAATAATAAAAATTCATGGAAGGAGTAATAAAATATGAAAAAAATATTTATAATAACCGGCATATTAATCGCAATATTCAGCAATTTTTATGCTCAATCAGATTTTAGTATCAATGGTTTTCTGAAAACGGATAACCGAATGCTCACAGATGATAATTCTTTTACATGGAATGAAAATCAATTAGGACTCAAATTTGAAGGTTCGTATTCTAACATGTATCATTTTTTCAGTGAAGTTCGTTTAAGAGGATTTGGCTTTTCTGAAATATATAGAACAGTGGATTTGCAGAGCAAAGATAAAGTTTATAAATAGGAATTAGAATTTCGGGAAGCATATCTCGATCTATACCAGTTTGGTTTACAGGATTTGGATGTCAGGATCGGGCGGCAGATAATTACCTGGGGGACTGCTGACAGATTGAATGCAACCAGCAATATCTGTCCTGAAGATTTAGAAGATGTTTTCAATTTTGGTGAACAAGCTGGTGTAAATTCTGTTTTGACAACTTATTACTGGAAAGATTTCACTTTTTCAGGAGTATATGTGCCTACCTTCACTCCGGCAGTTTTACCTTCAGGTGTTTATGCTTCCGCTTTAGTTGAACCGATGGAACTTCCTGCTGGAATGACGCTTCGTAAGTATTCTGATAGAATTATCTTACCGGAACAGAAATTAACGGAATCGTCACAAGCAGGCTTTAAAGTCGGCACCAATTTATTCGATTATGATTTATCTCTCAGTTATTATTATGGCAGAGACGATTTGCCTTTGCTTAACAAAGTAACTATTAGTCCCGTCGACACATTGGGTACTGTAAATGTGGCAGCAGAAATGATCTATCCAAAAATGCAGATTATCGGTGCCGATTTTGCAGGCAGTCTTTTAGATGTTGGAATTTGGGGAGAAGCTGCTCTCACGATTCCCGATGAAGTCGAAATGCAAACTATAGTTGGGGATTCCATAACAAAATCAATTGCCTTGAAAAATGATCCGTATTGCAAATTCGTTATTGGTGGAGATTATACTTTCAAAAATGGAATATATCTGAATACTCAATTTCTTCACGGTTTTATTAATGAAAGAGGAAATGACGCTCTGAATGATTATCTTACTTTTCGCATTGAAAAGAAATTCTTTAATGACGAACTGAAAATTGTTCCAATCGGTGGGGCAATTTCTGTAACAGATTGGAATGATTATAGAAATAATTATGGTCTCGTTGCAAATCCGGAAATAATTTATTATCCGTATGATAATATCGAATTGTTGTTTGGAGCTTACATTCTCGATGGAAAAGGAAGCAATATGTTCAGTAGTTTGAAGGATAATGATGAAATCTATCTCAAAGCAAAGGTGAGTTCTTAATTTCTATCGGTTGAAGTCATCTTGTCATATCCGGAATCAAGTTTAAACATTATATAAATTATCTATAACAGGAGAAATTAATGGAAAAAGGGTTAATTATTGGAAACAGAATATTGGATATAGATTCAGCAATATTATCGTAGGAATCGTGAACAAAGACCCAAAAAAGATAACAGAAACGCTTCTTCATCTTTCCGGCAATCTTAATGTCGAAAAACGGGATTTGTTAGAATACCGAATTTCCGAATTTGTGAATCAATATGCGTATATTCCATTAAAAGAGATAAAAGTTGGAGAATTGATAAATAAAATTATCAGAATGTTAATAGATTTCAAACTGAAACTGCCTTCCGATATTTATCTTCTTTCAAAAGCATTGATCACCGTCGAGGGAGTAGGAACAAAATTAGATCCTGATTTCGATATGGTTTCTCACATCGAACCCTTTGCTAAAAACTTACTGAAAAAACGGATGGATCCTGTTAAACTGGCAAAAGATCTATATTCATCTGTGGCGGAATTTCTTCTTTTGATTAAAGATTTTCCTTTTGAAATTAGAGAAATTATCCGGCAGATAAAAAGCGGAAAATTGAAGATCGAATTTAAACATAAAGGTTTGGAACCAATGCTCGCCAAACACGATCAGATCAGCAACCGAATTGCCTTTGCAATTGTTCTCGCTGCACTCATTATCGGCTCATCTTTAATTGTGCTTTCCAAAATACCACCTCTATGGAAAGGAATTCCTATTATTGGAATTGTGGGATATATTGCTGCAGGAATAATGGGATTCTGGTTGTTGATATCAATATTAAAACATGGCAACTTTTAACCTTATGTATCTTCTGCAAAAAGACTTATTGGCTTGAGGAATATTTATGGATATTAACACAATACAAATTAACTCCATTCTTAATAATTCTTGTAATCTTCTTTCAAGAGAAAAGAACTATATCAACAATTTAAATGTATTTCCTGTTCCGGATGGTGATACAGGACTCAATATGATACTTACTGTTCGGGGAGCTTTAAACAGTATAAAATTACATTCATTTAAAGCGATGAGTATTCAGGAATATGTAGCTTGCTTTGCAGAAGGAGCTTTACTAAACAGCAGGGGTTGTTCCGGCAGCATTTTAGCACTTTTTTGCAAGGGTATATCTGATTCGATCAAATTAACAGATGGGACAGAATCAATATCAAATGATAAATTATCGGCAGCTTTGAAAAAAGGTTGTGAAACCGCTTATCAGAATACGATCAATCCTACCGAAGGTACAATGCTTACAATGATGCGGGTTCTTTCTGAAAAATTTGAACAACTCAGTTCCGATTCTTCAAATAATACTTTATATCTGATAAAAAAAATTATTCCTAGCTTGGAAGAGACTCTAAAAAATACACCGGAAATGCTTCCAGTGCTGAAAAAAGCAGGTGTTGTCGATTCCGGAGCAATGGGATTTCTAATTTTGGTCAAAGGGATATCTTTTGAACTGGAATATAATGAAAGTATTATCAAACCTATTTTCTCAATCGCCAATATCCTGATAATCAGCAAATACGTCCGTTCTTTTGTTTCCCACAAAAAATATGGGAAACGTAATAGATTTATTAGAACATTTATTACAAATGTTCCTCTAAAAAATATCAGCAACATTAATCTAACCAATATTATCAACATGTTGAATAATCTGCTTCAGAAAAAAGATAATGGAAAACTTGCCGAAACCATCATCAGGAAAAGTGATGAACTATCCGAAACCTGGAATCCGAATATTAAGTACAGATATTGCACCGAATTCATTTTGGAATCTGAAAACCTGGATAAAGCTGAATTTGAAAATAAATTAAAAGAGTGGGGAGACAGTCTGATAATTATTCATTCAAATAATATTTTCAAGATTCACATTCATACGAATAAACTAAAAACACTTTTGAAATTTTGTGAAGAGCTCGGTAAAATATCCTCAACTAAAATAGATGACATGAAGAAACAACACTATAATCTTATTTCTGAAGATAGGGCTTATTACAATAAAGATATTGCACTTCTTCTCATCGTGAATGGCGCAGGATTTGCCGATATTCTTAAAGGATTGGGCACTGTCGAAATTCTTTGCTATAAAAAAGTAAAGCCCTCTGTTAATCAGATTCATAATGCACTTCTGAAAACCAGGGCGAAAAATATCATTGCCGCTGCGGATGATTCGGATATATTACCTGCCTTGAAATCTGCCATCACATTATCTAAAAGTAATATTGAATTGATAGAATCCAAAAATGTAGTTCAGCTGATAAGTATAATGTATTATTACTCGGAAATTCAGGATATACTTCAGAATGCAAAAGCTATCAGAGAAAATTTGGATAACATTAAATTTTGTAAAATCGCCAGAGCTACAAGGGATTTTGCAGAAGAAAACGTAAATGTAAAAAATGGAGATTTTTTTTCTATCTACCAAAATCGGATGGTTTTTTCAGATAGGCAAAAGGGAACCGTTATTGAACGATCAATTTCAAAATTGATAGATACTGAAAACCTGATTACTATTTATTGTGGTAAAAAGGAAAACAATACAGATAAAATCGTTTCCAAATTACAAAGCAAATTTGAAAATATTACCTTCGAATCATACTTTGGAGGACAGGATAGATACAATTATTATATCACATTTGAATAGGGAGAAAAGATCATGAAGAAAAAAATACTGGTTATTATAGGAGATAATCTCGGTATTGCCAACGATCAAATCGGCTACAAAGATGTTGCTTTTATGAAATTCCCTGTCATGATCAATGATGAGGAATTCAAAGAAAGTGAAGAATATACTGCTGCTTATCTGATAGAAAGATTCAAAAAAGAGAAAATAACTGCTCATACTCAGGCACTTTTGAAAGGTGATTTGATTAAGATCGTGGAAGCTGCCAAAGATAATTATGATGTTATTTTCCACGTAATGATGGGAAGCAATATGTCTGCTGCCACTTTTCAGATGTGTGAACAGGTAAGAAAAGGATATAAAGATATAATTCCTATCATCAATATTGATACCAAACAGGTAATATCCGGAGTGGGTTCAATTCTGATCAGATTAACCGATATTTTGAAAACAAGTGATGACATTGCAGAGATAACTGCAAAAATTACGGAAATTACGACAAATACATTCACCTATCTTTGTCTGCCGGATCTGGGTTTTCTGCAACGAGGTGGAAGAATTGGCAAAGCTAAATCCCTGCTCGGATCAATTCTTAAAATAATTCCGGTGGTAGGACTTCTGGGCGATGAAGCTGATCTGGGCATGTTACCTATCGGAAAAGGAAGAACAAAACAAGCTGCAAACAGGGTGATCATAGAAAACATCAAACAGAAAATGCAAAAATATAAAATAGAAACAGTTAAACAGATAGTTATAATGCATATGGAAAACAACGATTTCCCCGAACTTAAAGATCTTGAAGTCCAGATCAAAAGGGAGCTTAAATTTGAGAAGTTGATAATCGGTCATCCCAGATTTTGTGAAGCAGTTCACACAGGTCCCGGTGCCTGGATAGCTTCGTTTTCTTTAAAATGAACTGGAAGTGTTGTGGAAATATATAAAACCATAATTTTAGCGATTGCCGCTTATTTTATCGGTTCAATTTCTTTCAGCTATATCTTTGCCAAAAAAATGACTGGGAAAGATATTCGGAATCTTAAGGTGAAGAATGCAGGAGCATTCAATGTGTTCCTCACAGTTGGTCCTATGGTGGGAATTATCGTGGGATTACTGGATGCTTGTAAGACCCTGCTGATAATTCTGGTTGCCCAAGCTTGGGGTTTGGATGTTGTTCACACGATTGTTGCGGCTTCCTTTGGAATTGTCGGTCATTGTTTTCCTATCTACTATGGTTTTCGTGGAGGAAAAGGAGCCGGTACAGTTGTTGGCATATTGATCTATTTTATTCCTATTGAATTTTTAATATGCCTTATTCCAGCATCAATAATTGCCTTCCTTATACACAGACCGGGAATAACGCCCGTCTTCTTTATTCTCTTTTCCCCTCTGGCTGCATATATTTCCAATAAAGAAATGGTTCTGGTGAATTCTATTATCTACCTGGTTCTGCTTACCACAGTGCTTAACGCTATTATCTTTTTTACAAAGAGAGACCGGAAAGTGTTAATAGATAAATAAAAAGAATTCTTTTTATTTCTTGTGCGGATTAGAACTATAAAACGTAATAAATGAAAAAGGAAAATAATCATGGTTTAGTTATTAATCCTGAATTATCTTTTCTTCCGTACTATAATATTGAAAATGATTTTAGGAGCATTTATTCTCTGCTTCAATCCGGAAATGTTCAGTATTTTGAAAGATAACGATGAAATGTATTTTAAAGCAAAGGTGAGTTTTTAGTTTTGAGTCGTAAAAAGCGAAGTGCCGACGACTTGAAGCAAGCTTTTACGGAATGGGAAAAATGAAACAATATGAAACCTTGAGTAAAAATATTTAAGAAGAGGTTTAGAATTTATGGCAGAATTAACAAATTCAATTATGTGGCAGAGATTTTTGTTATTGGCTATTTTTAGTATTGCAATGGCTCATTTGGAAGGAGTCGTTGTAGTCTATTTGCGTAAAACTCTCGGTTTTCAAGAAAAAGATTCAAACATAGATTTCCTGCAAAAATTTCCTAAAAAATATCTTCTTATCGAAAGAACCCGAGAAGCTGCTACGATCATTATGCTCATCGTTTTATCCATTCTTGTTGGAAATTGTTTGTTTGATATGATCATCGTATTCCTCTGGACTTTTGCCTTTTGGGATTTGTTTTATTATGTTTCACTTTATGTTCTAATAAAATGGCCAAAAAGTCTTAAAACAATAGATGTTTTTTTCCTTATTCCAAAACCCTGGATTGCTCCGGTCTGGGTGCCGATAGGAATTTCATTTTTAACAATTCTGTGTATTTTTTTATATATGCTTTTTTGAAAAAATGGTTAAAATAATGAATATATAAAAAAATACGGATAGAGAGATCAAATTACTAAAAATTATTGATTTAGTATAAATTTCCATTTTATTTGACATGCTTTTCAATTATCTAAACATCTCTGACATAGTGTGTAATATATAAGGTGCTTGTGTGCGTGCCATTGGCACAATACCAATAGGGAATTCCGTGAAAATCGGAAGCGGTCCCCGCCACTGTAATCAGCATCTTTTCTAAGGAGACGTCACTGATCCCGATACCCAATCCGCCAGCTGGCGGAGCACGGTCGGGAATGGGAAGGCATCCTTGTTCGGCTGTAAGCCAGGAAACCTGCCTTATATATTAGACAATTATTTTTCGGCGGAAAGAATAATTCTCATACATTGAGAACCCATTTTCCACCGAGATTGGGTTTTTTTTAATGAAAAAATTGATGATCCTGTGTGTGCTGCTTCTAACCATAAGCTGCAGCACACCTATCGAGCGAGCTGACGCTCCTGATCCGCGAATCGTGGTGCTATCTCCTGAGCTTGCGGAGATAGTCTGTGAGCTCGGAGCTGAAGATAATATTATCGGTATTACTCAGGAATGCGACTACCCTCAAACTCTCCAACAAAAAAATATTATCGGGAGTTTTAGTGCTCCGAATATAGAAAAAATAGTTGTGCTGGAGGCGGATGCAGTACTTCTTACAGGTATGGAACAGGAAATTTTTAAGCACAAATTGCTGAATCTCAATATCCCCGTCCACCAATTCTACCCTTCATCGATCAAAGCTCTCTATGAAACAATTTTTTCTTTAGGAGAGCTTCTTCACAAAGAAGATAAAGCCGATTCCCTGATTCAATACATGCAAGTATCGATTAGTGCAATCGCCAAACCCAGAGAAAACCCTACAATTTACATCGAGATATACAACAAACCCCTTATGACCGCTTCTTCCGGTTCCTTTGTAGGAGATGTAATTAAAAAAGCAGGGCTGATAAATATCTTTCCAGAACTGCCACGTGAATACTGCGCCGTTTCATCGGAAAGAGTTGTTGAACTCAATCCTGATATTATTCTTATAACCTATCCAGGTGTAATCAAGAAAGACATCAAAGAGCGATTGGGCTGGAGTATGATTTCAGCCATTAAAAACGATAGAGTTTTCACAACAGAGGATATCGATCCGGATATTATTCTTCGAGCTGGTCCGAGGATAGTTCAAGGAATAGAAAAATTATCACAACTTTCTATTCAACAAAATGAATAAGAAATTATACATTCTCTTCGGATTTATTGCATTACTCATCGTAATATTTGTTTCTTTGCAGATCGGCGGAAGTTCCATTAATCTTTTTTCACTTACGGAAAGCAGCAGAAACATCCTTTTCAACATACGAATACCACGCATCATTCTTGGCATCGTCGCAGGTCTTGTGCTTGCAATAAGTGGCGGTGTGCTTCAGGGAATGCTACACAATCCTCTTGCAGACCCTTATCTTCTTGGAATCTCTTCTGGTGCTGCATTAGGAAGTATTATCGGACTTCTTCTTAAGAAGATATATTTGATGCCGCTTTTCGGTTTCCTAGGTGCGCTTCTTACAATGATACTTGTATGGAAGATCGCACAAAAACATCGCCATATTGATAAAACCCGGCTCATCCTTGCGGGCGTTGTCGTGAATATGTTCTTCTCTGCCATCATTGCTTTTCTGATGAGTATTTTTCACAAAGACCTTGCTCAAATATTCTCAATTCTTATGGGAAATCTTGGGTTTATTTTTTCACAGTCCACGTCCTTTTTACTCTGGATGATTACAGGTCTATCTATTGTTGGAGTCATAGTCCTTTACTTTTTCTCAGCAAAGATCAACATTCTTTCAATAGGGGATTATTCGGCAGAAACGCTCGGAGTAAATGTTTACAAAACAAGAAAATTCCTTTTCATTCTTACCTCATTTCTCGTTGGCATAATTGTATCTTTTGTTGGAATTATCGGATTTGTAGGACTTATTATTCCTCACATAGCCCGTCTTCTCATCGGATCTGATAACCGTTATATGCTACCGCTTTCAGCGCTTCTTGGTGCGAGTTTTCTCGTGCTGTCCGATACTATTGCACGTTCTGTAATGGTTATTGAAATTCCTGTAGGAGTAGTGACCGCCCTTTTCGGTGCGCCATTCTTTGTTTATTTACTAAGAAAAAAATAAATCGTTCTTTATATATTTATAGAGTGTAGATGAGCATTAGTTACTTAATTCTCAATTCCTTATCTCGAAATAATTTCATTATGGATAGAGGAGAAGAAGAGATTTTCTCTGTGCTCTCTGCCTGCCCCGTAAGGAAGAATGACTGTATCGGGGTGTTCTCTGTGGTGAATTCTTTGAGGTTTCGGTTTACCCCGTTGGATACTACTTATATCCGAGGATACAGAACAGAAAAAGGGAGTTATCCTACGGGGTTTATCCGAGTTAGGTTTCGCTAAACCAGCGAAATTTTAACTGAAGCTATCTTCGGAAATTTCTCCATACGTTCATTGATTTCATTCTTCACGTCATCAATAAACGGATCGTCTTTTTTGATGGCAATTTCAAGCAGAACATTCTTCTTATCATCAATGCCGATATATTTGAGCAGTTTCAAGCTCACGATATCGACACCAACCTTGCCGTATATCACTTTCTGAAGTTCTTTTACAATGTTTTTTTTACTGAGACTATCATCAATTTCCTTACCAAGGTGTTTATGCTCCCAATTTTTGATCGCTGAACGTAGCGCATCGACTGCAAGTACAGAGCAGTGCATTTTTATGGGTGGCAGACCGCCAAGTTCGTCAGCTGCCTGTTTCCAGGTTATCTGTTTTGCTGCTTCTATATTTCTACCCATTGCAAGATCAGTAATTATCGAAGCGGTGGCGATATTGGATGCACATCCATAGGATTGAAATTTGATATCCTCTATGATCTGCGTTTCCGAATTTACCTTGAGATACACTGTTAGCTGATCTCCGCATGCCGGACTTCCCTCTGTAGCAGAGGCATCCGGGTTATCAATAATTCCTACATTGTGTGGATTTTTGAAATGCTTTATCACTAGTTCCGAATATTTTATTGCCATTATTGCTCCTTCTTACCAAGAGGACTTCTTCGGCGAAGTTCTTTTGCTGTTTTTTCCAGTGCATCAACAGTTTTGAGAATATCCTCTTTTGTGACAAATCTATCCAGAGTAAAACGTACAGAGCCATGAGATTCCTCATGAGTTCGCCCTGTATTCATCAGAATGTAATTTGGCTGAAGATTCTGAGATGAGCATGCAGAGCCGGTTTCAACATGAATATTGTCAAAATCGAGCATCATCATTATTGCCTCACCTTCGATATAGCGGAATGTTACATTCAGATGAGCTGGACTTCGTTCTCCAAGTGGTGGTCCGTTCAGAACTGCATCCGAAATTCTCTTCATTATCTCGTCATAGAGCAATTTCTGAAGTTCTCTGTATCGCTCTATCGTCTTATCAAAATCTGTAAATGCCATCTCTACAGCTTTCGCAGTCCCAACTATTCCCGGCACATTGATTGCCCCGGGTTTCAGTTTGTATAATCTCGTAATCCCGAATTGCGTTGGGACGATCTCTGTTCCTTTTTTGACATAGAGAATGCCCATACCTTTTGGTCCGTTGAATTTATGCACAGAGATTGAAAGTGAGTCAATTCCAAGTTCCTCGACATCAAGTGGGATTTTGGTATAAGCTTCGCAGGAGTCCATGAACAGATATACCTTATGATCAGCTTGATCAAGTATATTTCTAATCGCTTTTGAGTTCTGAATTGTGCCAAGAATATGATTTACCTGCGTGAATGCTGCAAGAATGGTATCCGGTCTGATCGCAGCTTCTAATTCATCAAGATTGAGATATCCATCTTTATTTGCAGAGATATAGGTTCCCTCAAATCCCCGCTTTTCCATTCCCTGAAAAATAGCCAGAACGGATGGATGTGACACGGTTGAGCAAATGAAATGCTTTCCCTTTTCTTTATTCGCCTGCAGTATGCCCTGAATGGCGATATTATTCGCATCGGTTCCGCCGGAAGTAAAAGTTATCTCTTCCGATTTTGCATTCATTGAATGTGCAACTGTTTCCTGCGCCTGCTCTATCACTTCTGCGATCTCGGTTCCAATGCTTGTAAATGATCCTGGATACCAATATTTATCTGTCAAATAGGGCATCATTGCATGTAATACTTCAGGCGCCATGCGAGATGTTTTACAGCTGTCGAGATAAACTTCCTTACCGCTCATCGAACACTCAGTTATTTTTCTTTTTCAAGAAAGTCAGCAAGTGTGTAGGATTCAAGAAAGTCATTAATATGAGTATTAAAATTATTCCAGAAATCCTGGAAAGAGCAATCGTCAATAAACTCGCAGAGCTTTTCGGTTTTGCGTTCGGTACAGCTATGAATATTAGTTCTGCCGTCAACCGCTTTGATGATATCTTTAGTAGTTATCTTGTCGGGATCGCGGGTAAGCATATAACCACCCGTGCGTCCCTTTACGGATTTAACGATCCCGCCTATTCTCAATCTTCTGAAAAGCTTCTCGAGATATTTGTTAGGAATTTTCCTCTTGGTTGCTATCTTTACAATAGAATAAGGTGCCTCCCTATCCTGGTATGCAAGTTCCTGAAGAGCTCGCAAACAGTAGTCGGTATCAATCGATATTTTCATTATGACCTCCATGATCATATTTTACTAAAACATACAAATCCAGTATGCCAACGTCAATAAAAATGATAAAAACTTCAAATTTAAAATATTCATACTCCGAGAAACCTGTTCTGGATAATATTTCATTCACTGTGAACAGTAATGATTTTGTTGGTTTGATCGGACCGAATGGCTCCGGCAAGTCAACTCTCATTAAGTGCCTGTGTGGTTACATAAGTGACTATCAGGGAGATATTTACCTTCATGATATTCCGCTTTCTGATTACTCGGATATTGAACGTGCACGTAAGGTTTCGGTTGTGGTACAGCAACCACACTTTGAGTTCGATTTTACCGTTCGGGATGTCGTGCTGATGGGAAAATATCCCTATCTCGGTTTTTGGCAAAATTACACAAATAAGCAAATTGCCCAAACCGAAAACATCATAAATGAACTCAATATCCATCATCTTTCCGGTCGCTATATCAGTGAACTGAGCGGTGGAGAGTTTCAACTTATCATGATCGCCATGGCGCTTAATCAGAACACGGATATTCTTCTTTTTGATGAGCCGGCATCCCATCTTGATATTCATCATCAGATAGGAATTTTCTCACTCTTGCAAAAACAAAATAAGGAACAGAACAAAACTATTTTAGCAGTTTCTCATAATATCAATCTCGCTGCAGAATTTTGTAATAAGATACTCATTCTGGATAATGGGCACATTGTTGCTTATGGCAAAACTGAGGATGTTCTGAAAAAAGAAGAATTAAAAAAAGTCTTTCACGTTCCGATCGAAGTTACAAGAAATCCATTCACGGGAAAGCCGAATATACTTTATAATTATGCTCAAAATGAAAGTCCTGATGAGTAAATTATTTATTGTCATTTCTATTCTTTTCATACTACCTACACTTGTTTTAGCAGATATTCAGGGGCGCGTCCTCAGCGGAAAAACAGGCAAGCCGATACAGTATGCGTTAGTAAAAACTGCTCATGCCGATCATATTACACTTTCAGATAATAATGGCATGTTCTTATTGCCCAGCTGCGAAATTCCATGTAGAATAATTATATCATCACAAGGTTATGAGACAAGAGAATTTACTGTTAACGACCCAAAAGGCAATATCATTTATCTTTCAATTGATCCCATTAGAATACAGGGATTGAATGTAAGCACAGAAAGAGGAACTTCGCTCAAATTATCCTCTACAGATGTTGAAATACTCACTCCCGAAAATCTCGGACAAATTGGCACACAGGAATTTGTTTTATCTCATCCGGGATTACTTATAAAAGAAAGTGCAACCGGTGAGAAGCAACTTCAGCTCTATTCCTATGAACCGCGTCATTGTGTCTATCTTATAGACGGCATGATAATTAACAATTCAACTGGAAATACAGTTTCTTCAATTCCCATAA
>Ga0075124_10000657_pt1 | contig 16009 bp, 15 predicted proteins | sample AntAceMetag02UKS_FD_69809 | JGI IMG/M metagenome (GOLD analysis project Ga0075124, IMG submission 69809) | Saline lake microbial communities from Ace Lake, Antarctica - Antarctic Ace Lake Metagenome 02UKS | ecosystem: Environmental > Aquatic > Non-marine Saline and Alkaline > Saline | place... | reverse complement strand
ATAGTGTAGTCACTTCAGTGACTTCTATATATAATTCATATCATTACGAGATTACTTATTATAATATAATTATAATTGATTGCGGGAAGTGGCTGAAGCCACTATTTTATGATAGCTCTTGCTGACCACCAACTGAAGTTGGTGGTTAATGAGAATGGTAACTTATTATATTATAGATATTAAGCTTATATTAATGTTTGGCTTAACAACATTATAAGAGCTGAAAAATGTATTGAATTTAGTAAAATGTCCAAACTCCATGTTGAAATTTTTTGGTTAACGTAGCTTAATCGTCCTTGATTAAGCATTTTTCTTTAGTGATTAATCGGGGACGATTAATCTACGATGTAAGTGCTATAACTAATCGGCAAATTGTGTTTATACCTCGTAAAGGTTAGTTATTTGTAGTAAAAAAATCAATAGACCAAAAACATTTGCCAAACCACAAACAATTAGCGACTAACAACTACCGATATTTTACTCTTTTAATTTATTCGAATTCACATAAAACAATACTAAATAACATAATACATTAATGAAATAATTTGTGACCATTAAGTGACCGCTTATTTATCGAATTTATATGACTTTAACCTATGTCGGTCACTGTTTTCGTCATTTTAGCAAATACATACCCTACTTTTAACTTTTGATTTGTGAAAGGAAAGGATGAGGATATTTGTTTCTATATTTTAAAACAAATTAACAAGTAACTCTATAACTATTATAATTTTATGAATAAATATCATATCCAAAGCAGGAGGATGCCACCAGAATTTGAAGAAATAGTATCTTACTTTTTGATAAATATGAAAAAGCAAAATTGAGAAAATAGACGAAGCTCGTTTGCGTATCTGCGAAACCTGAGTATGTTAACACTCTCATTAACCACCAAAATCATTTGGAGGTCCTGAAGTTTGGACATTTTACAAAATCCAATATATTATCAGCTCTAATATAACGTTGTTAAGCTAAACAATGATATATGCTTAATGTCTGTAAAATAATAACTTACCAATCTCATTAACCACCAACTTCAGTTGGTGGTTAATGAGAGCTAACAGGAAATAGTGACTTTAGTCACTTCCCATTAATCAAATATAATTATTTTATAATAGATAATCTCGTAATGATATTAAATATATAGAGAAGTCACTGAAGTGACTACACCATCGTATGTATATAAATACCACCAACTAAAGTTAGTGGTTAATGAGATGTATTAGCAAATGTCCAAACTCCAGCGGTTGCTTTATAAGTGGCAACGAAAATATGATGCCTTCGGCATAGAATCCAGATAAAACATAACGGGGCAATATATTATCCGGAAATACTATCTCTAAACTGGAGATTATAAAGCGTTTGGTAGCGGGGATTAGTTTCCAGCAATTCCTGGTGTGTTCCCATTCCTACAATTTTCCCTTTATCCATCACGACTATTTTGTCTGAATTTAATATCGTGGAAAGCCTGTGTGCTATCATGACCACGGTTCTGTCCTTTGTAGCCTGTTCGATTGCCTGTTGAACTTTTTGTTCTGCTTCGGTATCGAGGGCACTTGTGGCTTCATCAAAGATGAGTATGGGGGGATTACCCACAATACTTCTGGCAATGCACAATCTCTGTTTCTGTCCACCGGAAAGATTTCCTGCTTTAGTGTCCAGCATGGTATCATAACCATTATCCAGGTTAATGATAAATTCCTCAGCATTGGCAATTCGGGCAGAATTAATGATAGTTTCCCGCTCGCATTTATTTAAAGAACCATAGGCGATGTTATTGACAATGGTATCAGAAAATAAAATAGAATCTTGAGTGACGGTACCGAAAAGCAATCTGAGATCCTTGATTTTAATTTTTTTAACAGGTATTCCATCGATATTAATCTCACCTGAGGTGGCATCATACATTCTGGTCAGCAGGTTTGCAATAGTAGTTTTTCCTGAACCGCTGCTGCCTACAAGAGCGATTTTTTCACCTTTATTGATCTTAAGATTGATATCTTTGAGCACCTCTATATTTCCATCATAAGAAAAGGAGACGTTCTTAAGTTCTATCTGACTGTCAAAATTGCTTTTTCCCCGGGCATCAGCATCTTCCTCTATCTCACTATCCTGATCAAGAATTTCAGAAATTCTTTCTAAAGATATCAATGCTTTGCGGAAATTGGCATAAGTTTTGGTCAGGTTTTTAAAAGGGTGAAGCATAGAAAATATGGCAAATAAGAAAGCCATAAAACTGCCGAAGGTAAAGGCGCTTTCTGGAGCAAGAACTATTTTGCCACCAATCACCAGAACAAGGCATCCGATCAAAACACTGTTCAATTCAGACAGGGGAGTAGTGAGTAGATGATAAACCTTGGATTTCAGCCAGAATGTGAATTGCTTATCATTAATTCCCTGAAATCTTTCATATTCCATTTTCTCACGCGAAAAAGCCTTCACTATCTTAATACTCGACAGCACCTCTTCCACATAACTGAAAAGATGAGACATCTGAGTTTGTATCCGTCTGGCATATTTCTTCATCTTGGTTCCAATTGCTGAAACTCCCAAGGAAAACAGGGGCATAACGATGATCGATATCAAAAATAATCTGCTGTTAATTGATATTGCCGTGGTCATATATACAGCAATCAGGATGACGTCCTGAAAGGAGCGGAACATCGATTCTATGAACATCACATTGACGATCTGAACGTCATTTACCATCCGCACCAGCGAGTCACCAATCCTGTTCTTATTAAAAAATGCCAGACTTTGATAGAGATATTTGTGATACATCAGGTTTCGCACTTCCCTGATTGTATAACCCTGCAAATAGGCAAAAAGATAATTCTGACCCATAAAGAAAGCATTCTTTAGTACAGTTAGTACGGCAAATAACACTGCAATAGTCCATAACAGCATTACCGGATCAGACTGCTTCATGATAAGTGATAGGCTGTCCAGAATAGGTTGATAGCTTCTTTCTGATATGATAACTCTCAATCCACCAAGATCAGATATTGAACTGCTGAACATCTGCTGAATCGCCTGCCAGAACTGGGGAAAAGTGTTATAAAGGACTACTGGTTTATCTGAGACAAATACATTATCCAGAAGTGGTATTACCATGAGAATGCTCACACCACTGAATAGAGCGAAACCGAAAGAGAAAAATATTCCCCCCAGGGCATAACCCCAGCGTTGCAGCATTATCTTGTATATCTTAACTAAATTCTTCATTTAATTACCTCTTAACTGCAGATAACCTTTATAATCTGCCTGACATCAAAGATTTTACAGATACAGTTAACTGTCAATTATAAGGGTATTGAGTTCACTTTGCTAGCTTCTTCTTAACTTCCTCCAGCACCTTCTCTGCATGTCCCTTTGCTTTCACATTATACCATGTTTCATTGATATTCCCCCTGGGATCAATCAAAAAAGTACTGCGAATTACACCCAGAAAAGACTTACCATACATCTTCTTTTCCCGCCAGGTATCATATGCTTTAATCGTAGTAAGATCAACATCACTGAGCAATTGCAGGCTCAGTTCCTGTTTACTGATAAATCTCTGGTGGCTCAGAATAGAATCTTTACTGATCCCCACAACCTGAACTCCGATTTGAGCAAATTCTTCCCGAAGACAGGAAAAATCTTTGGCTTCAATTGTGCAGCCAGGAGTATTATCTTTAGGATAGAAATATATTATCAGCCATTTACTGGACATATCCTCAAGCTTGACCATCTTGTTATCCTGATTTAGCAGTTCAAATGACGGTGCTATATCATCAGTTTTTAATGCCATAGTGCCTCCCTTAATTATTTTGCATATAAATAGCGTTTTATCTTATTAGTAGGTGTTTTCACAAATTCTTCCGGGATCATCTCAGTTGTAGCTAATCTGGAATACACCGGCAGCTTCTCATTAATTTTCTTAAGGTTTTCCTGCATTATTCCTATTAATTGCTTGTCCTCAATATCTTTAGTGTCAGTCTTCCCAAAATCCGGATATACCAGAGCTATCAGTTTGCCTTTTCTTTCAATTATCAATGATTCCATAATATAGGGCATATTATTTAATCTTGCTTCCAGCTCTTCCGGATAAATATTATTTCCATCAGCGCTCAGGATCATGTTCTTTTTTCTTCCTGTTAAATAGATGAACCCGTCTTTATCTATTATTCCCAGGTCTCCGGTATGCATCCAGCCATCAGCGGTAAAAACTTCCCGGGTGGCTTTCTCATTTTTATAATATCCATCCATAACGCTTTCGCCCCTCACCATAATTTCGCCAATCACTTTATCCGGCTGAGGAGAATCCACTTTGATCTCCAGCCAGTCAACCACTTTACCCACAGATGCCTGCTTTGTTGTTCTCCAGCTCGCATAACTTATCAAAGGTCCACACTCGGTCATACCATAGCCTATTGTGTAAGGGAATTTGATCTTACGCATGAATTTCTCTACTTCTGGAGCAAAAGCTGCCCCTCCAAGTACTAATTCCCGAAAATTATTTCCAAAGGCTGCTGAAAGTTTCTTATTGATTATCGCTGCTATCACAGAATTGAGCACAGGCAGCTTCAGAAAGGTTTTCATTGGCTCCTTACTAATGGCAGGTTTCAATTGTTTACGGTATATCTTTTCGATTATCAGGGGTACGGAAAGGATAAGTTCTGGCTTCACTTCATTAAAGGCTTTCACAATTACTTTAGGGGAGGGGATCTTACCCAGGAACGTGATATGGCATCCCAGGGTAAAAGGGAAGAGAAATTCAAAGGCACATCCGTAAGCATGAGCAAGTGGCAGAAATGAAAGGATGTTATTTCCTCTATTTAGCGGCATATTAGCCCTGGCATAAAGGAGATTTGCCAGTATGCAATTATAAGAAAGCATCACGCCTTTTGATAAGCCTGTGGTGCCGGAAGTATATACTATTGATGCCAGCTTTTCATTAGAGATTTTTTCAAAGCTAAGATCATCAGGAGTCGGATTATAATCAGGTGAATAAAGGTATTTGGCAAATTTTGGCGATAAAGATGATTTCAAATGCTTCTTCCGCTCATGTAATACAGTGAAATCATCAAGTTGAATGATACCATAAAGATCAGGCATCAGTTCTTCATCTACCTGGTCATAATGATATTGACTGATAAAGAGCAGCACAGCATCTGAATGATTAACTATATGCTGAATATCCTCTGCATGAAAGTCTGGCAGAATAGGTACTATAACAGCTCCACAGGTGATTGCTGTTAAATATACTATTGCCCAGTTAACCGTATTGCCACCGATTAAAGCTATTTTCTCTCCCTGCTTTATCCCTGTTTCTTTGAATATCTCATGCAATGCAGCTATTTGTCTGCCTATTTGTCCATAGGTAAGCGTTTTACCCTTATAATCGCTGAGAGCATTTAATTCCCAGTTGCCTTTGATACTCTCTTCAAAATATCGAACATAATTGTCATTAATCATAATACCATCCCCTGCTTCTTATTTTCTCTTAAGCAATAAAAAATATCACTTAAATTATAGGCAAGAAAAATAAGTATTGCTTCAACAAATGTTAGTAGTTATATGGAATTATATTTCGTAAAATAATTTCCGAAACATTCCAACTCACTCCAATTATCCCGATCAAAGCAGAATTTCAACCCCAATTCCCTGAAAAAGACTCAAACAATACCCCTAATTACTATAATAATAAATATTTAGCTATCAATTTGCAGCCCTGAAGAGGAACAACAAAGAACTATCTCACATAAAAATGTCAGTACGTGCTTTGTTGTTCCACCTTAGAGGTGGCAGAATTTTGTAATTAGCAATGTGGAATATACATGAGTAATAATATCATAGATATATTTAACTGAAATAAACCAGATAAGCAGGATTTTGATAAGTAGGACTTGCACTATGAGCGGTACTCCGGAAGTCCATCTTACGCTTAGGTTACGGCACGGTCTGCGAGGGGTGAGAACTGAGAACCGTTGTTGGCAGCAATCTATGATTTTACCTCAGCAGTTTTATTTCAGGGATTGTTTGATAGCGTTCGTAATCTGTGTCCCACCTGGAAATACCCGGTAGTGCACATCTAACTTAAAAAAATTGCACTTATTGCTTGACAGGAAAAGTAATTATCAGTTTTTTTTATGATATGGAAGAAATTAATATTAAGGTTCAGGAAATTATCTCTGAAATTGATGGTATAATGCTTACGAATCCTAAGAAAGCATTATTACGGTTGGAAGAATTTATACATGATAAGAATAAATATGATTCTAATTTTCTTGATGAGGTAAAATGCAAAATTGCTCAGACTAAGGGTCAACTCGGGGATTTTGAAGAAAGTGAAAAGATTCTACTGAGGCTTCAGGATAAATTTCAGAAAAGTAATAATGAGAAGGGTTTAGCCAGAATAGCTAATGAACTGGGCAACAGCTATTGGGCACGTGGGAATCTTAACGACTCGCTGAAGTATTATCTGCGATCTCTGCAACTGTTGGAAAAGATGAAAGATTTCAGTCGGATGAGTGTACCCTTGAATAATATTGGGCAGATCTACTGGTATAACCAGGAATTTGATAAAGCTCGCAAATCGTACAACCAGTCTTTAAAGCTTGCAGAAGAATACCAGCCTGAGGTAGTAGGTGATGTACTTATGAATTTAGGTATTTTATCAGCCGAGGATGCAGATTTTGCAAAAGCGGAGGAATATTATCAGCAGGCACTTGCGCAATATCAAGAGCAGAATTATACGGCAAATATTCCAATTATACTGGTTAATCTGGCTCTGCTTTATGAAGATACAGGTCAGGAAACGAGAGCAAATGAATATCATCAGAAAGCAATCGATTCATTTAGGGAAACAGGTAACAGATTTGGTGAGATGCATGCATTGATCAATTATGCAGGATACAACATTAAAAGCGGAAAACTTGATAATGTGCTGGAAATCCTTGATAAAGCAAGATTAGTAGCTGAAGAGCAGAAAGCCCGGACACAGATGCTCCAATTATACCTGCACTATCGGGATTATTACAAAAGCGTTGGAGATATAACTAAAGCTTACGAATATTTTGAGAAATATCATGATGCTGAGATAGACAGACTTGATCTGGAGAATCGAGAAAAGCTGAATGATGTTCTGACAAAGTATGAAACAGAGAAAAAGGAAAAGGAAGCATCATTACTACGAAAGCAAAATGAGCTGCTGGCGGAAAAGAATGCTATTATAGAGGAAAAAAGCAAATCTTTAAACAGTGCAAACAGGAAATTGCATAAAGCTAATCTGGAATTAGAAAACCGGCTGGAAGATATATTAAAAAAATGGGATGAACAGGAAATACTCAACCGAGGTAGAGAGAACCTGGGTGGATTTAGTGTGATACTAAGTAATATTGCTCATCAGTGGAAGCAGCCTTTGAATATTATCGGGTTATTGATGCAGAACTTAGTTGATGCTTATGAATTTGATGAGCTTAATGAAAGCAGAATGGAAGATTTTCAGAATCAGGTTTATCGACAAATAAAGTATATGTCACAAATTGTAAATGATTTTGCCTTTGACTTAAGGGATTCTGTAGAAGAGGGATATTTTTCGCTACAGCACGCCTTAAAACTGTGTGAGATGCTTGTGGAGAAAACTCTTGAAGTAGATGAAATTACCCTTATCAATGAGCTTGAACAGGATTATCAGATTATTGGCAACGAAAGCCAGATCATACAAGTACTGATAGTAATATTGTCCAATGCCGTGGAAATATTTCAAGCGAATACCCAGGAAAATTCTTTGATCAAGATCTCAGCGATATCTACAGAAGAGAATGTAACATTGGAAATCAGTGATAATGGACCTCTTATACCAGAAGATGTGCTTCCAGAAATATTTGACCAATTTTTTTCAACTAAAGATAAAAAAAGTAATTCAGGACTGGGTTTAACATTGGCAAAAAAAATCATCGAAGAGAAATTCCATGGTGAAATAAAATGTGATAACCGTTCAGCCTGGGTAGTTTTCAGTATCAGCCTGCTTCTCATGAAGGTTTAAGGCAAAATTATTATAATAAATAATTAATATTCAACTAATAAAACAGTGCAGGACAGCTGCAGTGGAAATAAAGCAATTGATATTGCTTGACAGTGGTTTATCAGGAAAAAAAGTTAGTAAAAAGAAATACTGTGCGGAGGTAATTATGGTAAAACAGGATTTGTATTATACTGAAAGCCATGAATGGGTAAAGATAGAAGGCGAAGAAGCTTATATAGGCATCACAGAATATGCAGCAAAAGAGCTTGGTGAAATCGTCTTTGTAGAATTACCTGAAGAAGGTGATGAAGTGAAAGTTGGAGAGGCATTTGGCAGTGTGGAAGCCGTTAAAGCAGTAGAGGATATCAAAGCTCCTATGTCTGGAGAAGTGCTTGAGATCAATGAAGATCTGGAAGATACTCCTGAGATGGTCAGTAAAGACGCTTTTGGTGATGGCTGGATGATCAAGATCAAATTAACCAATCTCGATGAGAAAAAGAATTTATTGAGTGCTGCTGATTACGCTAAGCTAATTGATTAATATCTATGCCATATGAACATAAGCCATATTTGCTGATTTTGATAGCACCTTCCGGAGGTGGAAAATCTACTATCTGCGATGAGATATTATCAAGATATCAGGAATTTGTCTATTCCATATCATTTACAACACGCAAAGTGCGTGGAGATGAGAAGGATGGAGTGGATTATTTTTTTCTGGAAGAAGATGAATTTCTGAAAAAGCAGGAAGCTGGTGTTTTTATTGAAAGTGCCCTGGTGCACGGCAAGTGGTATGGTACATCAAAAGAATTTATTGATGAGCAATTAGCAAAAGGCTTTGATATAATTCTTGATATTGACGTACAGGGAGCGCTCAAAATACTTGATAGTGGAGTAGAATGCGTTTCAGTATTTTTATTACCACCTACTCAGGACGTATTGCGGGATCGTTTAGAGAAGCGAGGCACTGATACTCGTGAAATTATTGAGCTGAGGATGGAAAATGCTGCAAAAGAGATTGGCTTGATAGGCAGGTTTGATTATCTGGTGATCAATGATAACCTTGAGACAGCAGTGAATGATATTGAAAAGATAATACGGGCAGAGAAACTGCGTGTGAAAAGATATAAAGAGATAAAAGAAAATTATTACAGGAGTGAAAATGCTTAATCCAAAAGTCGAAAAGTTTTTGGAAGACAATAACATGACCTACCTTTTCCTGATGCTGGCAAATCTGGAAGTGGCAAGACTGTCAAATCTTCCGGATATTATCAAGAAGAAATTTGAAGGGAAAATTACAGAAACAGCCTTAGAACATGTGGCTGAGAACATCATTCCGGATTACCTGGCAGAAATGCCGGAGCTTCCAGAAGAAGAAGACGAAAATCTGAACCCATTTGAATAGAGCAGACAATTATGTCTGTGAAAGCGTTTAATCAATATCTTGAGTTCCTGAAAATATCAGGAATTCAGGATATTTTTGTAAAAGAGACATCGAGGGAGCAGGAAACTGTATCTGATGATATTCTGGAAGGGAAGCAACGATTATTGCAGGAATTGAGTCAGAAATATTCTGACTGCAGGAAGTGTATATTGAACACCGGCAGGATCAAACTTGTATATGGTCAGGGAAACGCAGATGCAAAGATGATGGTGATTGGAGAAGCTCCAGGGGCTGAAGAGAATAAGACCGGACATGTTTTTGTGGGAAGAGCAGGTCAATTGCTGGATCGGCAATTGAAGGCGATTAATTTAACACGTGAAGATATATATATTGCTAATATCGTGAAATGTCGTCCTCCAGGAAATCGGGATCCTCAGAAAGACGAAATGGAATCCTGCCTGCCATATCTGCTGGAACAAATTGAGATCATTCAACCTCAAATATTCCTTTTATTAGGCAGGATAGCATCTCAGGCATTATTGAAGACGACTACATCTCTGGGTAGATTACGGCTTACTGCCCATACGTTCAATGGTATACCTGCATATGTGACCTATCATCCAGCAGCAGTACTGCGTTTTACAGAATACCGCAAACCCACCTGGGAAGATTTGCAGCGAGTGCGTGATCAATATTTCAATTTACCACCAAAGATAAGATAAGAAGGAAATGATGGCAGAATTTAATAAAGAGACCAGTTCAAGGAAAGATCCGAACACATACGTGGAAAAGCAATTGCCAAATGACCCAAATGCCGAAGCTGCAGTGCTTTCTGCCATGCTGATAGACTCATATAATGTTAGTTATACAATGACACTTGTCTCGGAAAAGGATTTCTACCGGAATAGTCATAAAACGTTATTCAGGGCAATGAAAAGACTTTTTGAGCAGAGCATAGAAATCGATGTGATCACTCTCACTGATGAATTAAAGAGAAGTAATGATTTTGAGAAAGTCGGTGGGTTCGAGTTTATAAATAAACTCACCAGCGTGGTATTGAGCGGTGCAAACATCAAAGATCACGTGAAGATCATTCGGGATAAATCAACTTTAAGGCAACTGATCACGGCAGCAAATAACATCATTGAAGTTAGTTATAGAGCCGATGAAGATGTTGCTAAGATCCTCGATGAAGCTGAGCAGCAGATATTTGATATTGCCGAGAACCCGCTTAAGGAATCATTTAGTAATTTCAAAACTGATATTGATGACACAATAGAGATCATTCAGGAGATAGCAAGCAAGAAACGCAATGTAATGGGAGTTCAGACGGGTTTTTATGATCTGGATAATCTAATTGGCGGGTTCAGAAGCGGACAATTTGTTATAGTTGCAGCTCGTCCTGCGATGGGTAAGAGTTCCTTTGCCCTTAATTTTGCTTTTAATGCAGCAATGAACTTTGATCTTAAAATTGCCATATTTACTCTCGAGATGGAAAGCCAGGAACTTATAATGCGAATGCTGAGTTCGGCAGCAGAAATCCCAATGCAGAGCATGCTGAGGGGTACTGGGCTGGGAACTGAGAAAATTGAGAGAATTGTTACAGTTGCTGAGGTGTTGAGAGATTGCCAAATATATATCGATGATACTGGACATCAGACTTTGAACCAGATTCGGGCAAGAACAAGACGACTGGCAGCAGAAGTTGGGAAGCTGGATATGATCATTATTGATTATCTGCAATTGATGTCATCTAATAGTCCCAAAGGAAGAGATAATCGGCAGCAGGAAATATCTGAGATCTCCCGTGGACTAAAAGTACTGGCAAAAGAAATGAAATTACCAGTGATCGCATTATCACAATTGAACCGTCAGGTGGAAAGTCGTGAAGATAAGCGTCCAATATTAGCAGATTTAAGAGAATCTGGAGCAATTGAACAGGATGCGGATATTGTTATGTTCATCTACAGGGAACATGTATATAGCAAGAAACAGGAAGATATCGGGAAAGCAGAATTATTAATCAGAAAGAATCGTCATGGTAAAATAGGAACAGTTCATATGACATTCCTGAGCGAATTTACTTCCTTTAGAAATGCTTCAAATCAGCCAGAGATATAATGCTCAATAAAATTAAAAATATCCTGATCATAATTGGTGATTTCACCAGATTTCAATTCTCTATTCTAATATCAATTAAGGGAATTGGCAAGAGAAGACATCAGGTTATTGAGCAGATGGAGAGAATTGGTTATGATTCTCTTCTACTCATATCTATCACTGCCGGATTCACTGGTCTGGTCACTGCTGTGCAGGCATCTTATCTCACAAATGGTTATATACCCCCAAATCTGATTGGAGTGCTGGTGGGAAAATCTACTATGATCGAACTTGCACCAGTACTCACTGCTCTTGTGTTAGCCGGCAAAGTAGGAGCTTCCATTGCTGCTGAGATAGGCACTATGAAAGTAAGCGAGCAATTGGACAGTCTGGTTTCCATGGCAATTGAACCCTCAGATTATCTTTATATGCCCAGAGTGATTGCTGGGTGTATTATGATTCCGATTCTTACTATTTATGCAAATCTTATCGGAATTGTCTCTGCTTTCGTACTTTCAGTGTTCAAGTATCACATCAATGGCTATACTTTTTTTATGGAGTTAAAGAACTATTTCATGCCATCTAATTTATGGGGTGGATTGATCAAGGCGTTTTTCTTTGGATTATTTATTACCATGATTGGGTGTTTTGCGGGAAGTAAAACCCAGGGTGGGGCACAGGGAGTGGGAAGAGTAACCACAATGACTGTTGTTTATTCAACAATTGCAATCCTTATTCTTGATTTTCTTGTTGCCAGTGTGTTGTTAGGTGTTTCTAATTGAAGATAAATATCATTTTCTTTATCACTCTCATTATTCTAAGCGGTTGCGGGAAAGATGAATCTGCTATTCAAAAACCAGACCGAAATCTTGTGGTTTATACCGCAGAACCATTTATGAGTAATACCGTGTGGGAGGAGCTAAATTATTTTGAAGCAAAATATAATTGTAAGTTAGTTATAAAAAATTTTGATGATATCTGGCAGGTTTTGGATACACTTAAGCAGGAAGCAGACTCCACAGAAGCAGACGTTATCTGCGGAATTAATAATGCTTTAGTGCAGGAAGCTTTGGATAGTAACCTGTTTGTGGAATATAAGTCTGATAATATTAAATTCATTGATAGTAAATTTTGCTTTGACAAATCTTATCATTTCACGCCATATGCCTATGGCTTTTTAGGTTTGATGTATGATAGCAGATATATAATCAAACCACCGCGGAATTATGGTGAATTACAGGATAATAGCTGGGATGAGACCTTGATCATGCCTGATCCTGAAAAAACAGGAATGGGAAGGGCATTTTTGCATTTAACTGCTGCTCAGTTTGGTAAAAATGGTTTCCGTTATCTCTGGAATGGGATCAAAAAGAATATTTCCGCTTATCCTCTTTCCTACAATGATGCCTATAAAAGGTTTCTGGCTGGGGAAGGTTATTTGATTCCGGCATACACGACGATGCCGTTATTCCATAAATTAAATCGAGGTGATACTCAATATAGAGTAGTCGTGATGGAAGAGGGTAGTTTTCAGGTAGAGGAATTTGCCGGTATAACAGCATCAACAGATAAGCTACTGCTGGCGCAAAGGTTCATTGATTACCTGTTAACTCAGGATTTTCAGGAGAGAATTTGCCTGAAAAAATGGATGTATCCCCTGAATCGGGATGTTGATCTTCCCCCAGAATTTGATGATGTAGTCAAGATTGCACCAGATGCTGTTTTCACACTGAGTGCCAGTCGGGTAAAAGCAGAAGAGAAAACCTGGCTGAAGAAACTAAAAAGTACTTTAGGGAGAGATTAGTTGTTCAAGATAGTTTTATATCAACCGGAAATTCCTGCTAACACAGGTAATATTGGCAGATTATGCGTGGGTGCAGATAGCGAATTGCATATCATCAAACCCATGCGTTTTATGATCAATGATAAATACCTGAAAAGAGCTGGACTTGATTACTGGCAGGATCTTAAATTCTTTTTGCATGATGATCTTGCTGAATTGCAAAATGAATATCCCGAAAGCAATATATACTATTGCACAACTAAGACAGAAATTAAATATACGGAGCCTGAATATAAAGCTGGAGATATATTTGTCTTTGGTCCAGAATCCAGAGGTATTCCAGAAGATATTTTATTAGAAAACAAAGAAAATACAATCACAATTCCCATGTCAGAAAAAATCAGGTCTATCAATCTAAGCAACAGTGTAGCGATTGTACTCTATGAGGCATTACGCCAGGTTGACTGGGATGATGAGGATAACGTTTCCAGGAGGATAATATGCTGAAAGGATCAATAGTAGCTTTAGTAACCCCCTTTAAGAATTCTCAGATTGATTACAATGCCACTGATAAGCTGATCAATATGCACCTTGAAAATAAAACTGATGCTATCCTGTTATGTGGCACGACAGGAGAATCACCTGCATTGGCTGATGATGAGAAGGAATTCTATATCAAATACTGCATTCATAAGATCAATGGCAAAGTTCCCGTGATCGTAGGCACTGGAACTAATAATCTTTCAAAAACGCTCGCAAGTACACTCAAAGCCCAGAAGGCTGGTGCTGATTATGCTCTGGTGGTTACACCGTATTATAATAAACCAACTCAAAAGGGTTTGTATGAATTCTATTATAGAGTTGCCTCTGAAGTGAAGATCCCCATTATTTTATATAATGTACCCTCAAGGACAGGTATAAATCTTCAGGCAGCAACTACAGTTGCTTTGGCAAAAGACTGCGCTAATATTATTGCTGTCAAAGAAGCATCTGGAAACCTTGTGCAGGCATCTGAGATTATCCGTGATGCTCCCTCAGATTTTGTTGTTTTTTCCGGTGAAGATGCGCTGAATATGCCTTTGATGGTTTGCGGAGCAAAGGGTGCAATATCAGTTACTGCGAATATTGTCCCAGAAAAAGTTCATGATCTTATTAACCACTGTCTTGAAGGTAATTTTGAGCTGGCTAAGAAGGAGCACCTTGAGCTACTGGAACTTAATTATGCGATGTTTATTGAAACAAATCCTATCCCGGTAAAAGAAGCCCTGGTGATGATGGGAATTATTGAAAGAGAATACCGCTTGCCAATGACAATAATGAGTGATGATAACCGGCAGAAATTAAATAATATTCTGCGCAAATATGAATTGGTTAAATAGTGAGAAGAATAGGAAAGAAGAATCTTAATCTGGTAGTTTGCCCTCGCAGCAAGCAGTTTAAAGACCTGGTGGTCTGTGCTGCCAGTTGCGACAAGTTCTGTTCTCAATATATTGAGAATATCAAGCTGGTTGAACTGCAGAAATACGTTGAAGAACATCCTGAATATAAAATTATAGGAGTAATTATGGCTGGACAAAAAACACCCCCCGCAAAGAAAAAAATGTTCTGGGTTATTGACTCAGATAAGAAAGTGAGAGAAGTAGAGGAAAAAGAGATCATGGCAAATCCGCAGGCTTACCTGAATCAGGAAATTTGGGATAGACCTCCCTATAAATATGAGGTGATTATTGCTTTGAAAAGAGTTAAAGCTTAATTGACAGGTATTTTGTGAACAGCAGATAAACGATAAAAGCAAGAGAAACTCCTGCCCAGTCGGCAGCAAAGTCCAGGGGAGAGCATTCTCTACCTCTTATCAATAATTGATGCAGTTCATCAGAAGCAGGCAGCAGTACTGCCAGAATAAAGTAGTTCTTGAGTATTGGTTTCTGATGCCTGGCAAGTTTCATGCAGATAAAGAGAAAAGCAAGGATCAAATATTCAATAAAATGGGCATATTTATCAAATCCCAGAAGGGTTTCTTCGGAAGACCCGATATCAGGGATTGAAGATACAATTATAATTGCAGTCAACCAGGTGTAATATATTGCTGTTATCCAGCGGATTAATTTATTCATAAGCATCTAATATCCAGTAAACCGCAAAAGGTTTTATACTATACCGAGCCTTCAGAGGCAATCTCTCTTTCGAATCTGAGATCCATAAAGTGAGTACATTATCTTCATTCACCAGATTATTAGTCAGCATATCAGAACGTTTTCTGGCAGTTTGTGAAATTTTTTGAAAAACCACTTCTACCACAAATGCTTCCTGTTTACCCAGGATCGTATTGATCATTTCTTTTTTTACTACCCTGTAATCAGCCTTCCAGATCAGAGAATTGGCATCAAGGTAAATCGTTGAAGGTTCAGCAAGATGTCTGCGGATATAATAAAGGGCAGAAAAGAAATCCCGACTCTCATGCATAATAGGATACTGCAAATCAAGCTCTTTTGATAGTTTGCTCTTTCGTTTAGCTATCAGATTACTTCGGTCATAACTGATCACTCTGTTCTCAGAATAACCTTTTTGAAAGATTACTTTGCTGTAACTGTCAGGTAGATATTCTCCCTGATAACTGCTTTGATATTGATTATCCATACTACTGGCTATGCTGCCAAGCCCAGTTGTCTTTGCTGTAACAGAAAGCAAATTATCATTATCAATCATATCCACATTAACAACTTTAAGTCCT
>Ga0075124_10000655_pt1 | contig 16022 bp, 14 predicted proteins | sample AntAceMetag02UKS_FD_69809 | JGI IMG/M metagenome (GOLD analysis project Ga0075124, IMG submission 69809) | Saline lake microbial communities from Ace Lake, Antarctica - Antarctic Ace Lake Metagenome 02UKS | ecosystem: Environmental > Aquatic > Non-marine Saline and Alkaline > Saline | place... | reverse complement strand
TTACTTATAAAAGATCCTGGGAAGAGAAAGAGTTAAAAGAAGAATCTCTATTTAAAATAAATATCACTGTTGAATAAAAGATTTATCGCTCACGTAAACGCAGACTCCCTCGCCTTCGGCTCAGTCCGTCTTTTCAAGTCCTGTAAAATATGCACCACCGGCATATTTTACACAATCTGGATTAAACATCCTTTGTCATATTAAGTAAATTTACTGGTGGAGATGAGCGGACTTGAACCGCTGCCCTCTTGTCTGCCAGACAAGCGTTCTCCCACTGAACTACATCCCCACTAAATATTAAATGAACTATTAATTAAACTGTTACTTATAGAACCTGGCCAGTATAATTCTAAAATAACTCACTTATTATAATATCACAATAATAGAAATTTCAGAATTATAAATAAGGTCTGGGTATCTTCAAGTTTTCTGTGCAAATTCTTTTATTTGCTTATTCTTCCAACTTTTATTTAAATTGTATATATAACATATAACACCAAATATTATCCCGGAACAGATGCCACCATTTTCAAAACAGCTCATAGGCCTTACTCTTCTTCTAACTTTCCTGGAAGATATCCCGGTAATTCTAGTTGTTCTAATATTTTCCCAGATAGAATTCTGGTAGTCAAAAAATACAATCATATCATCAATATCTTTTTCAAGGCAGCTAACTGCTTCAGGATATCTTTAACTATATTTTTCTATATACTTTCTGTATACAGCTGCTGCAGTCTTTTTATTTCTAGCTTTATAAATAAATTTCAATTTATGATCTGGAAACTAAAATTATTTTCATATTGTTTCAGGATACAAATAAGGCTGGCTTCATAATAAAAAGCCAGCCTTATTATCCTGTTTATCTTAATTACCACACTTATTAAAACAACCTTACATTGGAGGCATTCCTCCGCCTGGATATCCGCCTCCTGGAGGAGGCATCATAGAACCTTTTTCTTTCTCAGGTTTATCTGCAACAATTACTTCAGTTGTAAGCATAAGTGCTGCTATAGATGCTGCATTCTGAATCGCACTTCTGGTAACCTTAGCCGGGTCTATAATTCCAGCATCTATCATATTCACATACTTCTCATGCAGAGCATCCAGACCTTCACCCTGAGGCAAGCTCTTAACTTTCTCAACAACTACTGAGCCTTCCATACCAGCATTTGATGCTATTTGCCTTAGCGGTGCCTCTAAAGCTTTGGCTACAATAGCTGCACCGGTTCTTATATCACCGCTAAATTTATCAAGATCAATTTTTGGAATTATATTTATAAGCACTACTCCTCCACCAGAAACAATTCCTTCCTCAACTGCAGCTTTAGTAGCAGACAGAGCATCTTCTATCCTGTGTTTTCTCTCTTTTAACTCTACTTCAGTTGCAGCGCCGACCCTTACTACTGCTACTCCACCAGAGAGTTTTGCCAGTCTTTCCTGAAGTTTTTCTTTATCAAAATCTGAATCGCTTTGATCTATTTCATTTTTGATTTGTTTTATTCTGCCCTTTATGTCGCTTACTGCGCCTCTTCCTTCGACAATGGTGGTATTTTCTTTACCTACCTTAACCTGTCTGGCCGAACCAAGCATATCAAGTGTAACATTTTCTAATTTTATGCCTATCTCTTCACTTATTACCTTTCCCTCAGTTACTATAGCAATGTCTTCCAGCATTGATTTTCTTCTGTCGCCAAATCCAGGAGACTTTACCGCAACAACAGTAAGAGTACCTCTGAGTTTATTAACCACAATAGTTGCCAATGCTTCACCTTCAACATCCTCAGCAATTATAAGAAGCGGTTTTCCAGACTTCTGTATTTTTTCAAGGACAGGGATTAAATCTCCAACTGCTGCTATCTTCTGGTTTGCAATAAGAATATAAGGTTCATTTAAAACTGCCTCCATTCTCTCAGCATCAGTTACCATATATGGAGAGAGATATCCTTTATCAAACTGCAGACCTTCAACCAGTTCTATTTCAATACCAAATTTATTTGATTCCTCAACAGTAATAACTCCATCTTTGCCTACTTTGTCCATTGCATCTGCTATAATATGCCCAACTTCTTCATCTGCTGCGGAAATAGCTGCAACCTCAGCTATTTTCTTCTTGTCAGTAGAAATATCCTGGCTCATCTGGCCAATCTGATCCACTATTATGCTAACTGCCTTTTCTATTCCCTTTTTTAGCAGCAATGGATTAGCGCCTGCAGCTACATTTCTTAATCCTTCTTTAACCATCGCCTGCGCCAGCAGTGTTGCCGTAGTGGTGCCATCTCCTGCTACATCATTAGTCTTAGTTGCAACTTCTTTTAGAAGCTGAACTCCTGCATTCTCAAAAACATCTTCAACGTCAATTTCCCTTGCTATAGTTACACCGTCGTTAGTAATTGTAGGAGAACCATATTTCTTATCCAGTACTACGTTCCTACCTTTAGGTCCAAGAGTGACCTTAATTGCGTCTGCTATTATATTTACGCCCCTTTCCAGGGCTCTTCTTGCAACCTCATCGTACTTAAGCTCTTTAGCCATTACCTTTAAACCTCCTCTTTAAATTAAAATTTTATTTCACAATTGCCAGAACATCACTTTCTTTTATGATCAGATGCTCTTTACCTTCAATTTTTACTTCCGTCCCTGAATACTTGGAATGAAGAACAACATCTCCAACCTTTACTTCCATAGGAATTTCCTTACCTTTATCATCCTTTGCTCCTTTGCCAACTGCGATTACTTCGCCTTCCTGGGGTTTCTCTTTTGCAGAATCCGGAAGAACGATTCCGCTCTTAGTTTTTTCTTCACTAGGCTTTGGTTTCACCAATAGCCTGTCACCAAGTGGTATGTATCCCATTACTTTTCCTCCTTCTAAAATATATTGCACATTTATGCATAAACATAAAAATTGATTAGCACTCTCTTGATTAGACTGCTGACACTTGAAAATAATAGTATAGTAAAATTAAAAAATCAAGAAGAAAATTAAGAATTTTTTGTCTTCAAAACATGATTAGACAAAAGCCATAAAATTAGCTCTGAGACAGAAAGTGATTAGATATCACTCCTGGAATAAACATCAACTTCCAAATCATTAAATTTTCCCTCTAAATATCTATAATATCCCAGACAGGCAACCATTACTGCATTATCCATGCATAAGTAAAGAGGAGGAATAAAGATTTTAATATCATTTTCCCTTCCCTTTTTTAAAAACTCTTCCCTGAGTTTACTATTGGAAGCAACACCACCGCTAACAAGGATATTTTTTACACTAAATTTAGCAGCGGCTTTAATGGTTTTTTCAGTTAAAACATCAACTATTGATTTCTGGAAACTTGCAACAAGACTGGGCATATTTTTTTTAGCTGTAAGCTTTTTGTCTTTTTTTGTTCTGTATATTAAAGATGTTTTTAGCCCACTAAAACTAAAATTAAAGTCTCCGCTGTCTATCATAGGTTTTGGGAAATCTATATAATAAGGATCTCCCCTTTTAGACAGTCTGTCAATAATAGGACCTCCGGGGTAGCCAAAACCCAGGTACCTTGCGATTTTATCATATGCCTCTCCTGCTGCATCATCCACAGTATGCCCTATTTCTTTTATATTCCAGTCATTGTCCACAAAATACAAGCTTGAATGACCTCCAGAAACAATAAGCCCTATGAATCCTCCTCCTATATCAGGATTTTTCAGAATATTAGAATAGATATGAGCCTTAAGATGGTTTACAGCCACAAGCGGTATATTTTTTGAATAACTTATGGCTTTAGCCGCTCCAACCCCTACCAGCAGGGAGCCTATAAGACCGGGCCTGTTCGTAACACTGACTGCGTCAATTTTATTAAGATTAATACCGGACCTCTCCAGTGCTTCATTTATAACTATGTCTATTACTTCTATATGCTTCCTTGATGCTATTTCAGGGACAACGCCGCCGTATTTCCTGTGAATCTCATTTTGAGAAGAAACTATATTGGAAAGTATTACCGAGCCATTCTTTACAACCGAAGCGCATGTATCATCGCATGAAGTCTCAATGCCCAGTATATATATGTCTTTTTTGTTCTTCTTTCTTACAACTCCCATTTTTTAAAATGCCTTATTAATTTTCTTACCGTTCAAATGCTTATTCATGACAATATGCTAACCGCCAAAAGGCGCGAATTTCCTGATATAGTTAGGAAAAAGATTTTTAGCCTTTACTTTCCTTACCACGTTAAAATAAGCACAAATATTTAAATGTCTTGCCTGGGGATAAGCAGTTTTTCTATCCAGATTAAAAATTTTATTTTGCCTGGTTATATCAGACAACATCTTTCCATAATTAATATAACAGTTTCCTCCAATTAATATTTCAGGATTTCTATATCCGCTTCCGCAATCCGGTATTTTTAAAGCTCCGTTTGCTGTTAACTTATTTAACAAATCTTTCAGGTCACAATTGCGAACCAAAAAATTTTTTTCTGCTTTACTTATAAAGTAACGCCTGCCTCCAGTTCCAATCTTAGCCAGATATTTATCCTCCCTTTCAACATCGCGAGTCAGATTATAAAAGGCAAAATAAACTTCGCCTTTCCTTACATCAAGACAGGGCATAATAAGTACCGGTATATTTTTTTTAAGGCAGCGGATAATAAAATTGATGTTTCTATAGCTAATGCCCATGGCAAAAACATCCAGCGAATTTATGCCAAAAGCCGGTTTCCCTTCCAGCCAGGATAAAATTTTTATAACGCTAACCCCTATCCTGGTGCCGGTAAAATCCCCAGGGCCAACATTTACGCCAAAAACATCTATATCTTTTATGGTGAGTCTGGCTCTGGATAAAGCCCGGTCAAGTAAGCTCATTATATTTACAATATGCTTCATACTGCTGCAATCAGCTGTCTCTGATAACAACTTTTCATTTTGATTTACAGCAACATTTAGCCTCCTGGTGCTGCTGTCAACACTTAAGATATTCATAATACTATTCGCCGCTCTTCTCCATTATTTTCTTAAACCTTGCCAGTCTCAAATCCCAGTACTGGCTGCTGCTGTTAAAAATTATCTTCCTTTTTGTGGAAATGCTGCTCTTATCTATCAGATAACTCAAATTTATTTCTAAATATTCTTTTTTTATATAATCTTTTATCTTTTCTCCCCATTCTACACATACAATTGAGATATCATCATACAGGTAATCATCCAGGCCAATCCCATTTATCTCGCCGGTATTTTCCAACCTGTATAAATCAGCATGTATGAACTTTCCCCAGTTATCAATACTGTATTCATTCAATATGGTAAAACTTGGACTTGAAAGATTTCCCTTTAGGTCAAATCCTTCAGCTATACCTGAGATAAAAGTTGTTTTTCCCCCGCCCAGCTCTCCCGAGAAAAGTATAATATCACCCTTTGAGATAACTCTTGATAACTTTTTTCCGAGGTTTTTGGTAAAAATAGAAGAATTTGAAATAATATCAATTCGCATATCAAAAGAGCCCTAACTGTTCACTTTTATTCAGTTTGCCATCGGCAGTTTCAGATTCCAGGTCTGAAATATCTTCCATATCTTCCCCGCCAGCAGATATTTCACCATCAGAGTCAATCAGCTTTTTTATTTTTTGAAAATCCTGCTTTAAAATCTCCATTCTGGATGGCGCATAAAGAACAGCTGCCGGATGATTTATAGGCATAATAATACGGCTGCCAACTCTAAACACCTTCCCTCTGAGAGTATTTATACCTTTATCAGTATTCAGTAAAATCCGCGTGGAAAATCTACCCATGGTACAGATTATTCTGGGATCAATTATTTTTATCTGCTCCATCAGATACCCCTTGCAGGCATTTATTTCCTCTATCCTCGGATCCCTGTTGCCGGGAGGCCTGCACTTTAAAACATTTGCAATAAAAACCTCACTTCTGTCAAATCCAATTGAATCAAGCAGCTCATCGAGTATTTTTCCTGCCTGCCCCACAAAAGGCAACCCCTGTAAATCTTCATTCTTACCAGGAGCTTCTCCCACAAACATAACTTGCGCGCAGGCATCGCCGCCTCCAAAGACGAACTTTGTCCTGCTCCTGGAAAGCTCGCATTCCTCGCAGTTTTTGATTTTTAGATAAAACTCCTTTAGTTTTTCCCTTTTATCGCAATCTTCCATGACCTACTGTTTAAAACTCCTGCTGCAAATGCTGCACATATTATTTATTTATCTCTATTTATAACGCATAATATTTCATACTACAATATTTATATAGGTCTCATTTACAAAAAAAGAAATTTTTTCTATTATTAGCTGCAGCTACAATAAAAAAATTATATAAAATAGGACTTAAATATGAAAACCAAAATAGTAATTTCCGCTCTTATTTTAGCATTTGTCTTCACATCATTTATCGGATGTACGCTGGAACCGGTAGAGATTGAAGAAATTACTGTTTGTAAAAATGTGGACAGCAGCGCCAAACCAGTAGAACCTACGGATACCTTCCCATCAGGAACCCGTGTTGTCTATGTGTCAGCCAGAGTCAACAATATGACTCCGGAAAATAAGATAACCACCAAATGGAATTATCTGGAGACCGGAGAAGAAATTAATACCGCCGATTATACTACCGAAGAATCCGGCTCGGGATATGTTAGCTTTAATTTAACAATAGACCAAGGTTTCCCTCAAGGGGAATATAACATAGAGGTTTACCTGAATGATGAGCTTTCTGAAACTGTGGAATTCTCGGTGGAATAAAAAACTATCAATGCAAATCTTAAATAGCTTTATTAAATAGAAACTAAAATTTCACTATTCTAATTACTCTCAACTTAGCATACAGGCTTCTCAATTTTTATTTTTCCACTTGCTGCTGAAAACTCTTACAAAATAATTCTTAAATCACCAATAAGAAGGGCACATATAGGTACATAATAACTTAAGGTGAAAAGCAAGGATCACAGTCATCCACCGGGTTATTCGTAATGTTTGTCTGCCCTTACCCAGCTTCATTCATTATATAGATTTCGATGTTTCCACCACGGAGAGACGTGAAGTCAATTTTACCTTCTGCAACAGCTTATTCTTCTGCTGTAACAGTAAAACAATTATCATTTTCATCGTAAATGCTTAAGTCATTTTCATCGTAAACTCTTACTTTCATGTAATCCGATTTAGGGATACCAAACCCACTAATTAAACCATCCGGGATTTTCCAGGAATATACTCCGGATTCAGCATCCACTCCAAATGCGATGTCCCAAGCTTTCCCACCACAAGCTACTGCAATATCAACTTTTTCAATTCCTGAAGAATCCCAGGTAATGTCATATGTGTTCCCTTCTATCCATACCTCGCCTCCGTTAGGAGAAAGAATATTTATACTTTGCTCTTCTACTTCCTCTGATTCTTCTTCAGATTCCCCGGTAACTTCTCCTACTACCGGCTCTTCAGCAGCAGGTTCTTCTACCTGTATTGCCGCAGGCCTGCATCCACCAGGGCTAAATACTGCTACCAATGATATTATCATTAATAACACAAGTACCCATAATAATAGTTTTGATAGCTTTTTCATTTTTATCTTTTATAACTAATGCCTTATTTCATAAAGATTATATGATATGAATCTAATATTTTCCATCCACAGCTACATTGCATCTAATCTTTTACTGAAATTCACACATGATGCCTGAATTACAGTAAAAGAGCAAGAACTGTAAAAAAATTTAATAAACTATGATATTATTACTTGGAATTATATCGGTAATCATACAAGGAGAACAATCATGGAGAATATTTCAAATTTACAAAAAGTAAGATATCAATACAGCCCAAAACTTCCAAATTCTATAAAAGACGATGCTAAAAACATAAAAGTAGAACTTGGAAAGCTTACAGAATCTATTGATAATAGAGCAGAAATCAAGACTAAGTTTGAAAAAACCTATGGAATGCCAATTGCAAAATTTATATCCGGTAAAAATCCAGATGCCGATAAAGTGATAAATGTTGGCGTTATCTTATCAGGTGGGCAAGCTCCCGGCGGGCATAATGTAATAGCTGGTTTATTTGACGGAATTAAAAATGGAAATAAAGATTCAAAATTAATTGGATTCTTAGGAGGCCCCTCCGGTATATTAGAAAACAAAGCTATTGAAATAACAAAGGGATTTATTGATAAATTCAGAAACACCGGTGGATTCGATATTGTTGGATCCGGAAGAACAAAGCTTGAAAAAGAAGATCAATTTGATAGATGTATTGAAGTATGCAAGCAGAGAAATATAAGTGCGCTAGTTGTGATCGGCGGAGATGACTCGAATACAAATGCTGCGATACTCGCTGAATATTTTAAAAAGAAGAATGTCAGCATACAGGTAACAGGAGTGCCAAAAACTATTGATGGAGATTTAAAAAATCAATTGATTGAGGCCTCGTTCGGCTTTGACACTGCAACTAAAACTTATTCGGAATTAATTGGAAATATATGTAGAGACGCAAATTCAGCAAAGAAATATTGGCATTTTATCAAGCTTATGGGTAGATCAGCAAGTCATATTTGTTTGGAATGTGCACTTCAAACTCAACCCAATATAGCAATCATTTCAGAGGAAGTAGCAAATAAGCGACAATCTATTAGAGAAATCGTTGACTGGATGGTTAATGTAATTATTGCTCGTTCAAATAACAAAGAGAATTTTGGCGTTGCATTAGTTCCGGAAGGGTTAATCGAGTTTGTTCCGGAAATGAAAAAATTAATTCAAGAATTAGATACTTTGTTAGCTGAACGTGAAGCATTTTTTTCAACATTAAGAACATTTGAAGATCAAGAAGAATCGGTGAATAAGAATTTGAGCAGAGATTCTTCTTATTTATTTTCCTCGCTTCCAAAAGACATTCGAAGACAACTATTAATAGACAGAGACCCTCATGGTAATGTTCAGGTATCAAGAATTGAAACAGAGCAATTATTAATCGAACTAATCGAAGATAAACTGAATGAAATGAAAGCAGAAGGTAAGTTTAAGGGTAAATTTGTTTCTCAACATCATTTCTTTGGTTATGAAGGAAGAAGTGCATTCCCAAGTAACTTTGATGCAGATTATTGTTATTCACTTGGGCTTGTTTCGTTCTTATTAATTGCCTCTGGCTTAACAGGATACATGGCAAGTATAAGAAATTTATATAAACCAGCAAGCGAATGGATTGCCGGAGGAACCCCATTAACAATGATGATGGCTTTGGAACAAAGAAATGGAAAACTAAAACCAGTTATTAAAAAGGGGATAGTAGATCTTAATGGAAAGCCATTCAAGGTATTTGCAAGTAAAAGAGAGGAATGTGCAATTAAGACTTCTTATCTATATCCTGGCGCAATTCAATATAGCGGACCAAGTGAGGTATGCAATCAACCTACAAAGACATTGCTGTTAGAGCATAGTTAAATATATAAAAATCTCTACCTTACAATATTTGTTTAACTAACTAGTGTACTTTATCAACAAATCTTATATCCAATCTCTTATCCAGGCAGTCAGCTATCTTTTTTAATTTAGCTAAAGTAGGATTATAATTCCCGCTTTCAAGCCTGGAAATATTTGAGACTTTCTATTTTATTCTTCTTAGCCTGCCGTTGGCTTTGGTATGAATTGTTATATTATTAATAGAAATTATTTTTAGAAAGAAGCAGCTGACATCTGCTTCGCAATATACTTCTATGTATTTGGGATTATCTATGCTCTCTATTACATTATATTGTAGATTATTAATGCTGCAGTCAGCAGTACCTTTGTAATTCTTATAAAAATATTGGCTGATTATATCCGGGTAATTATCCGCCAGTCTATTAACACCAAGCTCCTGCGCCGCTTCAATATCAATACATTTGGAAGCTTCTTCTGCTGCAACCATGCAGGCTTTATTTATTTCTTCTATTTTTCATTTTAATCTTTGGTGATACATATTTTGTGAAATATGCGAATTATATAGTTTTACTATTCAGATTTTGTGTATTATGCGTACTTAATAACCCCTTTTTATGATTTCTTATAAATTGCGTACTATTTAGCATTTTTTATCCCTTTTCTAATTTTTCTTGTAGTTTTTTACTATATAGCATTTCTTTTTTACCATCACCTTTGAGATTGTAAATTAGAATGAGGTTGCTGTATGCTGACATAATCATATTTATATCTTTTTTCTTTTCTCCAAAAGCAAGTAATTCCTCTGCAACATCAATACCTTCATCATATTTGCTCAGCATTCTATAAAGTACGCTAAGATTCTTTAAGCTATTTGAAATCAATTTATCATCATCTAATTCTCTTCCTATACTTAAGGATTCATTCAACATCTCTTCGCCTTTATTAAAATCTCCTTTTTCTATATTAATTAGACCAAGGTCACCATAATCAACCCCCATTCTTTCTTTATTCTTTAATTCTTTATTAATATGAAGTGCGTTATATCTCATTTTCTCAGCTTTATTAATATCTCCCAATCCCAAATAAACAGCTCCCAAACTACCAAAAATATGAGAAATAGATTCATAGTCTTTTGCTACCCTAAATAAGGATAAAGCCTTCTGAAGCATCATTTCAGCATTTACAAAATCATTTCGATGATAATAAGTATCACCAATACCTTTATACGCGTTTGCAAGTATTTCTTTATTATTAAGCTCCTCACCAATCAATAAAGCCTTTCTGTACATTTCTTCTGCTTTTTTTATTTCTTCAAGACCCTCATGATATGCTCCAATATTTATAAAAATTTTTGCTGTTGTATGTTTATCTTTTATTTCATTAGAGATTTTAAGAGCATCTTCATAAAGTTGTTTGGAATCTTTCAAGTTTCCTAAATACCTTTTAATGTTAGCAATATTTACATAACTATTCATTAAGCCTGCACTATCATTTTTCTCTTTGTTTATTGTCATAGACTTATTATGATATTCTAATGCTTTATCAATTTCTCCAATAACAAAATATAAAATCCCAAGATTACCGTTTGCAGTTGCAATACCCCTTTTATTTTCAATACTATTAAATAGCTTTAAAGCTTCTTTTTGATTTTCTATTGCTTTATTGATATATCCCCATTTTCGATATAATATGCCTAAATTAACGTGCCCATATGCTTCTTTATATTTGTTATTTATTTCATTATAAAGATGTATGCTCTTCCCATACATGTCCTCAGCTTTTTTATATTCTCCAATCATTTCATATAAAGTACCGAGATTATCATAAGCTCCACCAGTTACTTCCATATTTTTTCTTGTTTTACTTATTTCTAAACATTTATTTAAATTTATCTCAGCTTTATTATGTAAACCAATTTCCATTAGAAAGACGCCATAATTATTAAATATTTTATCCTCAGGTGATATAGAAAGGGCTTTGATGAAATATTCTTCTGCTTTGGTATTGTGTCCTTCTTCTACTTGTTCTTGAGCAAGTTTGGCAAATTCTATGCTATCTTTTATTATTTGAGATTTTATATTAATTAACTCTTCTTCTAAATCTCTATTTCTTTCATGACTTGATGAATCCCGAGACTCACCTATTAAGCTATCTAATTTAAACCCATCAAGCCAAATGCAAAGATCATCTAAAAATATTTTTTCCCAGCTATGTCCATTTTCATATGGTTTAAAAAGATATTCCTTTTCATATTCAATTTTCTCTCTAAACTTTAAAACTTGTATTAATTGATCATCAGGTTTATTTAAATCATCATCATTTATGGAACGAAAATGAAGCCATATTTCTTTATCATGTTGTTTTGCTAATTCATATTCTTCTTCAAAACCTGAACTATAATTCCCTGTTGGAGTTCCCCATCTTTTCCACAAAAGCATTACTATCAAATCACTATCAACAATATCTTGATTTATTTTCTCTTGCGGTCTGCCCTTTCCTGGTAATGTATCTTCCCAACCAAATGGTTTTAATACTATTTCCTGAGATTCTGCTTTAATTTTATTAACCCTATCAATTATTTCTCTAAATAATTTTCTTTCTTTGGTAATATCACTTGGCGAAGCTATAAATATTTTTATTTGGGTGATGCCTTTTTTCATTTTCGAAAATAACTATTTACTACTCAAAAAATCATGAGTAGAATTTATTATAAATTGTTTTAATTTTATACAAATATTATATTATTTACTAATACTTAATATAATGGAAAAGGTCATAGCATGGATATTATCAGTAAAAAATATATTAGGAGAGGTATTCGGTGGAGATCAGATTTTCCTGATAAAAAAATCCCAGGAACTCTCGAAATAATCCGAAATCGAAGTATAAAATTAATAGCAGATGATTTATTCCCTACCAAGAATGGAGTACATTATTTCCCCTCACATTTAGGCACAATATTAGGCAGAACTCTAAAAGGAGAATTAGTAACCTTAATAGACTGTGGTAATATCATTGGTGAATTTTATGGTAGCACCTTTGTATTAATTGGTAATCATTATAGAAATTTGGATTCAGTAAAATTTAATTCAATAAAAGTTTTCTATACCTTGCTTATCGAATGGATGTTTGAAAGAAACCTAAAGGATAATAGGGTTGCATGTAAACTTGAAAAATTGGGTATCAATATTTATTTCGATATTAATGTGAAAAAAGGTACTAAAAGACAGGGAGGTGATAAAAAAAAGTTACTTTCTTCAGTAACAATTGAATCTGAAAATCAAAAAAGTTTACATGAATGGTGGGACATTATAATTTTGTTAAGGAATTTCATAATATTGGGACTTAACACACCAGTTTATCCTTATAACTATTATGGAATTGAAAATAGTAAAAAAATAGTGAAGATGTTCAGAACGACAAGCACAAATTTTGGAGAATACTCTGAACAATTAAGACGTAAAGGAACATTATTTAGATTAAAAGACATTAAAGAAAACATAAATCTATACTTAAGTAAATTACTCCAAAACTCTGAAAGCTTAAATGGAATCATGACCAATTATTACTCAATATTGAATAATCCAGAGATTTATAACGCCGATAAATTTCTAAACCTTGTCTCAATTTTAGAAGGGTACCACAGATATAATATGAAGAACGAAGAAATGCCAGTAGAAGATTTCAAAAGATTAAAGAAAGAAATATTAAAAAGAGCAAAACCCTGTTTAAATAAGGATGAAATAAAGTTCATCAATAAAAATATTTATAGTTTCGGATACGAAAAAAGTTTACCTAAAAGGCTTGAAGAAATCTTAGAAAACTGTAAATCATTTATATCTATAGAAGAAAGCGAAAGAAAGAATTTTATAAATAAGATAACTTGCACCAGAAATGCTATTGCTCATAATTTAAAAATGGATGATAACAAAGTATTAAAAAGTGATAATCTTTTTAAGGCAAAGGAGGCACTTGAATTCTTATTTGTAGCAAGTGTGTGTTTAAAGATTGGTTTTACTGATGCAAAGTTAAAAAAATTAATATCGAATTTCAATAAATTCAACTGGCCCTATAATGACATATCTCGCTTTTTCAAGATTTGATAAGTTATTACGAATTTATTACATTAATACTTTATTTCCACAATTAGATTAAAGGTTCTTGCTATTGTACCCTTTGGTCTAACAGAATCTGTTACAGCCCCACTCTTTTTAATAGATGTTAATAAAACTGGATTTATTACTACGGTCAAGTGGAATCTTATTTTTCTAGATTTCTTAAAATACTTACATTATCGTCTTCTTATATTTTTAACATTAATAATATCCCTTATGCGTCCTATTTCTTTTCCTATTTTCAAACGTATGCTTTCAGTAGAAAAACCTATCTCTTTTAATAAATGATATTCTAATATTTTTTTTAAATAGAAACACGCCAAATCCAAATCTTCTCCGCTAAGAGCTTTATCCTTTAGACTTTCATCATAATGGATAAAATAGTTTCTAGTATTTTTTATATCCTTTATAAATTTTTCTCTTTCATCCCTTCCACTAAAGAATACCCAATAATTATGACCGTCATAAGTTAGTTCATCTATTCTTTGTTTTAGAGCAGGTTCGTTACTAAATAGAAGCCTACCTTTTAACCAATCTTTATGTTCCTTAGGTATTAAATCAATTATAGTACCTATGCGTTTTTTATGTTCATATTCATCAATTAAATAATTATTTCTTCTTCTTCTGTGATAAGATTCTAACGCTTGAACTAAACATAAAAAATTTAATTCTGGTGACATTTGATAATAATTTATAGTATTTAGATATAGATCTATTACTGGTTCTAAAAGTTTTCTATTTAAAAACCAATTTTTCATATATAGTTTAAAATTATTTGATAAGTCCTGTAGATTTAGTAAAACCATTCTAGGGTCTATCCTTTTATAGTTCTCACTAGTCTGTCTAGCATTGTAAATAGGTATTCTATGATATATTTTATCTTTTTTATCGTTATTGATAAGGTGATAGTGTTCAGGGTTGTATCCAAATATTTCAATATAATTAGATACCTGATAAGTACATAGACTTACAAAATCCATCAGAGTTTGTATTATATCTAAACTCTTTTTTAGTGCTTGAGGACTAATATGTTTAACGGAAACATATACTTTTTGTATTATTTTAACTTCTTTATCCACAGTTAATGCTACTGGTGCTTCTAAAATGGAATAAATAGTAAGTGTTGTTTCGTTATTAACTTTGTATTCTATTTGTTTGGGACTTTTATATGTCAAGGAAAAATCATAATTTTTAACTGAGTTAAAATTAAAACCTTCTAAAAAAGCCCATTCATCTAAATTACTAAATCTAGCAACAATCTCTTGGAATAAAATTTCATCTTCAGATTGAAAATTTACTCCACCAAAAAAATAATTTGCAGTAATTAGTAATTTATATTTTAATTCACCTCCAAAACTTATATCCTCTTTAGCAACATTACATTTATACAGCGTTATATTAGAATCATACGTAGTTTTACCCGTAATAATATCAAATTCATTAAACAATCCGATAGATTCTGATGAATACACAATAAGATTTATAATATTTTTTGAGGGATATAAATATAGTTCTCCATTTAATTCAATGAAGTTTGTACAGGGGATACTCCATTTTCCAGAAATCCTAATTTCTTCCATTAAATTTTCACAAATCTATTTAACCAATTAATAATATTATTTAACATCTATTCATAATTACACCCACACTTTGGGTATATTTTAACCTTTGTATTTAATTTAAAATTACAATTTTTACAATAAAATGATGGTTCATTATTTTTTTAAACATAATTGAATTATAGTACTTGGGTTTAATAATGCGAATACCTTAATTAAAGAATAAAAAATCTTTGAAATTAATTAATTCGTTTAAAATCTGGTTCGAAATTGGAATACTTGGGGCTACCATAAGAGACTCGAATTCAATAAGTACCTAATCACCATCATGCACTCACTTCCTGTTTGAGTAAATTGCTGGAGTTTCCGCTGAGGGGATCTCTAAAAGATCACATTTTATATAATATATGTATTATATAACCCTCTTTTAAAGACTACCTATAAATTGTGTATTATTTCATTATAGTCTTATAAAAAATATATAGAAAATAAAAAACTAATGAATCAGATAACAGAACTCAAACATGAAAAGTCAATTAAAAAATCCCAGCTTCAATTTAAAGAATGGCTTGAGCAGAAAGGCTATGATACAAATAAATTATCTGAAGAAGAAATTGTTGATATGATTAAAAATTTACATATCAATAATGAGGCTTATTTTTAAAATTTAGATATTCCTGAAACTATACAATAAAATTATATAAATGATTGTATAATAAATAATAAGATCTATTTTGATTTAAAATAGATCTTATTTCTTAGAATTATAAAGAATTTATTTTTTAGAATCTTTTTTCAACTTCAGATTAAAATATTCCATTTTTTCCAGAAGACCTTTTTTCTTCAACACATGAGCTACGGCCCCTATAGCGCCAGCATTGACACCAAGAGCGGCAGGGACTATTTTTACTCCCTTCATAGCTGCGGTAAAAGCGTGCTCCTTAACATATTTTC
>Ga0075124_10000649_pt1 | contig 16116 bp, 15 predicted proteins | sample AntAceMetag02UKS_FD_69809 | JGI IMG/M metagenome (GOLD analysis project Ga0075124, IMG submission 69809) | Saline lake microbial communities from Ace Lake, Antarctica - Antarctic Ace Lake Metagenome 02UKS | ecosystem: Environmental > Aquatic > Non-marine Saline and Alkaline > Saline | place... | reverse complement strand
TTAACTTTAGGCACTTTAGCTCACTTTAATATACTTTAGGCACTTATGTCCGCACCGAAAGTGCGCTAATTTAAATTATCCCTATAATCATATATGGAAGTCGGCCCTTAAAGTCAAGGCTAAGGGCGTGGTATTTATTTCGGATGCACAATACCCCTTTAAAAATAGGATTGCAGTCTCATTATCGGATTTCGGAAGTTTACTATGACTCGCATTAATAAAGGCCTCAAAGCTTCTATTGGTTTGAATTATTTAACCTTTCCTCCTTTTTTAGAAAAAACACGAAAACATCCCTATTTAAACTATAACGACTTCATTATTTAAATTAGCATGTTGGTATTTGACATAACTGCATTCTTATGTCAAATTATACCTGTGTTAATTAAATAACGATGAGTTTGATTCACTTTGATTCACTTTGAAGGAGCTACAGATGTCTCAGGTTATTGAGAATTTTACGGCCGGAAGCTATAAGCAACAGTATCGATACAAAAGTTTTCTTCCAAATATCATAAACTTACAATGGAAAATATCTGATCCGGAGGTGCTTACCTTGATGGAGGATGCTAACCGGCTTCTTGGCGAACTAAATGCATTTTCACAATTGATACCAGATGTGGATTTTTTCATTCAGATGCATATTACAAAAGAAGCTACAACATCCAGCCGGATCGAAGGTACCCGGACAAATATGGAAGAGGCTTTAATTGATAAAAAGGATATCAATCCTGAAAGTCGAGACGATTGGCAAGAAGTACAAAACTATATTCAAGCAATCAATTTTGCGATTAAAGAGTTAGAACGGCTTCCTTTATCTAATAGACTTTTCAAAGAAACTCATAAAATTCTCATGCAGGGGGTGCGGGGTAAACATAAGCAACCTGGTGAATTCCGTGTAAGTCAAAACTGGATTGGCTTGAGTTTAAAAAACGCAACCTTTGTGCCGCCGCACCATGAAAGCGTCGTAGATTTAATGAGCGACCTGGAAATGTTCATACATAATGATGAAATTCATGTTCCGCATCTAATAAAGATAGCTATTGTTCATTATCAGCTTGAAACTATTCACCCATTTCTTGATGGCAATGGACGACTGGGAAGATTGTTGATTGTCCTTTATCTGATTAGCTTTAAGTTGCTTTCAAAGCCGGCGTTATATATGTCTGATTTTTTTGAGCGTCATAAAGCTGAGTATTATGATCATTTGATGGCAGTGAGAACAAACAATGAAATGATTGCATGGTTGAAATTCTTTTTATTTGGCTTGCGTGAAACTGCCGGAAAGTCAATAGAGGTTTTCAAGGCTATACTGGTTTTAAAAGAGCAAATTGAAAGAGAAAGGCTTTCTGTATTTCATGCGAGAAGACAAAAAAATGCGCAGAAGTTAATTGCGTATTTGTATCAACGGCCAATCGTTACAATTAAATTAGTTTCTGAATTATTGGGAACGCAGGCAAATACAGCAAATAAGTTAGTCGCCGATTTTTCAAAACTGGGAATATTACGAGAATTAACTGGCCGTCGAAGAAACAGGTTGTTTATTTTTGATGAATATACCAGCATATTTATCGAGTAAAGACATAGCGAGGTCGTACACAGAAAAACTCAGGTTCTTTTTGATATGATTGACAAGTTGTTTTAGGTCACTGCTTGCTGGTTCGTCAAACAGCACAATATATAGGGGCTGAATTAAAAACCCGCACAACATAAGATAATTATGCATAATTATAGATAAAGATGCATAATTATGCATAATTATCTTGACTTCATTATAACTCTTTAGTAAAAAATTATCTTAAATGTATTAAAAAGCGGATCTTCTTTCAATCCTTAGCTCAAAATAACAGGGCTTGAAGAAAGCTTTTTACGAAGCGATTCACCTTTAGTTTAACCTAAATTGAGTGATTTTTTACTCGATCTACAGCGATCTCTTGCGCATCAAGGATTCGTGAAAATCCTCGAAATATCCACGGGGATGCCTGTGGTTTTCGCAAACCCTTATGCATCAAGATTTCGGCATATATCTTCGCAATAAATCGCTCAACATAGGTTTAAGAAATAATGAATTTACAGAGGGTAGCATCTATGGGCAAAAACTCCTTAAAAGAAATTAGAGAATCTCGTCTGATGAGCAAATCCGAACTTGCCAGGGAAGCAAATGTCTCGCCGATTACCATTGCTCGTATAGAAAAAGGTATGAGTTGCCGAATGGAAACCAAACGAAAAATTCTTTTGGCATTAGGTTTCGGGCTTTCAGATAAAAAGAAGATATTTGGCGGTTAAGAGCATATTATGTTATTCAGAAAAACATCAAATCTTGTGGGTCTGGATATAGGTTCCAGCGTTTTAAAGGCAAGTGAAATTTTAGCAACAAAGGGCAAATGGGGACTAAAAAACTTTGGCATGCTGAGTATTGCCCACGGCGCTATTAAAGAAGGTGTTATAAAAAATACTGAAAAGGTTGCTGGTTCTATACAGCAACTATTCAGCGAAAACGATTTCAAGACCCAAAATGTTGCCGTATCAATTGGAGGCTACTCTGTAATTGTTAAAAAAATCAGCGTCCAAAAAATGACAGAGGAACAACTGCAGGCGACGATTAATCTTGAGGCTGAACAGCATATACCGTTTAATATAAGTGATGTTAATCTTGATTATCAGATACTTGGGGACAATGAAAATAATCCGGGCCATATGAATTTGCTTCTTGTTGCAGTTAAAAAGGAAATTGTCGACGATTATGTTAATTTAATTCAGATGGCGGGACTTAATCCCTGTATAATAGATATTGATGCTTTTGCACTCCAGAATATTTTTGAACTGAATTATAGTGCTGAAAATACAAGTATTGCTCTTATTGATATTGGAGCCTCCAAAACTTCATTGAATATACTTAAAAATAATTCTTCGGTATTTATTAGAGATGTAGCTCTTGGATGCGGCATAATAAATGAAAAAATAGTTTCACTTATTGACTGTAAATACGAAGAGGCTGAAAAGCTTAAATATGGCGGTTCCGAAAAAATAATTTCATCTGATGATTTAAGCGGAATAATTTCATCTGTTATAAATGACTGGTGTGTTGAAATAAGGCGTGCCCTTGACTTTTTTTATTCCGCAAACCCTGATGATCACATCAAAAAGATTGTGCTGAGCGGCGGAGGAGCAAATATTAAGGAGTTTTGCGAACAGCTGGCAGTAGAAACATCGTCTGAAGTAGAACCAATTAATCCTTTTGCAAATATTCATATAAATGAAAAAAATTTTGATATTTCACACCTTAAACAAATAGCTCCACAGGCAGCTATAAGTATGGGGCTTGCAATTAGAAAAGTTGACGACAAATGATAAGAATTAATCTCCTGCCATTTCGTGTTGAACGCAAAAAAGAAAATGTAAGGCGTCAGATATCTATTTTTTTTCTATCTTTCTTATTAGCTGCTGTGGTTATGATTTATTTTAATATAAACCTTAACAGTAAAATACTTAATCTGAACGCCAAGATAAAAAACACAAAAAATGAATCTGTACAATATGATAAAATTAACAAAGAAATAAAGATCATTAAAAAAAAGCTTGAAGCGATTAAAAAGAAAACAAACGTTATTAAGAATCTGGACCTGAGCCGTAAAGAGGCTGTTCTTCTGCTTAATGCCATGACAGAGACGGTTATTGAACAAAAGATGTGGCTTACCATGTTGAATACAAAAGAAAAAACTGTCAACATTAATGGAGTTGCTTTAGACAATACAACCGTGGCTGATTTTATGACACGTTTAGAGCATTCAAAGCTTTTTAGTAAGGTTGAACTGAAAAACACAAAAAAATATCAAACTAAAAAAAATATCAAACTAAAAAATTTTGAAATTATATGTGAAACAACACCATTAGAAAACGCCGCCAAAAATGAGACAAAAAACAAATGAAAAAAGTAAAGATATCATTGGAAATGCTTTCGCCTGTTTTTGAAAAGGTCGAAAAAATTTCAAAAGCACAAAGGATTCTCACATATTGCGGGACTATAACTATATTGATAGTTGCTTTTGTATATCTTTCTTTTTTGCCAAAAATTCAAAAAATCAGCGAATTAAACATAAATTATGAAAAAAGTATACAGGAGCTTACTTCGGCCAGACAAAATGCAATGCAAAGTAAAAAAATTAAAGCCGAAATGCAAAAGTCAGAAAAAGATTACAGGCATGTAATGGAAGCTCTGCCTGAAAAAGAAGAAATTCCTGCTTTGCTGGCAGGTATTTCACAGGCTGGCAGAGATGTGGGCCTGGAATTCTTATTGTTTCAGCCGAAAGCGGAAATAAAAAAGGATTTTTATGCTGAAATTCCTGTATCAATTCAATTGGCAGGCAGCTATCATAATGTTGGACTTTTCTTTGACAAGGTCTCAAATCTGCCAAGAATTGTTAATATGAAGGAAATAAAAATAAGGCCGCTAAAGGATAATGACCAGCTTATCACTTCATGCAGCGCTGTTACCTATAAATTTATTGATGAAGCGTCTCCTGAGAAGTCAGGAAAAAAGAAAAAATAAGAAACTCATGTTTAAAAAATATTTTTTGAGCAAAATATTGTGCTTGTTATTTCCTGTTTTTTTGCTTTTGGGGTGTGAAGAAAAAACAGCTCCTCCTCTTCAACCAGAGACAATCTCCAGGAAGATTGTCTTTAAAAATAAAAAGACTGTCAAGGAACCTGTAGCATTATTAACGGCAAAAACAGATAAGCCCGTCAAGGGAATAGCTGCCAAGCCTGAGCAGCCTGCCGCTGAAATCATGATCTACAACCCTGAAGGAAAAATAGACCCGTTTGCCTCTTTATTTAAAACAGCAAAAACAACCGCTAAAGATGAAGAAAACCAAAAAGATGGAGAAGTCATATGTATTTCACATACTCCTTTGCAAAAAATAGATCTGGGACAACTGAAGCTTGCAGGTATAATTCGCGCACCAGGCGGAAACAGAGCAATGGTGGAAGAAGCTACCGGCAGGGGATATGTTGTTAAAAAAGACACATTCATTGGAATAAATTGCGGCAGAGTAGCGCAGATATTAAAAGACAGAATAATAGTCAATGAGCCGCTGCTGCCGGTCGATTCTGTTGATAAGGATTTCATATATGATGTTAATGGTAAAAGTTTTTTTATAACCGAAATCAAAGGCGAAGCTTTTGCTAATGTTAATGACAAAAAATTTAAAGCCAATATTACAAAGATTAATGGCAGGGCTTATTATATTGATCCACAGGAGTTGAAACTTCAGAAACCACCTGGAGAATAAAAAATGTTTTACGAAATTATAAAATTTTCAAAAATCCGGGCTTTGTCAATCCTGCTGATGCTTTTGCTGATGCTTTTTGCAGGCTGTGTTTCAGGCAAAGCAGTCAAGAAAAAAGCGCAGGAAGATAAAGCGCTTGTTAATCTTATAACTGCTATCAGTATGGCAGAGGGTTCTGAATCAATTACAATATCAATTCAAGGAAAGAATCTGCTGACTTATACTTCTGTAAAGCGGCCCGTGCCTCTCAGCGTGACGCTTTACTTTCCTGAAACAGCTCTTGGTAAAATCAAAACTCTTTTGACCTCAGACAGTGATATCGTTGAATCGGTTAAAGCTTCTGAGCTGACTGAAAGCGGGCATACTGTCAGGATTGAAATCCTGTTGAAAAAAGATATTTTTTATAAGGTAACCCGAGAAGGAAACGGTCTTCAAATATTATTTCCAAAAACAAATGCAACTAAAGTTTCTGATAAGCAGTTTGATAAACAAAAGAAAAGCCCGGAGGGTTCATCGAGTATCAGGCTGGCTGAAGTAAATATAAAGCCGGAAACTGTTGTGCAGGAAAACGCTGATATAAACCCGGCTTTTATTAACAGGATAGATTTTTCAAGTGAAGATGCCGGAAAATCAAGCATTATCATCGGAACAACAAAACCTGTTAACTATAAAATAAACAAAAGCGATGATAAGAGTCTGCAGCTTGTACTATTCAATACCAATCTTCCGGACTATCGCAAAAGGCCGCTGATAACCACCCGTTTTAACAGCGCTGTTGATCGTATCACGCCAATACAACCCCCGAGTTTAAAGAACGATTCAATGATTACAATTGAATTGCGCGAATCAGTCCCATATCATGTTGAACAAACAGGCGATCTTTTGATGGTCAATTTTGAGGCATCTTCAATACCGCCAAAACCGGTTAAAGAAGCTAAACTTCCGGCCTGGGGGAAAGTTCTTGCTCAGGCCATCCCTGAAACAGAGGAAAAGGCCGATGATGAAAGGCCTCGCATTGAAACCACTAAACAATATACCGGCGAAAAGATTGCGCTGGATTTCTATGATACAGATATTAAAAATGTGTTTCGTATTTTAATGGAAATAAGCGGAAAAAATTTTGCAATAGATAAAGATGTAACCGGCAGAATTACCCTGACGCTCTCTAAACCTGTGCCATGGGACCAGGCGCTTGACCTGATACTTAAGATGAACCAGCTCGGCCAAACATCTGAAGGAGACATAATACGCATTGCCACTATTGAAACGCTCAAGAAAGAGGGAGACTTCAAGCAGGCTGAAATAATTGCGACGCAAAAAGCCAGAGAAGATCAAAAAGCTCTTGAACCACTTGTTACCGAGTATATTTCCGTTAATTATTCCAATGCAGAAACCGAGATACTACCGCATCTTGAAAAGATAATAAGCAACGATGCTGGAACTGAAACAACGAGCAATAGAGGCGTGCGTGTTACAGCGGATAAACGTACCAATACAATTATTATTACTGATATTGCCGAGAAAATAGAAGAGGCCAGGGAGATAGTCAAGAAATTAGACAAGGTAACACCACAGGTAATGATTGAAGCAAGGATAGTTGAAGCTTCGGACAAATTCTCAAGAGAGATCGGGGTTAATTGGGATACAGGCACAAATGCCGATGGATCAGCTATAATAAGCAGTTCCGCGCTTGGCGCTGACTTAGGCTACAATGCGGCAGTAAACTTTCCTTTTGCGTTGCTTCCACAAGCTAGTGCTGCAACAATGGGTTTTAGTGTTGCTGGTTCTCAGTTTGTATTAAATGCCGCTATAGACGCATATGAAACGCAGGGAGATCTTAAGGTAGTTTCTTCTCCAAAGATTATAACCCTCGATAACAAAAAGGCTATTATCAAGCAGGGAGCAAGCTATCCATATCAAGTGGTGGATAGTGAAGGAAATCTTTCAACAGAGTATAAAGAAATTGAGCTGGTGCTTGAAGTTACACCGCACGTAACATCCGACAAGCGCATTTCAATGACTATAAATATCATAAAAGATGATGTTGGAGATTCAACTGCAACATCATCACCATGGTTTACCACAAAAGAAGCAACAACAGAACTTTTAGTTGATGATGGAAATACAATTGTAATAGGCGGCGTAATAAAGACAACAAAACATACCTATGAAAGTGGAGTGCCGTGGTTGTCAAAAATTCCTGTTCTTGGCTGGCTTTTTAAAACAGAATACAAAAAGGACTACAAGGAAGAGCTGCTGATATTTATTACCCCAAAGATAGTTCAGCTTGAACAGCAGAACAACAATAAAAACAAATAGAGACCTTTCCAACCCCCCCTTTGTCCAATTGAGTGCTGAGATTCCTGCGCCCCAATCGGGTCGAGAATAAGCTCCGCCAGGGTAACATAAAAGCAAAAACTTCAAAGAGTTCATTGTGAGTAGGGATTGGTTTGACAATATTGTGTTGTAACCTGATTTTGTCTTGACAATATTCGGTTGCAGCCTTAAATTGTCAATCATGAAAAAGAGAAAATTATACGAAAATATCTGGAAAATCCTTTTCGCGCATAAGCAAATGGTTTTTATTGCCGGACCGCGGCAGGCAGGCAAAACCACATTTACGCAGATTCTGGCTGAAGATTGCAATAATTCACTTTATTTTAACTGGGATATTTTTGATGAAAAGCGAAAACTGATAGAAAACCCGTTTTTTTATGAAGAAGTTCATCGCAAAGACAATTCTTTGCCGCTTATAATATTTGATGAGCTGCACAAATACTCAAACTGGAAAAATTATCTTAAAAGTGTATATGACAGGGACAAGGGCAATTATAAATTTATAGTATCCGGCAGCGGAAGACTGGATATGTATCAAAAAGGAGGGGATTCATTAGCCGGAAGATATTTTATTTTTTATCTATGGCCGTTTACCCTTGCCGAACTCGCTGGGAATAATCTTTCCTTTAAGCAATTCCTGTCTAATCCCATTAAAGTTCGTACCTGTCCAAACAAAACGCAACCCACGTGGCAGAGATTAAGTCAATTTAGTGGATTTCCTGATCCATACCTTAACAGAACAAATCAATTTTATCAGATCTGGTCAACTACCTATAGAAAACAGCTCTTACGCGAAGATATCCGTGATCTTGCATCGCTTCGCAGTATTGAAAATGTGGAAATACTCTTTTCTCTTCTGCCTTCCAAAATCGGCAGCCCACTGTCAATGGCAAGCCTTGCCAGAGATATGAATGTTTCATTTGACAGTGTTAAAAAATGGATTGGGCTTTTTGAAAACTTTTTTATGGTTTTCAGAATATCTCCGTGGAGCCGGAAAATACCCAGAGCCATAAGTAAAGAGAAAAAGCTGTATCTCTTTGATTATGCAGGAATTGAATCTCCTGCAGCAAAATTTGAAAATATGGTTGCTCTGGAACTTCTTCGAGCCATATCAAACTGGAATGATCTTGGGTTAGGGAGTTTCTCTTTGCATTATCTAAGAAACAGGGAAAAGGAAGAGGTCGATTTTTTACTTTCAAACAACCACAAGCCTTTCCTGCTTATTGAAACTAAATTATCAGATGATCATGCAGCAAAGAGTCTGATAAAATTTCAAAAAGTTCTCAATATTCCGGCAGTTCAGCTTGTCAACAGGGTCAATATCTGTAAACTTATTTCCAATAATGATTTGAAAATAATGATAATCAGCGCAGATCACTGGCTGTCATTGCTGCCCTAATCTTTCAATTTCTTTTTGAGCATCAACTGCAAGGGGGCTGTCTGGAGCAAGTTCGATAACCTTGCTGTAAGCGTCTAACGCTTTTTTGTATTTCCCCGACAATCTGTAAGCATCAGCAAGATCCAGATGTAATTCCGCAGTATTCGGCGAATTTTTTACTGCTTTTTCAAGAGCTGCTATTGCTTCGGAAATTCTTCCCGTCGCGATATATGTTTTGCCGAGGCCGCTTAAAGCCCTTGCAAACTTCGGTTCCATCTTAAGTGCGTCTTTATAATACTTTTCCGCAAGATTATACTCTTTTTTATTATAATATGCCCACCCCATGTTTGAAAGAGGATAGTGAGGAGTAACATAGAGAAGATCTCCCGTGATTTCCTTAAAACAGGCAATAGCATCATCCCACCTGTTTTGCGCAAGATAAGCTACACCGAGGCTGTTCTTTGCGGGAGTATAGTCGGGTTTTATTTCAACGGCCTTCTTAAAACGATTAATAGCAAGGTCGATTCTTTTTTTTGCCATATAAACCAGCCCCAGGTCGTATTGAAGATGCGGGTCCTCGCTATAAAGTTTTTCCGCTTCAAGGAGTTTGCCCAGAGCTTTTGTATAAGCCCCCTCTCTTATGTATGCCTCGCCGAAATTTCTTATAGCTTCTTCCTGATTTTTTCTTACTTCTAAATTTGCTACGCATGAAGCAAGAAAAAACACCAGCAAGATAGATACTGCCAACATAAAACTATTTGCTTTCATTTTCATATTTAAAAGTCCTTTACTCGTTACTCGTTATTTCCACTTAGTACATGTATTCTTAAATACGATTACGTATAATTATAGGTTCATTGTCCAATTTTCAGGAAACCTAAAGTGCCTAAAGTTAATGAATGCGCCTTTGGCGCAGCTAATTTTATATAAATTAATGGAGCGAAGCGACACCTTAACTTTAGGCACTTTAGCTCATTTTAGGCACTTTAGCTCACTTATAAGTCTTCAACTCATCTACTCATTATTACCCTTATATCCTGATTTGTTAAAAATTGAACTACATCATCATTCACAGGCACTGTTGCGATAAGTGTTTTATGATTTTTTTTATTTGAAATAAGATAACCAGGGACAGTTAAAGAAGTATTATGTACATCTGCTCTTTTTGATGTCATAAAAGTCGGGGCCTTTTCATAAGAAATTTCTAATGTATTAAGAATGTTTTCTATTATTTCATGCGCAGGGTCTTTCTTTTTTATTTGAATTATTTCAAAGCCTGTTTTTTTTATCACTGCAACTGCGTCACCATAAAGATCTTCAAAATCAATCAGCACTGATTTTCCATTACTGATTGATATGAGGTTTGACAGGGCTTTTATTTGAATTCCAGCATAAGGGAAGGTAATAACGACATTCTGGGTATAATTATAATCCATTGCTGTAAGCAAAGTATTAACAATAGCTTTATGATCTGAAAAATCTATTACAACTGCGTCTTTTGCTGAATTCTCATTTTGCGCGGCCAGGGGTTCCTGTTTTGGGTCTTTAAGATCTTTTAAAAAATCTTTTATTATTATATTGTTCTGTTCCAGATACCTGACTATTGAATCAGGAGTCTTCTCATCCGAATTCTTAACAGGCGTAATACACAGATATGTTTTTTCACCTCCGTCGGAACATGTCTGGTCAATTATCCATTTCCCCTGGATTTCCATCTTAACGCCATTATCAGAAAACAATATTTTATTTTTAAATGCTTTTTTACCAATAGACTTCATAATTAAATCAACAGTCTGATCTATTGAAGCTTCATTGTCGGATGGAATAATTTTGATTTTATTCCAGTATGATTTGACAGCATTGAAGCCGGATGCATTCATTTTTTTATTTGTGGAGGTGGTCAGCAAAAATTTTGTTCCATCTTTAAGCTCTATTAAAGGAAAGCTTGAAAGATCGAGGTTATAATCCACTTTTCCCGGGAAATAGTATGTGCCTTTATTTAAAAGTGTTGCATCTAAAATCGAAGCAACTGCATCAAAAGAGGTATAATTGGTCTCGAGAGGTTTTTCTGTAATAAAAGGCTCGGAAATTTTCAGATCAGGTTTTATTTTGATGTTACCATATGAATCAAATAAAGAATTGTACCATGGCTTGTTTCGAAGAGATGAATCTGGAATATATATTTTTTGTCCAGCATAAATATGATTCAAATTAACAATATCCGGGTTAATAAGTCTGAACAGAGCAAGCCCCTCTCTGTATGATTTTTTTACAGATGAACCATAAACCTTTAAAATAAGTCTTGAGATAAACTCGCCTTTCCGCACAATATGTTCTTTTGAAAAGGGTTTAATAATATCAGGCAGGTTGGAAATCGTTACAAACGGAATAGTAACAACTCCTGAAGCTTGATCTGGAAGAGATTTTTTTTTTAATTTTTTTAAGGGAATAAGAATATGCTGGCCGGGACGTATTCTGTCAATATTACGTAAGCTGGGGTTTAGGCGTTTAAATATAGCCAGGAATTCCGGGAAATCCTTATGGGAAATTTCTCCTTTTTGCCTGAAGATCTTAAAAACCCAGTCACCTTTTTGAACAACATAAGGATCGCATAATATATCTTTTCCCTTATCGTAACGCACAATATAGTTTTTATAGAGCAAAGCACTGGCTGCAGAATAAGAGGCTGTAATACAGATTAATAATACTGTAATAAATAGTTTTCGCAAACGCTCGCCTTTTATCTGGTTTTTAGATTCAATGTTGTTGCGATTTCTTCTGAAACACGTTTAACAAATCGCTTAAAATCATTTTTCTTTAATGGTTTTCCAGGGGCAGGAACCTTTTTCAAGTCCTTTGGACTTACTAACACAGGAGTGTTTATAAGATCCGGATCAGAAGTTATTTCAAATTCAGGTGGAAAGCTGTTTTCAAAATACATTTCCTGAAAACCGGAAAATTTCAGTGCATGAGCGGTTGAATCAACAACCGCAATATCAGTATTTTTAACAATTTTCTGTTTTTTGGCCTTAACAAGGCCTGCCAAAGATTCTCCTCCATGAGTACAGGCAATATGACCATTACGGTTGGCTGTAAGTTCCCAGTCAATTATTTCCTGCTCTGAGACCTCTATAAAAAAGACATTTTTTCTGCCTGAAATACGATTATACATATCTACGAGATGTATTACCCTTGGCATTGAAACAGGATTTCCGATCATAGCGGCCTGCGCTACGCTGGGTTTTACCGTTACAGGGATAAATTTCCGTTTTTTTGCATCAGGTTCGAGATAATACCTGTAAACAGGGTTTGCATGTTCTGATTGAACTCCGATAATTTTTGGAAGACTTTCTATTATGCCGGTTTCATAAAACTTTAAAAAACCGTTTATAACCGCAGTAATATTACCTGCATTGCCAATCGGCAATACTATTACCTTGTCTTTCACATTATATTCGAAATTCTGCGCAATTTCATATGAATATGATTCCTGGCCTAATATTCTCCAGGCATTTTTGGAATTTAAAAGAGCTACATTATATTTTTCCGACATGGCTTCAACGACCTTCATGCAGTCGTCAAATACACCCGGGATTTCAAACACAGCAGCTCCGCTTCCCAAAGGCTGCGAAAGTTGCTGCGGCGTCACTTTTTTATGGGGAAGAAGCACAGCAGACTTAACATGAGGCTGAAGAAAGGATGCATATAATGCAGCTGAAGCCGATGTGTCTCCAGTTGAAGCACAGATGGCCAGCACATCAGAGATGTGTTTGTTTTTGATAAGAAAATTGATGTAACTCAAGGCACTCGCCATGCCTCTATCCTTAAAAGAGGCGCTTGGGTTCTGACCGTCATTTTTAAAGAAAAACCTGACGCCCGCTTTTTTCTGTAAAAAAGAATTAGCTTCTATAACAGGAGTGTGTCCTTCACCAAGATAGACAACTGACTCAAGAGGTATAACAGGGCCGATAAACTCATGATACAGATAAATGCCTTTTAATGCTGGTATGGTAAGCATTCTGCGATAATCAAAAATTTTGCGCCATAATTTTCCGGATATTTTTTTCAGCCCGTCAAACTGCAAATCATAAATAAGCAAAACCTGACCGCAATTCGGGCATGTATAGAGCAACTTCTCAATGCCGAATTCAAGGCCGCAACCAAGACAGCGGTAAACAATTTTTCCTCTTTGTTCGGGAATAATATATTGTTTTATTTCTTTTGGAAAATCTTCAGGTTTCATTTTTCTATTTTTTCCATTCCACCCATATATGGCCTCAATGCCTCTGGAATAACTACAGATCCGTCGGGAAGCTGGTAGTTTTCAAGTATGGCCGCTACAGTTCTTCCTACTGCAAGTCCTGATCCATTTAATGTATGAACCAGTTCTGTGCCCTTTTTGCCTTTTCTCCTGAACCTGATATTAGCGCGTCTTGCCTGAAAATTTTCAAAGTTGCTGCAGGATGAAATTTCCCTGTAAACACCCTGGGCTGGCATCCAGACTTCGATGTCATAAGTTTTTGCCGCTGAAAAACCCAGATCACCGGTACACAGGCAAATAACCTGATAGGAAAGATTAAGAATTTTTAAAATTGTCTCAGCATTATTTAAGAGCTTTTCGAGTTCATCATAGGAATCTTCCGGTCTGGAAAATTTCACAAGCTCCACCTTGTTGAACTGATGTTGTCTTATCAAGCCTCTTGTATCTTTTCCATAAGAACCTGCTTCGCTGCGAAAGCACGGAGTATAAGCAACATATAGAATCGGCAGAATATCTTCGTCTAATATTTCATCTCGGTGAATATTTGTAACCGGCACTTCAGCAGTAGGGATCAAAAAATAATCCCATCCTTCTAATTTAAAAAGGTCTTCTTTAAATTTTGGGAGCTGGCCTGTACTGGTCATGCTTTTCCGGTTTACTATAAAAGGCGGGAGAACTTCTTTATAGCCGTGTTCCGTGGTGTGAGTATCAAGCATAAGATTTATCAGAGCTCTTTCCATTCTTGCGCCCGCGCTGTAATAAAGAGGAAAGCGTGCCCCTGCAATTTTGGCAGCTCTGTCAAAATCAAGTATTCCCAGGTTTTCTCCCAATGTCCAATGAGGAACCGGCTTGAATTCAAACTCAGGAGGTTTGCCGACTTGTTTCAAAACCGGATTGTCTGAACTATCCTTTCCGACTGGAACTGATGGATTTGGGATGTTCGGCAACTCCATAATTATATTATGAATTTTTTCTTCGTTTTCAGATAAAGGCTTATCTAATTCCTTTATTTCATTTGAAACAGTACGCATTTCAGCAACCATGGCGTCTGCATCTTCACCTGCTTTTTTCATGTCTGCAATTTGCTGGGAAACCAGATTGCGGTTATGTCTTAGCTCTTCAATCTCAAGTAGAATTGCTTTGCGTGCAGAATTATAATCTTTTAAAACCCCAATTCCGACTTTTGTGCCTCTCGTTAAAAGAGCTTTTTCTACCTGTGAAAAATTTTGTATTACAAGCTTAATATCAAGCATAACAGATAACTATATTTACCTTTACGAAAAAAAGTTTATAAAATGGTAATTACTCAGCCACCGATCTACGCTGACTATCACGGATATTTTTTCTTTTGTTATCATATAACTACTCGGGCACAGAGGGGCAAAGGCACAATGGCACGAAGTAAAGTAAAAAATCCTGGCCCAGAGGATCAGGCTTTGGCTATCCCCAGAGGAGATTTGTTTTGCATGAAAAAGATGAACCCTGGTCGCCTTCGGCGGCGCCAGAGGCGACCAGGGTTCGACCTGCCCGCAACGCTCTCGCTTGCGAGGCGGACGGGTGTTCGACGTTCCTTTTTTAAACACAAAACTCCAGGGCAAAGCCATCTATCTCTGACCTGGCCCAAAGGACCAGGTTTTTTAGGACACAATAAAAACATATAGAGATTTGCAGGTCTGGCAAAAATCTTTGCACCACTGTACCTTTGCCCCTCTGTGCCTGGGTAGTTACTGTATTTAAACCTGTCTGCGGTCACCTGCCCGCTCGTGCCTCGCAGTGGCGGGCGGGTCTGTGTAAATCCTCCAAAGGCGGACAAGTCTGTGGCTGAATAGTTACATAAAAGATTCGTTTTTATCATGTGCTGACTTTATAGTCAATAATTATTGATGGTTGACTTTAGCGCTTAATGGTAGTATATTAAAAAATTAATTTTAAAAACGGTTTGTGTGTGTAAATATTTAATAAGTGATTCATAAAAAATATTTGTTTTGGAGAAGGATTATGGAGGACTTTAAAGAAAAAAAAAGCGAAATTCGCAAGTATATGGCGACAAGGCTTAAAGAATTTTCTCCTGATGAAGTAATAAAAAAAACCAGAGAAATAGAAGCAAGGTTTTTTGGTTTTGCTAATTTTCTTGAGTCAAAGGTTGCTCTGCTGTATATGAATATCAACGGTGAAGTAGCCACAAACAATATAATAAAAAAATGTTTTGACTACAACAAAACAGTTATACTCCCTGCTTTTAATACTACAATGCATACAATGGAATTCATGAGGGTGGACAACTTTGATTCTGATTTGAAGCCTGGTCCAAGAGGAGTTAAGGAGCCTGTGCCTGAGCATTGCAAAAAGGTGCCTATTGACTTTATCGATATAGCAATAATTCCAGGTTTTGCTTTTGACGAAAAAGGCGGAAGGATAGGATCGGGTGAGGGCTACTATGACCGACTTATTCCGAAACTGTCGATTACCACCAGAAAAGTAGCTCTGGCCTTTGAATATCAGATAATTAAACAGGTGCCTGTTGAGTCACATGATAAGCACGTAGATATTGTCATTACTGAAAAAAGAATAATTTATAAAATATAGTTTTTTTGCGTCCTTCAAGCGCGACCCTTATAAAAGCCTCCCCCTTTTTCCGGTTGAGCGCTGATTTTCAGCGCTTACGTGTGCCTGCGTCACGCTCAAATTCCAACCAGCGAGACCTAAAAATGTTCAATGTATTCCTGCCTCTAAATTTTTCGGATCATCTCCCGATTAGTTGTAGTCAATTCTTGCTCGCCTCTGGCGAGAAGCTAAAACAAGTGGGTTATTTCTAATTAAGCGGGTGTAATCTCAGAGGGTACAAGGGGTCAAGG
>Ga0075124_10000646_pt1 | contig 16156 bp, 11 predicted proteins | sample AntAceMetag02UKS_FD_69809 | JGI IMG/M metagenome (GOLD analysis project Ga0075124, IMG submission 69809) | Saline lake microbial communities from Ace Lake, Antarctica - Antarctic Ace Lake Metagenome 02UKS | ecosystem: Environmental > Aquatic > Non-marine Saline and Alkaline > Saline | place... | reverse complement strand
AAAATCGTCGATGGTAATCTCCGGTCCAATGGGCGTCGGGGCTTTCTGTTCTCCCTGCCGGGCCGCAGGTATCTTTTTCTTTCCCGACGTCTGTTCCTGGGCCTTCTGGATCCTGGCCCATGAATCCCGCAACGATACGGTCCGATTAAAGACCAGCGCCCCCTCAGATGAGTCAGATGAATCAACACAGAAATAGCCCTGCCTTTCAAACTGGTATCTCATCCCGGGCTGCGCGTCTGCAAGACCTGGTTCGACACGACAGGATGTCAACGTCTGAAGCGAGTCCGGATTCAGATACGTCTTGTAATCAGGCCCGTCCTTTCCTTCGGTCGGGTTTGCCTTCACAAAAAGACGGTCATACAACCGCACTTCGACCTCAAGCGAGTGGGCAGCCGAGACCCAGTGCAGCGTCGCCTTGACCTTGCGCCCATCCGGGGAGTCACCGCCCTTTGTCTCGGGATCATAGGTGCAGTGCAGTTCCTTGACCTCGCCGGTTTTCTCATCCTTAATCACACTCACGCATTTAATAAAATACCCGTATCGCAATCGAACTTCACGGCCCGGGGCCAGACGATAGAACTTCTTGGGCGGGTCTTCTCGAAAATCATCCTTTTCAATATACAACACACGGGAGAAAGGTACTTTGCGGATTCCCATATCGGGGTCTTCAGGATTGTTTACGGCCGCCATCTCTTCGACAAGGTCTTCAGGATAATTGTCAATGACCACACGGAGGGGGCGAAGCACAGCCATTACCCGTGGGGAATGCCGGTTCAGATCTTCCCTTATACCATGTTCGAGCAATGCCATATCTATCATGCTGTCCCTTTTGGCCAAGCCAATACGCTCACAGAATTTCCGGATTGCGCCGGGCGTGTACCCCCGCCTCCGCATACCCGATATCGTCGGCATTCTCGGATCATCCCATCCGGTGACATACCCCCCTTCTACCAACTCGAGGAGCATTCGCTTGCTCATTACCGTGTAGCTGAGATTCAGACGAGCAAACTCAATCTGCTGGGGATGAAAGATCTTTAGTTCATCTATAAACCAGTCATACAGGGGCCGATGATCTTCAAATTCAAGCGTACAAAGGGAATGGGTAATCCCTTCGATGGAATCCGACTGCCCATGAGTAAAGTCATACATGGGGTATACACACCACTTGTTGCCCGTCCTGTGATGGGAGGCGCGCAGAACACGATACAGCACAGGGTCCCGCATATTCAAATTAGGAGACGCCATATCGATCTTTGCACGAAGTACACAGGCGCCATCTTCAAATTCTCCTGCCCGCATACATTCGAACAGATCCAGGTTTTCCTCTATTGAACGGTTACGATAAGGGCTGTCCTTGCCCGGTTCAGTCAATGTCCCACGATAGTTCCTTGTCTCCTGTGCGCTTAGATCACAGACATATGCCTTACCCGCTTTGATTAGCTGGACAGCATATCCATAGAGTTCATCAAAGTAGTCAGACGCATAATACAATCGATCCCCCCAATCAAATCCAAGCCATCGGATGTCCTCTTTAATCGATTCAACAAACTCCTCCTCTTCTTTGATTGGATTTGTGTCATCAAATCGCAGATTGCACAGGCCTCCTTCATTTTCTGAGGCAATACTGAAATTAAGGCATATGGATTTTGCATGCCCTATATGCAGGTAGCCATTTGGCTCCGGTGGAAATCGTGTATGAACCCGCCCATTGTTCTTGTTTTGCTTCAGGTCATCGACAATGATATTGCGAATAAAGTCGGATGGCGCATGGGGCTCGTCTGTGGTCATGTTAGAGGCTCCTTTGCTGTTATGTTTTAGCCGTTTATATGGACCAGTATTTTAAGATTTTTCTCAAGAGGCAATTGCAACAGATCAATAATTAGCGGTTTGGAAATGGGTAACTGTTCACGGTTTCCAGTTCACGGTTTCCAGTTGAAAAAACAGAGAATTAAAATCAATATCCAAGACGCTTGAATCGTTGGACCTCGTTCATCATTTCGGTTAGTTAAACAGTTTCCTCTTAATCGTAATCCTGCCCATATTACAATCAGGGTTGAGAACAAAGAAAATGGCTGCGACAATGATCAAAGCCAGTTTTTGTGTTGTTTATTGAAAAACTGTGAACTGTGAACCGACAACCGTGAACGGTTACGGAAATAGTGCAAGAGCAGTCGGTGTCTCTTTCTTAAGCGTCGCAACATACTGACGTCATTCCATTGGAACGGCGGTTTATCCTTACAATTCATGACTAAACAGCCCCAGAAGTGAGACGCCTTTGAGGCGGCCGCCTTTCCCGCCTGCCTGCCTCGCCTGAGCGGTGCGCGATGGCAGGCAAGCCTGTGCTGAGGCAAAACCCTACAGGTTAGAGGGCGTTCGACGAGAAAAGACAGCATTTTTGGTTACCACGCTTAAGAAAGAGACACCGACGGCCCGATTCAGTTCCCAATGTCTGTCTCATATGCCGCTAATTATTGAGCTATTACAGGCAATTTCAAAACACCACCTTTTGACTGACCTTTTAGAAGTTTATCTCTAATATGCTTTTCCCTGATCTGTCAATAGAAATACGGAAACACTTCAGGCAGTATTACAGACCCGCCCTAAGGGTTTACTCAAAAATAAGTTCGCAGAATCGACGCTCAGATTCAGGTCAGATTTGGTTGCTGCGATTGAGTGACGCCACAGGAATAGACGTTTACCTGCAGACGTATATTTTTTACTTGCATTTCGTTATGTTATTGTTTATAAAAACAAGACTTTTTGGTGCATGGGCTTTTTGTTGTCAATAATAAGCATATGGGTCAGTTGTTAAAATCTGTATTTATATAATTGCAAAATTGTGTTTCAACGGACACATCAAAGTTTAAGAACTGAATTTATTCGTTACGGCGGGAAGTTATGAGGCATCAGGGCATACAGATTATTAGCTTTGGATGCCTTATTTTCTTCAGGTAGTTGTTATAATGGAACATTTTTCTATTACCCTAAAAGATCAGTCCCTACAAGAAATCCAGGCTGAGTCCATGTCAGGCATGGAAGCCCTGAGGCATCTAAAGGTGAATCGTCTTGAAGCTGTGGTAGCAGTTAAAGTGAACGGTGAGCTCCGCGATCTTTCAGCGCCTATTCCATATCAGACAGCGCTGGAACCGGTTTATCTGGATTCTGATGAAGGAATCGAAATACTCCGGCACAGCACCTCTCACGTCATGGCAATGGCGGTAAAAGAACTTTTCCCCGGCGTCAAGGTCACCATCGGTCCGGCCATTAAGGACGGTTTTTATTATGACTTTGATTATGAACGCCCTTTCAGGGAAGATGATCTGCCGGGGATTGAAGAAAAAATGAAACAGATCATTAAAGATGATCTGCCCTTTATTCGCAAAGACATAACCAGTCGAAAGGCCCTTGATTTTTTTCAAGATCAGGGTGAGAGTTATAAGGTTGAACTGATTAACGATCTCGAGACGGACGAGGTCTCTATGTATACTCAAGGCACATTTACTGATCTGTGCCGTGGTCCTCATCTGCCGTCAACAGGCATGATCAAGGCATTTCACCTGACAAAAGTTGCCGGGGCCTACTGGCGCGGAGATGAAAAGAGGACCATGCTGAGCCGCATATATGGCGTGGCCTTTTTCAACCAGAAGATCCTGAGACAATACCTCCGCAACCTCGAAGAGGCCAAGAAGAGAAATCACGTCAAGTTAGGCCCCCAGCTTGGGCTGTTCAGCACCTATGAGGAAATTGGGGCAGGGATGATTGTCTGGCATCCCAATGGCGCCATCCTGCGCCATATCCTGGAGGAATTCGAAGTTCAGGAGCATTTAAAAAGAGGATACGATCTGGTCAAGGGACCGACCATTTTGAAGACTGACCTGTGGAAGAAATCCGGCCATTTTGAAAACTACAGGGAGAACATGTATTTTACCATGATTGATGATCAATCATATGGTATTAAACCCATGAACTGCCTTGCCCACATGCTCATTTATGCCTCCAAACTCAGGAGTTACCGGGATTTGCCGAAACGCTATTTTGAACTGGGCACTGTACATCGCCATGAACGTTCCGGCGTATTGCACGGACTGCTTCGTGCCAGGGAATTCACCCAGGATGATGCCCATATCATATGCACACCGGAACAGCTAAATAGCGAGATAAGAGGGGTGCTTGATTTTGTCAAGCATGTGATGGGCATATTTGAGTTTGACTACAGACTGGAAATCAGCACACGGCCCGATAAATCAATTGGCTCAGACGAAGAATGGGAATTGGCCACAAGTGCTCTTATAAAGGCCATGAACGACAATCATCTTCAATATGATATTAATGAAGGGGACGGGGCCTTTTATGGCCCAAAGATAGACGTCAAATTGAATGATGCATTAGGCAGGGAATGGCAATGCGCGACTATCCAGTGCGACTTTGCACTTCCTGAACGGTTTAATCTCACATATATTGACAGGGATGGCCAGAAACACCGGCCGGTAATGATCCATCGAGTCATCCTGGGAGCCATTGAAAGATTCATCGGGATCCTGATCGAGCACTATGCAGGGGCTTTCCCCACATGGCTTGCACCTGTACAGGCCACAATTCTCACTGTGACGGACAGAAACATCTCCTATGGCGAAGCATTGCTAAAAACACTGGTTAATGATGGTATCCGGGTTAAGGCGGATTTTAGAAACGAGAAATTGGGCCTTAAGGTCAGAGAAGCCCAGCTACAAAAGATTCCCTACATGTTGATCATAGGCGATAAGGAATGCACAGAAAATATGGTAACGCCAAGGCAAAGGGATGGCAAGAATCTTGATCTTATGAGTACGCAAGAATTTGTTCACCTTATTGCCCAGGAATCTGAACAAAGGAGGTAATAACAATAGCAAAAAGAGTTGATGTTGTCAAGATAAACACAATGATCCGTGCAAGGATGGTCAGGCTTATCTCAGGTGACGGGAAGCAGTTAGGGATTTTGTCTCTTCGCGAAGCCATGGAAATGGCAAAGGATGAAGGTCTGGACCTTGTGGAAGTTTCACCCGATTCAGATCCCCCTGTTTGCCGAATCATGGACTATGGCAAGTTCAAGTACCAGACAAGTAAGAAATCTCAAGAGACGCGCAAGAAAAGCCGATCGTCTCAGCTAAAAGAGATCAAGATGAGGCCTTACACAGAAGAGCATGACATGGCTTTTAAGGTAAAGAATATAAAGAAATTCTTAGAGAAAAAAGACCGTGTTAAGGTGACTATTTTTTTCCGGGGTCGTGAGATGACTTACATGCAGAGTGGCATAGAGCTGCTTAACAAAGTAGCGGAAAGAGTCGCTGACAAAGGAACAATTGACCAGCCACCCACACGAGAAGCCAGGAATAGAATGAGCATGGTCATCACCCCTAAATAAGGATCACTGTTGACGGCAGATCCATAGAACTGCTCATGTTACCGGCTGTGGTGGATTTTTGTGAGGTATGCAAACAGGTTCAGGCCCCTTGGAATCCATTGGATATAAATCAGAATGGGGGGTCTGGTGAATCATATAACGTATTCCCGTGGAGGGAGAAAATAAAATGCCAAAGATGAAAACAAACCGTGGAGCGGCAAAGAGGTTCAAGACCACGGGAACAGGAAAAATTGTGAGGCATAAGGCCTTCGCAAGCCATATCCTTACAAAAAAAACCACGAAAAGAAAAAGGAATCTCCGAAAATCAGGACTGGTTGACGCTACCAACGCGAAACAGATATCCAGACTTATTCCTTATCTTTAATAATATAGACTCAACTGAAAATCATAAGAGGTTTTGCAATGCCAAGGGTAAAAAGAGGCTTTAAAGCCAGAAGGAGAAGGAACAAAATACTGAAGGCTGCAAAAGGCTACAGGGGTGGCCAGAGCAAGCTGCTCAGGACCGCCACGGTTTCCGTTAACAGAGCAGGGATGTATGCCTATCGTGATCGAAGGAAGAGAAAGAGGGATTTCCGTAAACTCTGGATCATCCGGATTAATGCAGCCGCCAGAGAAAATGGGTTGTCTTACAGCACGTTCATGAGCGGCCTTAGTACCTCAGGTATTAATTTGGATAGAAAAATACTCGCAGACATGGCTGTGAGGGACAAAGCCGCCTTTTCTCAGCTGGCAAACACAATTCAATAGATGAGACATGATACCTGTCAAAGCAACTGATGAAAGAACAACTCCTTGAACTGGAAAAAAGTGCCGTCAAAGAACTTGAAGGAATAACGGACCCTTCCGGGCTCGAAAAGTTTAGAATCCGGTATCTTGGCAAGAAGGGCCTGCTCACATCTTTCATGAAAAAGATAGGGCGGATGCCACCGGATGAACGTCCTGAGGTTGGCAAGTTAGCCAATATCATAAAGAAAAATCTGACCGGGCATCTTGAAAACCAGCTTGTAGCGGCAGGGACGGCAGAGGCAAAAGAAATTCCTCTCATTGATGTGACACTCCCCGGCAGAGAACCGCTCAGGGGTCATCTGCATCCGATCACACGCGTCACAAATGAGGTCTGCCAGATATTCACTGATATGGGATTCAGAGTGGTAGACGGTCCCAATGTGGAACTGGACTATTACAATTTTGAAGCCCTCAACCTCCCCAGTGATCACCCTGCAAGGGATATGCAAGATACGTTTTACATCTCTGATAACGTTGTCTTACGCACCCACACCTCCCCCCTTGAAATTCGAGTGATGGAATCTCATCCGCCTCCGGTGTGCATAATTGGCCCGGGAAAGGTGTACAGGAGAGATTCCGACGTTTCACATACCCCCATGTTTAACCAGGTAGAAGGTCTTCTCGTCGATAAGAATGTCAGTTTTGCTGATCTAAAGGGGACCTTAACCAGTTTCCTGCATCAGATGTTTGGGAGTTCCACAAAACTCCGGTTCAGACCCAGCTTCTTTCCATTTACAGAGCCCAGCGCCGAGGTGGACATCCTGTGTGTCATATGTGGCGGAAAAGGTTGCCGGACGTGCGCCAATACCGGCTGGCTTGAAATTCTGGGGGCGGGGATGACCGACCCTGATGTATTCAAGTTCGTGGATTATGATCCTGAGGTCTATTCCGGTTTTGCATTTGGCATGGGGATAGAAAGAATTGCCATGCTCAAATATGAAATTGATGATATCCAACTCTTTTTTAAGAATGACATGCGCTTCTTGAGGCAGTTCTGATCAGCATTTCAGGACCTTGCGCTTTTCTTTAACCACACAATCTCATATAGAAAATAAAAATGAAAGTAACGCTAAACTGGTTGAAAGACTATGTAGATATAGATATGTCTCCCTATGAGCTAGGAGATGTCCTCACCATGACAGGTCTGGAGGTAGAAGGCATTGAGGCAGCAGGCCAATCGCTTGAGGATATCGTGGTGGCCAGGATATTGAGCATTCAGCCGCATCCGGATGCAGACAAGCTTTCTCTCTGTCGGGTTGACACCGGCAAGGACAGGGTTCAGGTGGTATGCGCGGCAGAGAATCTGGAACAAGGGGCTCTTGTTCCCCTTGCCCTTCCGGGGACAAAACTTCCCGGTGGTGAAGTCATTAAGGAGACAATGATCAGGGGGGAAATTTCGACCGGTGTGCTGCTTGCAGAAGATGAGATGAAGTTGACAACCGACCATTCCGGGGTCATGATACTCCCCTCGGATTTGACCCCAGGGACCTCCCTGCCCTCTCTTGTTCCCGTTTCCGACTATGTCCTGGATATCAGCATTACTCCCAACCGACCGGATTGTGCCAGTGTGATAGGGGTCGCGAGAGAGATTGCCGCGGTTACAGGCAAAAAGCTGAGGATGCCCGACATCAGTATCCGGGAGACAGGTCCTGAGATTCAAGAACTTGCACGTGTTGATGTGGATGACAGTCATGGCTGTCCCCGCTATATGGCAGGGATGGTTCAGGATATCCAATTGAAACCGTCTCCTTTCTGGATGAGATACCGCCTGCATCTTTGCGATATAAGGGCCATCAGCAATATTGTCGATATCACAAATTATGTCCTCCTCGAGACGGGCCAGCCCCTCCACTCCTTTGATTACAACCGCCTGAAGGAAAACCGGATCGTTGTCAGAAGGGCATCCGAGGGGGAAACGTTCACCACGCTGGATGATGAAGACCGCACACTGAACAAGGATGTCCTTGTTATTTGCGATGGCGACAGGGGGGTCGCGATTGCAGGGATCATGGGCGGACTAAATTCGGAGATCTTTGACAACACCCAAAACGTTTTACTTGAGAGCGCCTACTTTGATCCCGTGGTGATTCGCAGGGGTTCAAAGAGCCTCGGACTGTCTACGGAAGCATCTTATCGTTATGAAAGGGGCGTGGATATCGGGGGGTTAGAAACCGCTTTAAGACGGGCGCTTTCACTTATTTCCCGGCACGCGGGCGGCAGAATTGCGAGAGGATTTATCGACAAATATCCTGAACCCTACAGGTCTCCTGCCATTGAATTGCGGACTGACAGGACCAATCAGATACTGGGAACCTCTCTGCCGCGTGACGTTATCGGGGACTATCTGAGGTCACTGGAGATGGATGTCAAAACCCTGGACGACAATCGTCTTGAGGTCATTCCACGATCTTTTCGTGTGGATATCTCCCGAGAGATCGACTTGATCGAAGAGGTGGCACGGCTGCACGGCTTTGACAATATACCAATTACAATTCCGAAGATCAGCGCTACTAATGAACCGGAAACACCCCAGCTTATTCTTCGTGATCAGACGAGATCCATCATGGCGGGTCTTGGCTTTTCCGAAATCATCACCTATAGTTTTGGATCCCCGAATTCTGCGGACATACTCAATGCAGACGAGAAAAGCCCTATCAGGTCTTTTGTAAGCCTGTTAAACCCCTTGACGATTGATCAGTCGGTTATGCGGACCTCTTTGATTCCCGGTCTTCTTGCGACAGTCAAGACAAACACCCTTCATGATGAAAAGTCTCTGAAGCTTTTCGAATGGGGGAAGGTATTTATCCGGAAAGATGACTGTCAACAACCTCATGAAAAAACGTTTTTAGCGACCGTAATGACCGGCCAATATACCAAAAAAACATGGTACCAGGACGCACGGCACGTGGACTATTACGATATCAAGGGCGCGGTCGAGGCACTTCTCAAAGCTTTAGGGCTGCCCCCCTCAGGCCCCGAAGGATTTGTTTTTAAAAAGCAGGACAGTTTTCCATGGTTCGATCCTGAGATTTCATCCGCCATATACGCCTCGGGCTATCTCATCGGAAATGCAGGCAAGGTATCTAAAGAAGTCACAGCTGCATATGACCTCGAAAAAGACAGTGTCTATCTCTTTGAGCTCGATATTGAGACCATTTTAGAGAATTTCACATGGGCAAGAAAATACCGGCCTTTTGCCAGATTTCCGGCCGTTTACAGGGACATTTCCCTGACGGTAAACAGGGAAGTTGAAAGCGCAGAGCTCATTGAGCTCATCAGGCAGAAAGGCGCAGAGAAAGTTGAATCTGTCCAGATATTCGACCGTTACGAGGGCGACAAAGTGGACAATTCTGAAAAGGCCCTGGGGTTCAAGGTTTGTTACAGGTCGAGTCTCGCCACACTTGATGGTCTCGAAGTAAACCGTTTACATGAGTCTATCATTGACAAAATAATGCAGGTGACAGGGGGTAAATTAAGGGAGGGCTAACAAATGGTCCACATTCCTGATGACAAGCGATATTTCCGTATAGGCGAGGCCAGTCACATCATCGGTGTTGAACCTTACGTCCTGAGGTATTGGGAAAGTGAATTCCCGCAGATCAGACCCGGAAGGGCTGATTCCAAACAAAGAACATATCAGAAAAAAGATATCGAGATCCTGCTTGAGATAAAAAACCTGCTTTATGAAGAGAAGATGACAATCGAGGGCGCCAAGCGCCGCTTAAAAGAAACCGCGACAGGAAAGACACAAACAACATCTGCATTTGTAAAACAAATAAATGCGGAATTACAAGATATCCTCGAGACCCTCAACTGACGTAACACAGCTTCCCCCAATATGCATCACAGCTTCAGGCCATTTTCGACTGCTGCTCACTCACGACCCCCTCGAGATACTATGGGCTCACTCAAAAATAACCTCACATTTTCACATCTCAGCTTCAGGTCATCTTCGGTTTCTGCTCAATCGTGAAGTCTTCGAAATAGTCCACTATTCCTGTGGCGTCACTCAATCCCAGCAACTGAATCTGAGCGTTGATTCTGTGAACTTATTTTTGAGTGAACCCTAAGAAAAGTTCCCTAAAGTCTGTACGGATATCCCCATAAAGACGCGATCATAAAAAAATATTCATTCTCTTATTGCCATAGCTTGTTACATGAGTCATAATAGAGTATATCCTTTCACTGTTTCAGACATCGTAAATTATGGCGTATTATGGTGCAATATTTTGGACAAAGACCGCCCTTTAACCCAAGTATCTCAGGTTCAAAGGTTCACGGTTCAGAGGTTCAGAAAGAAACAGCCGAATTCCACACTGGAATCCCTCGGTTATCTACCCCAAACTTATTGAGAAGTTACAAAAGTGTCGGCCGATTAACCTTGAACGGAGAACCCTGAACCTAACCACCCAAACCTCGCATATCCAATTTTCGTGCAAAGAAATCAAAGACAGACCAGCAAACACATGACAACACAACGGCTTAACCATTTGACGAGGTATGAAGGAGTATAACATGACTGTAAGTGAAACTTCTCAAAGCAGGCTTGCTGTACTTATTGATGCAGACAACGCACAGCCATCGATAACTGAAGGTCTCCTGTCAGAAATTGCCAAATACGGCATTGCAAGCGTGAAGCGTATTTATGGTGACTGGACGACACCGAGCCTGAGCGGATGGAAGTCCGTCCTGCTTGAGCACTCCATCCAGCCGGTTCAGCAGTTCCGTTATACTGTGGGGAAAAATGCAACAGACAGCGCAATGATAATAGATGCAATGGACTTGCTCTATACAAAACGTTTTGACGGCTTCTGTATAGTGTCAAGTGACAGCGACTTCACTCGTCTTGCCTCCCGGATTAGAGAGGAAGGCCTGCTCGTATATGGATTTGGAGAAAAGAAGACGCCAAAAGCTTTTGTATCCGCATGTGACAAATTCATCTTCACTGAAGTTCTTAGATTCCAAGAGGATGCCGGGGCAGCCGTCAAACATAAAACGGCAAATGAACTGAAAAAAGATACCAAACTCGTAGCGCTTCTCAGAAATGCCCTTGAGGCGGCTTCCGACGATAGTGGGTGGGCTCATTTGGGTGCTGTGGGCAATAATATCGCCAAGCAGGCATCAGAGTTCGACCCTCGAAACTACGGTTTTACCAAACTTGGTGAACTGGCCATGGCCACCAACCTATTTGATGTAGATGAAAGAGTTCAGCACGATGGTCATTCCAGGACAATCTACATTCGTGACAAGCGCAAAAAACTCAAGCAATAAAGAATTCACGCCGAGAGGACGTGATTTTCTAAGATAAGATAAAACTCCGACAGCAGCTGCACAAGGACCGCTCGTGTCATAGCTGCCCGGGTGCGCCGCGATGGGCATATAGGAAACATCGACTCATGACGTCTGAAAGGAACGTGGACAAAAGAACTACTCTAAGTAGATGCATAGATTTGGGTCAAATTTGCACGATCTCAAATTACAAAAGTTGATGGAATAGTGAACTATTTTGATATTTTTGGGAGTTAAGGGAACTTCCAAAAAATAATCTACGCATCTTGCTTGCCCTTTTGCCCGTCTTCTACGTTGTGATAACAAGCACATAGCTCACTATGCACATGCCATCACGCCTTAAAGACGAACAAAAGTTCTGCACGATACGCGTATATTATTTTCTTCCAGTTCCCTAAGATCGTGCGAAGGTGGCCTGAAGCTGTGATGCATAGTTGGGGAAGTTGTTTTGTCCACGTTCCAAAGGAGATGAACAGATGTTTACTGGCGTAGCAGGCCGGTTTGTTTGGGTAGTTGTGGTCGTGATGTTTGGGTATTTGTCGTGCAATTCGTTTGCCGCAGACGATGCCAAAGCCCTGGCGCTGTCCAGGGCACTGGCTCAGATCAAGTTGTTCGCTGGACTGACCGGCGCGGAGAGGGACTCACTGAAAGCCGTGGCCACGCTGCGACATGGCAACACGGGAGAGTGCATTATCCAGCAGGGAAAGGCCCTGGACAGGATGTTCATCATTCTCGAAGGCCAGGCCGAAGTCCAAATAAACGGAAAACACATCGTCACCCTTTCCGGCCAGCCCCTTGTCGGCGAGATAGAGTTCTTTGGCATGTTTCCGGCCAGCGCCGACGTGCTTCTTCTCAAAGAGACCGACCTCATCGAATTGAACTATGCCAAACTTACCGATCTTATGGAGAAACAGCCCCGACTGGGCTATGTGCTCATGCGCGAGATTGCCAGGATCGAAGCCCTGCGTCTCTGCTATAATAATCCTAAATAAGACCCCAACCAACCGGGCATGGTTTGGACGACTATGAAATTATAATTTTGAGTAACAAGTGGCGTTGGCATAAACTTATATTTTTATGGGCATCCTGAAAGCCCCCAGGCTCAGGGATTCAGTCCATTGGTATTCAGTTAAGCTGGTGTTAATTCGAACTCTAAATTCATAGAGAGGAGGCATCATGACTATTGAAACAGTCCGTTCCGTTTTTGCCTGGTGTTCAGTAATAGACATAGCATTGCTGATATGGTGGTATCTGTTTTTCACTCTGGCTCACGACTGGATGTACAGGTATCATACCAAATGGTTTAAGAATTTATCTATTGAAACATTCGATGCCATTCACTATGCAGGTATGGCGATATTTTACATAGGAATATTTCTGTTCAACCTGGCGCCCTATTTTGCCTTGCGCATTGTTGGTTAAGTTTTGGGTACCCTGGAAACACGATAACAACAACTAATTGGTAACGTTACCAATTATTAAGGATCATGTCCCAGGAATGACATACCGTTATGGCACCCGAAGTTATGATGACAAGAGGCTGCCCGTGACATTTTCATTAAAAGTAATCGGAAGCTTGATAGGATAATGAAGAGTGGAGTGTGGTAAACCCAAAAATGGAGAGCCGGATGAATGAATTTGAAAAAACATTAGATCGGGTGGCCAATACAGAGGGTGATTCAGAGTTTGATTTAATTGTTTCAGAGGACAAATTAGAGGCCTACATTCGTCCAAAGGGAGACGTTCTTTCTGAGGTTACTCTAGATGACATAAAAAAGATTCTTGAGATTGAAGGGATTAAATACGACATTGTAGATGATATTCTAATAACCGAATACCTCGCTACAAAATCCATGGAAGAAAAGCCATGGAAGATAGCAGAAGGCAAGATACCTGGACCAGGGCAAGATGCGAAGATCAAATATTATTTTGACACTGCTCCATTAAAAATTGGTGCGTTCAACGATGTCGGGGGCATTGACTACAAAGACCGAGGGAAGATTCCGCAAGTAAAAAAAGAGGCCCTCATCGCTGAAAAGATTTTAGCCACGGATGGGACATTAGGAATAGATATTTATGGACAACCAATCCCTTTCCCTGCACCCAGAGATATTAAACTCCTGTGTGGTAAAGGCACCGAAAAATCTGAAGATGGACTTAAAGTATTTGCAAAAATTAATGGGCGGCCTGAGGTTTTAAGCGACGGTAAAATCTGTGTGTCCCCTGACCTTCAAATATCCGGTGATGTTGGTCTTGAAACCGGACATATTGATTTTGATGGTGATATTAAGGTTCACGGTTCCATACAAAATGGCTTCCATGTAAGAGGGGGAAACCTCCAAGCCAAAGAAATTCTCAAGGCGGAAATAGATATTGAAGGGGACATAGTCGTCTCAGAAGGAATCATGGGGGCAAGCATCAAGGCCGGAGGGAAACTCAGAGCCAGGCATATCAATAATGCACGTATTGAGGTCGCGAGCGATATCGATGTTGAAAAAGAGATCTATGATTCCAAAATTGAGACGAACGGCGAATGCAATATCAAGCGGGGAAACATCATGTTTTCATCGATTGCTGCGATGAAAGGGATTAGGGCAAGCGAAATTGGTTCAGCCCTATCTTCTCCATGTACCCTTCTTGTCGGGGTTGACAATATGACCAAATATGAAATCAAGAAGATCAACGATCACATTACGGAAAAGATTGAGGTGCAGAACAGATTGAAACCCCTTGTAGACAACCTCCAGCAGGAATTCGATAATTTGGATAAAGAATTACAGGACATACCTCAGGAAGAAGACCGTGCCAGATTACAACAAATGAGCTTAAAAAATAAGATGGAGGAACTCTGTGAGGTAAACGATACTTCACAAATAGCAAAAGTCAAGCAGGCCATCGAGTATTTAGATTCAAAGATAGATCAAGTCGGCGAAACCATGGAAAAACTCATTGATGAACAGGATCAAGTTTTTGAAGAAATTACCACCCATAAAAATGAAATTAAGAATTCCGAAAAAGAGGTTGAGGAACTTCATGATGAAATAAAAGACCTTACTGAATTGCCGCAAGATAAAAAAGAAATTCCGGCTATACAAGTTTCTGGCATAATATTTGCCAACACCTCGATCACAGGCATTCATTCATCACTTATTACCGAAAATGACTATCAACATGTCATCATCAAAGAGACAAAAATTACCGAACCGGATTCATCTGTCAATTGGCACATGAAAATTTCAAGACTTTCCAGTTGAACAATGAACCTGTGAACGGTTATCTTATCTTTTATCAAAACTGCAACGCCAAAGGCGAACCACAATTTTAGGCATTTTAGGCATTTATAATTTTAGGCACTTCTATTGGCCACCAAATAAGGCAGAGCCAATGTCTCTGACCACACCCATAGGACGTGGTTTTCCAAGATAAAATAAAAAAGGAGAGATAATGATATGCTGACCGTTAAATTGGATCAAGAGAATGGTATCGTAATTCTAAAGCCGGATGGCGCATTAACTAAAAACGATTTCGAATCTGCAGCAAAGACAATTGACCCTTCCATAGAGGAATCAGGGAAATTGACTGGCATCATAATCCATGTCAAGTCATTTCCGGGCTGGGATTCATTTGCAGCACTCATCACACATCTTAAATTTATCAAAAATCACCACCAGAAAGTGACCCATATAGCATTCGTTACAGACTCACCCATAGGAAATATTGCTGAAAAACTGGGTAGTCACTTTATTGAAGCTGAAGTTAAGGACTTTGCTTTTAATGACTTAGAACAGGCCCGTAACTGGGTTTCAGGGCATACCGCTAACGTTGTCGAGGGGTAGAGCGAAAAGGACTGCAGCGTCACTCTCGACGTCTAAGATCTATGAAGTTGTCCGATAATGCCCTTTTTCCTCAACTCTTTGTCATACTCAAGAAATTATCCTCGGGATATCAACCAGATGCCTGCGGTAGTTTTTCGTATTTCACGATTTTAGAAAAAATTACTATTCTCGCACAGCCTCATCGGGCATCCTCCACTGTTTTAACGCAGGGATTAACAGAAAGGTAAATCTCATGAACTGCACCTGCCGTTGTTTGTTTGCAACACTTGTCATATTAACCATTTTCTTCATCCCCGGGACCACAAAGGCGCGAACCTCTCTCGATTCCATGCTCGATCCTTATCTGACCCGGTACGACCTGCCGGCCATCGCAGCGGCGGTAGTCAAAGACGGAAAAGTTATTTCAGCCGGTGCCGTGGGCACGCGGAAGACAGGTGTAAAGATTCCAGTGACAATAAATGACCGGTTCCACCTCGGCTCAGATACAAAGGCGATGACGGCCTTATTGGCAGCTATTCTCGTAGAAGAGGCAAAACTTCGATGGGATACAACCCCGGCCGAGATCTTTCCCGAGCTTGCAGAGAAGATGGACCCGAGATTTCGGCGCGTCACACTCAAGCAACTGCTGTCGCATACAAGTGGTATTCCAAGCGACAACGAAGCCCTCATCAAGATTTACCTTGAAGGAATGACCCAGGATGGGAACCTCGATGATTTGAGGTACTGGATCGTTCAGCAGTGGAGCAATCAACCCCTAACGTCCGATCCTGGCACGACATTCGCCTATTCGAACATGGGATATACCGTCACAGGCGCCATGATTGAGCGCGTCATGAAAAAGACC
>Ga0075124_10000641_pt1 | contig 16230 bp, 10 predicted proteins | sample AntAceMetag02UKS_FD_69809 | JGI IMG/M metagenome (GOLD analysis project Ga0075124, IMG submission 69809) | Saline lake microbial communities from Ace Lake, Antarctica - Antarctic Ace Lake Metagenome 02UKS | ecosystem: Environmental > Aquatic > Non-marine Saline and Alkaline > Saline | place... | reverse complement strand
CGTGTCGCGTTCATCAGGTCGAGCGCTGCGTCGACCTCGTCCAGAACAAACAGCGGAGCCTCCTGGTACTCCTGCAGAGCGAAGATAAACGCGATCGCCAGCAGCGTCTGCTCGCCGCCGGAGAGTGCGTCGATCAGGTGAGGCTCTTTGTCCGGCGGGTGCGCCTTGATCAGCAGTCCCGACGAAATGTCACCCGGAACGTCCAGCTCCAAGGAAGCGCTTCCGCCCTCGAACAGCTCCTGGAAGATCCGGCCGAATCGCTCGCTGACGGCATCCATTACCTCCTGGAATCGCAGTCGCTTCCGCTCCTCGATCTCTCCAATCAGTCGCTCGATCTCCCGTTTCTCCGCCTCCAGTGCGTCGACACGTTCTCGGAACAGGTTGAAGTCCTCTTCTGCCGAGGCGTAGTCATCGATCGCGCGCATGTTGATCGGCTCGAGCCGTCGCAGCCGCCTGGCGTTCTGTTCCAGTCTTCGCTCGAGGTCCCTCAGGGGGGCATCGACGAGATCCGACGGGTCTTGCTCGTCGGCTCCTCCGGTCGCTTCGAGTTCGGCCTGTGACTCCGCTTCCACCCGCTCGTAGCGGGTGAGTGCGCGACGGAGGTTCTCCAAGCCTTGGTACGTCTCGCGTCGCTTCTCGCGCAACGCGTGGAGCTGGTCGCTTCGAGTCGACGCCTCGCCCTTCACCCGATCTTTGCTCTGCTGAGCGCCTGAGAGTTCCCGCTCCTTCTCCTCAAGGCGAGCGGAGAGGCTCGCGATCTCTTCTTCGAGCTTCTCGATCTCTCTACGGTGCTTCGCGATCTGCTGACGTCGCTGCGTGACGTCGAAGGAAGAATCGTCCTCCTTCTTGGGTTTCCCGCTCTCCTTCTTCGCCGACGGACGCCATCCACCGCTGAGAGCTCCCCCTTTGCTCAGGAGGTCCCCGTCGAGTGTGACGACCCGGACACCGTCAACGCCCTTGACCGACTCGAGGTTCTCCGCAACGACCGTGTCGGAGAGGACGTATTCGAACGCGCGGCGGTACTTGTCATCGAACTCGACGAGGTTGAGCGCGTAATCGATGACGCCTTCGAGCTTGAGTGCTTCAGCCGATGCGAGACTCTTGCGAGCGGTCACCAGTCGGCGGAGCGGCAGGATGCGGGCTCGCCCGAGGCGCTTCTCTTTCAGATGGTTGATACATTCGATGGCCGTCTCGCGCGAGTCGACGACGAGGTCATTCAGGCTACCGCCGGCCGCCGTCTCGAACGCGGTTTCGAACCCGGGTTTCGGCGCACTGAGCGATGAGACCGTTCCGTAGACGCCGCCCCGCTTGCGTTCCAGCAACGCCTGGGTGGCGGGGTTCACTCGACGCCCCCCTGCGGATACCGAGCCGCGCGCTGCCTCCGCGGCCTTCATCCGAGTGAGTTCGTCAATCATCTCCTGCAGATTCTTCATCTGCTGACGCTTGAAATTGATCTCGCCCTGCTTGTGGAGGAGATCCGAGCGGAGTCGCTCGGCCTCCTTGATCAGCGTGATCTGCCCGTCGCCGGAGAGGTCTTCCTGCATGCCCTCGAGCTCCCACTCCTTGTTCTCAACCTCCTGATCGAGGCGCTCGACGTCTTTCTCCAGTTTGGCGATCTGCTCGTCCATCCCCTGGCGTTCACTCTGCGCCTTCTGGAGACGCTCGAGGATCTGTGCTCGTTGCTTGTGTAGCACAGAGCGGCGAAGGCGTTCCTGGTCGTCTGTGAGCGCCTTGTACTCCAGCGCTTCGTCCCGCTCCTTCTGCAGGGCGAGCAGTCGCCTGCGTCTCTCGGCGAGGATGACACGGTGCGTATTCAGCTTCGACTTGACGTCCTTCAGCTCCGCGATCGCCTTCTTCCGCTTCTCGTCGTACGCAGCGATGCCGCTCACCTCATCCAGGATCTCGCGGCGCCGGACCGGACTGCGGCGGATGATCTCGGTAATCCGGCCCTGAGCAATAAGCTGCTGCCCGTCGGGATCGATCTTCGCCGTCTCGAGTAGCTCATCGAGCGTGCCTCGCAGGCACGTCTTGCCCATGAACGTGTACGTCGAGGTCTTTCGCGTGATCCGTCGCCCGATCGTGATTTCGGGCGTAGGCTGTCCGTTGTCGAGGAATCGGTCGAACGCCCCGTCGGCATTGTCGAGCGTGAGAATGACCTCGGCGTTTTCGGCGGGCTGGTACCGGTCTCCGCCGTTGAAGATCAACTGCTCCAGTCGGTCGGCGCGCAGCTGGGAGGAGCGCCGTCCCATGACGAAGCTGACCGCGTCGAACAGGTTGGACTTGCCGGAGCCGTTCTCTCCGACGACGGCCGTAACCCCCTCGAAGAAGGGGATCGACAACCGTTTCCGGAACGACTTGAAGCCGGTCAGCTCAACCTTGTTAATTCTCGTCATTTTGTGCCGCTCTGTGTGTTGGTGGAAGGGGCGGTTGAGAAGTGGCTCGATCGGTCGATGCCGCGTGCTTGAGGGAGCGTAGTCTCAATCCTCGAGAGGAGTCGTTCGATCTTGTATCGGTTGTAGTCGTTGGGCTCGGCGATGCCGTCCTCCCAACGGATAATCGAAGGGGTGGAGACGCCGAGCCGCCTTGCGACGGAACGCTTACTCCACCCGTTCTCTAGACGAAAGCCCCGAAGGCGCTCTCCAAGTTCCCTCATCTCAGTCCCCCCGGACAGATTACCAATATAACTTCTGTTACACCCTTGTGCAAAAGAGAACGAGAGGGGCGGATCGCGCCCCTCTCGTGAAGCTGCTTCCCCTCACCCGCTATGGCTGAGGATCATCAGTTGCCGAGGAACCCCCAGATCAGTGCTCCCACACCCGACAGAAGCGCGATGATCGAGATGAAGAACAGCGTGTCGATCTGGGTCTGCAGGTCGGTGCCGTCTTCCAGTGCGATGAGGCGTGCGTCGAACTCGCTCAGGAGAGCTTGATTCGACTGGAGGATTCCGTCACGCGTCGCGGCCATCTCCTCTGAGATCGCGGCGATGGCGTGGTCGAATCCCTCGAGCTTGGCACGGTTGTTGTCGACACGAATCGCGACGGCGGCCATCGATCTCTCGAGCTCGATCACCTTCTTCTTGAACGTCCCCACGTCCTCCTCTTCCAGTGCACTGACCCGGAGAGAGAGATCTTCCACGTGTCCCTGCACGAAGGTCAAGTCGGCGGTGAACGTCTCCTCCAAGAACAGGAGATCGGCGTAGATGCTGTCGCGAAGCGCATCGATGTCAGCGTAGACGGCGCTACGGAGCGCGTCGATGTCTTCGTAGACTTCTCCCTTGAATTTCTCGAAGGTCTGCCTGAACGCATCGAAGGCCTGCTTGAAGGCGGCGTAGTCCGCGGCAAGGACATCCATTGCTTCGCGGAGCACAGCGATGTCCGCTACAGCGACGTCCAGACGGGCCTTCAGCTCTTGGCAGAAGGCGGAAAGCTCGGACAGGCCAGCCTCCAGTGCGACCACGCGAACCATCAGCTCCTGCTGGGTCCTTCCCAGGGCAGAGACGTCCGTTCGAAGACCGATGATCTTCCCTTCGGCATCCTTGATCTCGACGGAGACGGCCTCGACGATGTCGCGATAGTCGTCCACCTTCTGATTGAAGGCGTCGATATCTCCCATGTTCCCTTTGACCTCACCGATCAGCTCCCCCATGAAGGCTTCGAGACTTCCGAAAGCCGACTCCATTGCACCCAGTTCCTGTTCGAGCAATTCGGAGACCGCCGTTGCGCCTTCCTCCTGTGCGTAGCCCACGAACAGGCAGAAAAGGAGCGACAGGGCGGTCACCGTTGCCACGGAAAGCGCTCTCTTCATCGTCTTCCTCCTTCGTGCTTCGAAGATTCCGCTTGAGGCTAGTGTTTGCGCCCTTCCGCAAGGAGGACCGGTGCCGCGCGAGGGCGGTTCGTTTGTCGGACGCGGTGAAGACATCTGTCCGGGGGCGCGAGCCGGGCGGGATCCGAGGAATCGGCATTTCGCTCAAGGTTGTCGATGCGCGGGCGCAGACTGGCGGACGCCCCTATCGAACGTCTATTGCAGCCTGTAGGGGGGGTGGCTACAATCCCGCGCGGCCTCCGTGGCCCGCCAAGAGGCGGGTCAGAGAACGGATCGCGAATCCGCGATCGAGTGGTCGCGTAGAGCCACCTAAGAGGGGGTGCGAGTTTCGAGATGAGCGAATACGTGCTGATTGCGATTCCGGCGGCGATCTCGGTGTTGGCGCTTGTGAGCGCCTTCCTGTTCAACCGATCGGTCGTACGCCAGGCACAAGGAACGGACCGGATGAAAGAACTCCAAGGGTACATCCGATCTGGAGCGTTCACCTTCATGATCTCCGAGGCGAAGGTGATGCTCATCACCATGGCCGTCATCGGAGCCATTCTGTGGATCCTGTTCTACTGGGAGATCGCGGTGGCGTTCTGGATCGGGTCTCTTCTGTCGCTCGCGGCGGGCTTCATCGGAATGAACGCTGCCACGCACGCCAACGCACGTACGACACACGCTGCGCGCAAGTCATTCAAGCACGCGCTGAACGTCGCGTTCTCCGGCGGTAGCGTCATGGGCCTGTCGGTTGCAGGCCTTGCCCTGGTGGGGCTGGTGATCGTCGTCGTCCTGTTCAAGAAGTGGTTCGCCCCAGAGACGCTGCACATCGAGACCCGATACCTGTTTGGAGTTTCGTCGCTCGGGGTCAATTTCATCCGCGGTGCGCTGATCGTTTCGGCCTACTCGATGGGAGCATCGCTCGTCGCGCTGTTCGACCGCGTCGGTGGCGGCATCTACACCAAGGCGGCGGACATGGCAGCGGACATGGTCGGGAAGGTCGAACTCGGGCTCCCGGAAGACGATCCGCGGAACCCGGCGACGATCGCCGACAACGTCGGCGACAACGTCGGTGACGTCGGAGGCCTCGGCGCGGACCTGCTCGAATCGTTCATCGGCGCCATCATCTCGGTGATGGTGATGGTGATGTACATTTTCGTCGGGCGTGGAAACGAGAGCCTCCATGCGCTGATTACGCAGATCGGATTTGGCGCCGGCCTCGACGCGGCGGGGTACTGGTGGGTCATTGCGGCGCCGCTGGTGATCGTCGCCGGCGGGATCTTCGCGAGCCTCCTCGCGATTCTGTACATCCGGTTCAGCCGGCGTCAGGAAGGGATGCAGGCCGTTCTGATGAACGGGACGCGTCTGGCGGCGCTGCTGACCGCAGCGACAACGTTTGTCTTCTGCTTCCTATCACCGCTCAGCCTGAACATCTTTTACGAGGTGATCATCGGTCTCGGCGCCGGGATCGGGATTGGCTTCTTCTCCGAGTACTTCACCAGCTCGAGCTACAAGCCGACGAAGGAGCTTGCGCGGATGAACCAATCGGGACCGGCGGTCGGGGTCACCGAGGGGATGGCGCTCGGGATGCTGAGCACCTTCTTCCCGGTTCTTCTAATTGCCGGAGCGACGATCGGGGCGTATCAGCTTGGCGGACTCCTCGGCGTCGCCTTCACGGCGATGGGGATGCTCTCGTTCGTCGCGATGACGGTCGCCGTCGACACCTACGGCCCGATCGCGGACAACGCTGGCGGGATTGCGACGATGGCCGAGCTGCCGCCGGACGTGAGAGAACGGACGGACAAGCTCGATTCGATCGGGAACACGACCGCTGCTATCGGCAAGGGCTTCGCGATCGGCTCGGCGGCGTTCGCCGCACTCGGTCTGATCGCCGCGTTCATGTGGTCCGCGATTGGGAGTGCGGACCAAGTTGTGCTCCCTCAGTTGCCGATCATCGGACAGATCGCAGCGCAGTTCTCACCATCGGCGAGCGCGATCGAAGTAGGTGCTTTCGTGATCGCGGGCTTGATTCTCGGCGCGATGGTCCCCTACGTGTTCTCGGCCCTGCTCATCCGTGGCGTCAGCCGGACATCGAACCTTCTCGTCCAGGAGATCCGCCGGCAGTTCAAAGAGAATCCGAAGATCCTTGCCGGTGAGGAGATGGCCGACTACAACCGGTGCATCGAGATCACGGCCCACGGCGGCCTGAGCAAGATGTTCATCCCGGCGATGATCGCCGTGCTGACCCCGATCGTGTTCGGGTTGATCTTCGGTCGCTACGCGCTCGGCGGGTTCCTGATCGGAGCGCTGTTGTCGGCGATTCAGCTGGCCATTTACTGTGCCAACGCCGGCGGCGCGATGGACAACGCCAAGAAGTACATCGAAGAAGGGCACTTCGGCGGGAAGAACTCCGATGCGCACGTGGCCGCCGTGACCGGAGACACGGTCGGCGATCCGCTGAAGGACACGGTCGGACCGTCGCTCGACATCCTGATCAAACTGATGTCGGTCATCTCGCTGGTGTTTGCGTCCTTGTTCCCGCTGTACCCGGTGTTCTTCTAGGAGACGCGTGTACTTGTAGGCGGAGGTGCGGACATGCTTCATTCGGGCGGGTCGGGGAGGAGCCGGGCCCGCCGGCTCTGCTAGGAGGTTCGCGATGAACGTCCCTTTCCTGATCGGCGATCGAATCTACCTGCGACCTCTCGATGCCGAAGCGGATCTGGAGCGTTGTCTCCGATGGATCAACGATCCGGAGATTCTCGTGACCCTCGGCCGCCGACACCCGACGGGACGAGCCACCGAGCAGGAGTGGCTTCAGGGTCAGTACAAGAGCGACACGCAAATGAACCTGGCGATCGTCGTCAAGGACGGCGATCGTTACATCGGCAATTGCGGATTCAACGAAATCGACTACGTCAATCGGTTCGCTGTGTTCGGGATCCTGATCGGTGAGAAGGACGCATGGGGACACGGGTACGGGCCGGAGGCGGCGCGGCTGATCCTGAAGCATGGATTCGCCGAACTCGGGCTTCATCGAGTCGGACTCGACGTCTACTCTCACAACGCGCGGGCGCTTCGCGCCTACGAGAAGGCTGGATTTGTTCGCGAGGGCGTGCTTCGCGAGTCCTACTTCCGAGACGGTGCGTTCCACGATACACTCGTGATGTCGATTCTCGAGCAGGAGTGGGATCCATCATGAAGCTGAGCTTCTGGAGCGACGAGGATCGTTGGTTCGTGCCGCGCTCGCTCGGCCTTGGCTACTCGCTCAATCTCAAGTATGTCGCCAAGCGACTCGGCTGGATTCGGTCGTCGACGAGCGCCGCAGAGGCAGGAAGCGAGACGCTTGCCGAGGCTCCTCAGATCGAGACCGAGTCCCGGGAAGATCGTCTGAGAAAGCAGATCGAGAGATCGAGATTCGAGGTGGACCGATGATCGTGACGAACGACCTGACGCGGCGGTTTGGAGACCTCGTCGCCGTTGATAGTCTCAACCTCAAGGTCGAGCGCGGTGAGATCTTCGGCTTTCTCGGTCCGAACGGTGCGGGGAAGACGACCACCGTCCGAATGTTGGCGGCGCTGATCGCGCCGACGAGCGGCGAGGCGACGGTTGCCGGTCTGCGGCTCGGCGTGTCCAATCGCGAGATTCGCCAGAAGGTCGGCGTGCTGACCGAGACGCCCGGTCTGTACCGACGTCTGTCGGCGTGGGACAATCTCCTCTTCTTCGCCAGGCTTCATCGCGTGCCGTCACCAGAAGAGAGAGTCGAGCGGTACTTGAAGATGTTCGAGCTGTGGGATCGGCGCGATGCGCCGGCTGGGGGCTACTCCAAGGGGATGCGCCAGAAGCTGGCGATCGCGCGCGCCCTGCTGCATGAGCCGGAGATCCTTTTCCTCGACGAACCGACGGCGAGCCTCGATCCCGAGGCGGCGAAGGTCGTCCGCGATCTGATCGAAACCCTGCAGACGAAAGAGCGGACGATCTTCCTGTGCACGCACAACCTCGATGAGGCCGATCGCCTTTGCGATCGTGTTGCGCTGTTCAACCAACGGTTGATCACGGTCGGTGAGCCGCAGCGGCTTCGCGAGGAGATGTACGGACGGCGAACGGTGATCCATCTGGCCGATCCGCGCCCGGGGATCGAGGACGCGCTGGATCTCCCCTTCGTGAAGTCCGTCGAGCGGTTGGAGAACAAGCTCGTGATCGGCTTGGACGATCCGGAGCGCGAGAACCCACTCCTGGTGAGCCGGCTCGTCGAACTCGGCGCCCAGATCCAGTTCGTCAACGAGCTGAGAGTCTCGCTCGAGGACCTGTACCTGGACATGATCGGGGGAAACGATGTACCGGCTTAGGGTGATCCTCCTCAAGGAATGGAGAGAGTCGCTGCGCAACAAGATGGTCCTGTTCGGTGTGATCTTCCTCCCGATCATCCTCGTTGGGATGTCCGTGTACATGATCGCTCTTGGCGAAGGAGCGAACGACCCGGTGGCGCAGATCATCGTGTTCAACACGAGCTTGATGTACTTTCTTATCCTGCCGGCGATCATTCCGCTGGCCATCGCCGTCTACTCCATCGTCGGCGAGAAAGATCAGGCGACCCTCGAGCCTCTCCTGGCGACGCCGATCAGCGATCTCGAGCTCTTCCTCGGGAAGGCGCTGGCGAGCGTCATTCCGGCAGTGGTCGTCAACTGGGTCAGCTTCGGCGCGTTTCTCGGGATCACGCGGCTGTTGGTGGGAGCCGTGCCGCTGCAGACGCTGACGTTGCCGTGGCTGGCATCCATTTTCGGGCTGTCGCCCCTGCTGGCTCTGTTCTCTGTCGGCGTGACGATGCTCGTCTCCTCGCGAGCGAGCGACGCCCGTGCCGCGTACCAGTTCTCGAGCTTCGCCATCCTGCCCGGCCTGGTTCCGTTGATCATCTACAGCAGCCAGAAGACGCTCGTCGACTTGAAGCTTGTCGCGCTCGAGGGCGGCGTCCTGCTCGTCGCCAGCGCCGTCGTCCTCTACTTCGCGATCCGCGTCTTCCGCCGCGAACAGATCCTGACCCGCTGGAAGTAGCCGGCGGGGGGCTCGACAGCCGTCTTGCAGCCAAATCCTCGCGAGTAGCGTCTTCGGTCTCCCTTGATGTGCCTGCAGGGTGAGAGCCCAGCGACTACTGCCATTCGGATCGCTGAGGACGGCGTTCCTCCTTTGCAGATGGCCTGACAACGACATCGCGCGGCATCCGGCAATGGACGCAGGCGATTGCTCCCTCCGTTGAGCTTGGTCTGGAGTTGTGTTCACGCGAGATACCATTACACTATCACTCAAGCTGTCGTAGGCAACGCGCAGCAACGCGACGAGGAGATATGGAAGGCGCGGAAGTTAGTCTCACGGGTATGCTCTGCAGCACTCTCCGGGCGACCGGTTCCAAGGGAATCGGTCTCAAGCACCGGCGCCCTCGGAACTCGAAGAGCGCCACGAGGACACGAGAGACGTTCCATTCGGGAAGCTCGTGAAGGGAGGAGAAGAAACGCGAAAGCATGGTTTGCCAGTTTGCCTCATCCTTGCTCTGGTCGCGTTCTCGGCTGTTGCGCGTCAGGGTTCATTCCTTGACAGCCTGACGTTCGTCACCGTGGACAGTCAGCAGGAAGGCATTGCGGGGACGATCGCGGGCGATATCGACATCCACGGTTGCCAAGTCACTGGTGGCTCCGTCCAACTCCTCATCGACAACAACATTCCGTACGACTTGGCGTTTGGCGGTTATCGCAGTCTCCTGTACAACATCCCGGAATACTTCGACGATGGCCGCTTCAACCCGCTTGGCGACCCGGTGATCTGCCAGGCGACGCAGAAGATGCTCGATCGCGACTACATGGCCGCAGAGTTCCTGTTCGGCAACGCGATCCCAATGTATTCGCCGGTTCGGCCTATGGATCCGACATGGACACAGATCATCGTCGAGTCCACGAAGACCAAGCTGGCCTTCGCGTTCGACGAGGAACTCGCCTTCCAGATGATCGAAGATCGCATGCTCGAGCTTGGCTTTGCCAAGAACGCAGCCGGCATCTGGGAAGATGACCTCGGCGAAATCGAGATCGTCGGATGCATCCACGTCGGCGACGAGCGCCACGAGTTGGGTGACTACTTCCTCGATCAGATGGAGAGGGCCGGTTTCCGAACCCGCCGCATCTACGGTAGCAGCGGTGACCTGTACAACTACTGGGGCGGCACGCTCCCGGGCGATGGCGCTTGGAACTTCTACACCGAAGGTTGGGGCTCAGGCGCAATATCGCTGACTTCCGTCTGGGCTTGGGCTCAGATGTACACCGACCTAGGTTTTGGTGCACCGCCGTACACCTGCATGACGAGGGAATGGTGTGCCGAGGAATTCGGCCCGGGCTTCTACGATGCTGCAGAGGGAATCCTGACCGGGACATACTCTTCGGTCGAGGAGCGCCTTGAGTTCTTCGCGCACTGTGAGTCGGCAATGCGTAACAACCCGACGCGCTTCTGGGCGTGGAACAACGCTTCGGCATACATGGTTCCGGAAGGCATCGCGGTCGTCCACGACCTCGCTGCCGGAACATTCCTCCACCGTTGGACGCCGCACACGCTCCGATACGTCGACGCTGACGGTGCGCCGGTTGTGGGTGGCGACATGGTGGTTTCCAGCCAGTCGTTCCTGATCACCGCGATCAACCCGGTTGATGGCTCGAACTCGACCTACGACCTCATGGTCCTTCGCCCGACGATGGACTTCCCGATCTACATCCACCCGCACACCGGAGTTCCGATTCCGCACCTCGTTGAGCACGCTGAGGTCGAGGTTCTCGCGGGTAAGCCGGTTGGCATTTTTCCGGTCACCGTCGAAGACGGCTGGTGCGAGCTTGAATTCGTCGACAGCATCGCAATTCCTGGCGGCGCGTGGGCCGACTGGGATGCCGTGAACCAGGTGTTCATCACCGTTGACGAAGTCTGTCCGGACGGCGTCACCGATGCAGTGCACAAGACCACCATCACCTACCCCTACTGGTTGTTTGACGGAACCGTGGTATGGCACGATGGCAGCTCGTTCTCGCTCGCTGACATGGTCTTCGGATTGATCATCGGCTTCCCGTTCGATCGAGCGAAGCCGGAGAGTTCGATTTACGACGCATACGTCGTTTCAGGCTACAACGCCGCCATGGCAAGCTTCCGCGGCCTCAAGATCATCTCGGAGGATCCGCTGGTCGTCGAGATTTACGACTCCGGGATCAGCCTGTACGCGGAGACGATCGCGCAGAACGATGCAGGTATCCTGTGGCCGTCAAGCGGCGCCGGCTTCACCCCCGCCTGGCACCAGACCGCACTCGGCATCAAGGTTGAGGCGCAGGGCCTCGGAGCATTCGGCCAAGGTAAGGCGAACGAGCTTGGCGTCGACTGGATGAACTGCGTCGCCGGACCGCAGCTCCAGGTCCTGCTGGGGGAACTAGACACGGCACAGTACACGAGCCAGTTCCTACCGTACGCGCCGATGCTGGGCAATTACGTGACGGCAGACGAGATCCAAGAGCGCTACAACAACCTCGCAACGTTCGCGAACGAGTACGGGCACCTGTGGATTGGCACCGGCCCGATGATGCTGACCCAAGTCGACACGCTCGCAGGTATCGCCGTCCTGGAGAACAATCCGCACTACCTCTACGAGACCGGGCATTACGTCGGTCGGTTCGGCGAGCCCGGGCGATCGAAGGATCGAGAGGCTGCAGAGTGGCTGCTGAATCACGTTGAGCTTCCGGAGATGTCGGAGGTGTTCTTCATTGGCATTTCCGGCGGCACCACAATCGAAGAGATGATTCCGTACTCGGAAGAAGGCGGTGAGGAGCCTAAGGTCTTGCAGATCCCAGACCGCGACGGGGAGTTCTACGCCTACTTCATCGATGACGCGCCATGGGCGAAGTACTCGCATTCGGTCCGATACGTCTGGGCGGATCTTGGGACGGGGGAGCACGAGATCGCCGACGCCTCTTGGCTTCCGGAGATCACGCCTCCAGACGGACATCCGTTGTTGCTTGAGGTCTTGCACAGCTTCACGTTGCGCGGGACGCTCTTCAGGAAAGGAAAAGGTTCAGGACGGACGACCGGGAACCCCGTCACGCACAAGCTGACGGCGACGGCGAACATTCAAACACCCTCCACGACGACGACGTGCGGGGGACGCAAGTTCGCGCTGATCCTGGATGCAGGAGATCTCGATGGCTTCTGGTGCACGCTTGCCGACAACATGGCAGATGATGCGGATGGTATCCAGACGTGGGTGGCGGGCGAAGGCTTCACGATCACCCGCGTGAGCCAATATTGGGGGAACGGCAATGCGTGCATCAAGTCGTCCGGCAACACAGACAAGGCAAAGAAGCAGAGCCTCAAGGCAGGGCTCAAGAGCATCTTCAGCACGTTCGCTACGCGCCTCCAGTGCTGCGACAGCTTCTTCCTCTACATCAATGGCCACGGCGGTAGGGTTGTCTCTGGTGGGAAAGAGCTGAATCCCAAGGAGGGATACTTCTCGCTATACGATCCCAGCGGGGACGGCCTCAGTGTTGCTGTCGAGTACGATGAACTTGCGGCCTGGATGGCAGCGTTCCCTCCGTGCGTCAAGGCGACGGTCTTCATCGACGCCTGCTACAGTGGTCGAAGCATCAACTCGCTGAGAACGATACGCGCTGGTCTCTCCAAGCTCATCATCATAACTGCGTGCGATGAAGACCACATCGTGCCCGGCGGACAGGCCAGCTGGATCGCACCGGACAGCTCAACAGAGGACTTCAACGAAGGCGCGGACAAGGATCACGATGGTGACGGCAAGAAGGGCGACATCACCGATCGCTTCAAGGAGATGGAGAGACAGGGCGGGAGCTACAAGCCGCAGCTCGATTCTGATTCGCGTCACCCTAACAATTGCGTTCTCGACTAGAGTGCGTGGAGGCTGGCCTCTGGCGAACCCGTTACACGTCGCATGCACGAACTCAGGTGTCGCTCGGGATCCATCACCCGTCCGATGAACAGGATTGCACCGATCTCGATGTCGTGTATCGAGAAGATGAAGGACTGCCCATCGTCATCCCAGAGGGCCCCGAACGTGTGAGGGGGGATGATGGGTTTGTCGGACGTCCCGCTTTGCTCATGAGGCGTGTTCGCTATCTGGCATTGAAGCTGAACCAGTATGGCTCACTCTCGTTTCCCTGGCGATCGTGGAGTGTGACCTTGAGCGTGACGCGCTGGGAGAGCCAGGTGTACACGTAGAAGCTGAACCGCCCGCCGGCCTGTCCTCCGACGTTGGGGTCAAACTCGAAGTCTGCGAAGAAGCCATCGACGGCTTCGAACGTCACCCAGGTGATGTCGCCGTCGGGGTCGTGGAACGAGACATACCCCGATGCGTGTTCCCCGTTCGCGCGGATCACGGACGTGAAGTCCACGCCTGTGACGCGCGGCGCTCGCCCGTTCCAGGCCGATCCGATGTGGAACGGGACACTGAGCTGGAACTGCCCTTCGACGAAGACGTCCACACGCCATTGACCCTGCAAGCTTGCGGCTCTCCAGCCGGCCACGTTGATGTAACCCCAGTTGTAGCGACCGGCGGTACGATCTGTTCTGAAGTACAGGCCGGCCGACGGGTCGTAGAAGCGAAACTCGATGGGGCGTCCGATCGCCTCAGGTGCGACCTTCGTCCAGCAGATCGCCCATTGATCGCTGGGGGAGAAGACGGCTACGTTGTCGGTCGGGCGATCGTTCGTGATGTCATGAGTCATTTGGCATGCGTCGATCCATCGGCTTGCGACCGCTGGCATCGCGAGCTCGAGCCGACTGATCTCGTACACGCTGCACAGATCCTCGGCCGTGACTCGGATCCGATTGCGCCCCGACGTGAGACACGAGGCAATCTCCCACCGGTCGGTTGAGAATCCATCTCCGCCGACAGCCTGCGGAGCGAGATCCTGGGCAAGGACGGTTCCGTTGACGGAAACCGTGACCGGTGCGAACCCGCCGCCTGCGCATCCGGGCGCGGCGCCGGATCGATGCACTAACGTCAGCTGTGCCGTGGTGACGCCGGACGGAACCTCAATCACAACGTCGAGGCAAGCGCCCGATCGGACCAGCTGAAGGCATCGGTTTCCGCGAGCCCAGTTATCTGCCTGCCAGGCGTCGAGTCCGCCTTCGGTTGCCGTTCTGTCAGGAAGCCCGGCGAAGTCGACGTATGCCGTCCGCCCGTAGGATGGCGGGATCAACCCGGGGCTCGCGAGGACCGGGTGTGAGACGGAGAGCACAGCGCCGAGAAGGATCGCGGCCAGAGGGAACACTCGTGATGGGCTTCTGAATCGGGTGGCTTTCATCCTCTCTTCCCTTTCCCCGATACGCGCGCCCGAGACTTCTCGGTACCTACCCGCTGCTCTGCTTGGAGTGTCTCTCGTTGAAGGAAAAGATCCGACACGCGAGTTGCTCGAGCTCGAGGGAGGCCGGCGTTCATGGCGCATCCTGCGTGCGAGCGGGCCGCGGCCGCGCCCGATGCGATACGGGTGAGTAACCGGGAGTATCCCAGCGGTTCTGCACAACTGACGAAGCTGCAAGCCGGCGGACGCACGATGGAAGCGTGCTATACTCCGTCGGTTCGTCTTCCCTAGACGGAAGAATCGAACGTGGGGGGGAATCATGGACAGCAAGCTTCTGATCGGGCTGGCCGCTGTCGTTTGTCTGCTGCTGGTGGCGCTTCTCGGGCCGCACGTCGCGCCTCCGCCGATAGAGCGGGGGGAGCTGATCGGCGGGGGGCAGTTCGTGCTCGAGCACGAGGGCGCAGTCCTGTTGGAGGAGGAATACACAGTCTTCTTCCACCCGGTGGAGGGGTACATGCTCCTCTCGCAGGGAGAGCTGCGCGCTGGCGACGAGGTCATCTCGCTCGCGCAGCAGGCGCAGTACGACCGCGACTTTCTGCCGATTCGCTATCGACTCACTGCGGAGACGTCGGCCGGCCCTCAGAAGATTTCCGCGCAGACGGGGCCGACCGGCTTGGCGATGGCGGTTCGCATCGGTTCGGAATTCTACGAAGCGCCGGTTGTGATTGCCTCGAACCTGGCCCTCCTCGACAACAACCTGATCGGGCACTTCGCGATGCTCTTGATGGCGATTCGCGCTGAGGCGCTCGGCCGCGAGTTCACTGCGGTCGTTCCGCAGAAGCTGCTCTCACTTCCCGGACGAGTGGAAGGCCCCAACACGGTCGAGTTTCGCTCCGGCGAGATCACGCACGAGGGTAAGCGCTTCGACGTGAGCTTGGGCGACACTCAGATCGTGCTGATCGAGTTCGAGGGGCGTCTTGCGGGTCTCCTCAATCGGACACAGGGGACGCTCGGCTACGATGCCGGACGGTTCCCGGATGGGATCGAGATCCTCGGCGAGGACGTAGGCGCCGTTCTGCCCGAAGGCGTGACCGAACAGGAGGTCACGTTCACCAGCGCCGGACTGACGCTGGCGGCCACGCTGGCACTTCCCACCGGTGAGGGGCCGTTCCCGGCTGCGCTGTTCCTTCACGGCTCCGGTCCGGTCGATCGGGACGGGAACGCGCCCGGCATGCCGATGGACGCCTACCGACAGCTGGCGCACGCGCTGGCGGAAGCCGGGATCGCGTCGCTTCGGTTCGACAAGCAAGGCACGGGATCGAGCGAAGGGGACGCGAGCCAGGCCTCGATGTCGGACTTGATCGACGACGCACGGGCCGGCCTTGTCGCGTTGCGAGCCCGCCCGGAGATCGACGCGTCCCGTGTGATCCTCATCGGCCACAGCGAAGGCGCTTACCTTGGCCTGAGTCTGGCCGGCGAGGATGAAGAACTGGCGGGGCTTGCGCTGCTCGCCGGGGCGGCCCGCCCACTCGACGAGATCACTCGATGGCAGATTGAGACGATTCTTCGCCGGCAGGGCGCGGGCGAAGACCAGATCCAAGCCTCGCTCGATCAGGAAGACGAGTACATCGCGTTCGTCGAAGAATCGACTGGTGAGTGGTCTGACTACACACTTGAGGAACTCCAGGCGGCGATCTCTTGGCTGAGCGAAGCTACGGCGGCGCAGTTGGCCGCGACCCCGCTGAGCCTGTCGTGGCTGCGCGAGCACTACCTCGCGGACTCCGAAGCGGCAGTGGCTCGCGTCGCATGTCCGGTCTTCGTCCTGAATGGCGACAAGGACATGCAGATTCCGTCCGGCGAGGCCGAGCGACTCCGAGAGATCCTTGAGGGGGCGGGAAACGATGACGTCACGATACACGTCGTGCCCGACCTGAATCACCTCCTTCGCTATCACCCCGAGGAACCGAGCCTCCTCTTCCGACACATCAGCGAGCCGATCGATCCGCGCGTGATCGAGCTGTTGCGTCAGTGGGCCGTCGAGCATCTTGCCGCCTGAACAGCTGACCGATCGGAAGACGGTTCGACG
>Ga0075124_10000640_pt1 | contig 16233 bp, 12 predicted proteins | sample AntAceMetag02UKS_FD_69809 | JGI IMG/M metagenome (GOLD analysis project Ga0075124, IMG submission 69809) | Saline lake microbial communities from Ace Lake, Antarctica - Antarctic Ace Lake Metagenome 02UKS | ecosystem: Environmental > Aquatic > Non-marine Saline and Alkaline > Saline | place... | reverse complement strand
GCCCTCTCCTACGGCCCCAGCATATCAGAGGGCATCCGTGCAATGGAGACACGGCTGAAACGGGCCGAACGAAACCAGATAGATATTGAGACCGTCCGTGCGGCAATCCGTGAAGAACTGGAATCGTTTGGCAGGTATTAGAGGGGGAGAGGAGCCTGCACAGAGCAGTGCATAAAATCGCACACCCCAAAAAACACAATACGGTAAAAAGCACCAAAAAGCCCCGGATCGGTCCCGAGTTACAGATTATAACACGCCCGTTTCGTCCCACAATAGCAAAAAAATTACAGCCCATTCCCATGCATCAGAAACCCACGGAACAAGCCACTGCCTGCCCGCTCTTTGCCGAGTGGAAACTAAAGGATGCAGCCCGTGAATTCAGAGAGACCATGGGCATCCCGGATACATGCCCTGTCATACGAATTCCTCTGCCCGACTCTCTCACAGATGCCATTACGGCTGGTATCACAAACACCAATACCATCACCACACAAAAGGACGGCCCCCAATTCCTCCCCCTCACCTTCACCGGCTGGCGGCGTACCCGAAGGGGCAATCGTTTCTTCTTCGGCCTGGAGGCCACCGCAGAATATGGACCTGCCACAGGATACGACCTCACCAACGACCCCTCAACTCTAACGAACATCCGGCACCCACCTGCCTACCTCCCGGTCACCCCACCTGCCGGATACCTCACCACCCTTCGGAGAATGCACCGTCACGGCCTTCCCCTGGCAGGATACGAATCCCTTACTGCAGGAGCCCTGGCAAAACTCTTCGACAGACGCCCGTTACGCAAAAATCACCGCTGCCGCCCGCTCCTCCTTACCAGCGACGCGACACGAATCATCCTGCCGGATGGAGATATATATGACCTCCCGCTCGCTCGCCGTCTCACGCCGGAAGAAGCCACCTCAGAGACCACCCTCAGGGACTCGCACACCGCATACCGAAGAGCCCGCGGATATGAATGCACCGTACCCGCACCGTCCTCCACAGCAGAACCTGAGATATACCTCACTGCAGACCTCCACCTCGGCCACCACAATGCCATCCGCTACTACTGCCGGCCGTTTCTTCAGGATGACCCCGATACGATGGACCACGTCCTCACCAAAAACTGGAACCATACCATCAGTCCGGACGACTCCGTCATCTTCGCAGGCGACTTCACCTACAAGGCAGACAAAGAGACGACAGATGCCTACCGCTCACCGCTCAACGGCACCGTCACCTGGATTCAGGGAAACCACGACACCTGCCTCGAAAATACCTGTCCATCCCATACTATCACGGCAGACGGCCGCACCTTCCTTGTCGTTCACAACCCGAAACACGTCCCCGCCACATACCGGGGCTGGGTAATACACGGCCACACACACAATGCCCGACTCGACAAATACCCCCTCATCAGTTTCACGAAAAAAACGGTCAACATCTCAACAGACGTCACCGGCTACCAGCCAGTCCCCTTAAAAGAGATCCTTACCCTCATCCGCGAGGGAGAGGCAGCGGGCAGGACTTCCCCTATCCTCATCCGTGAGATCTCACGGACAACAGACATGCGGCCCTGAGTCCATTTTCCAGAGAGAGCACCACTCTGACTCCATCCACAACAAATATCACGACGGTTACACCATCCTCATATAATGACTGACGCCCCCCGGATTCTGAGCGAACCTGACAGTTATGCGCTCCTGAAAGGGTATGGCATCACCATCCCCCGCCACGCCGTCGTAAAATCCACATACGAAGCAGTGTCCGCAGCAGAAAGCGTGGGCTACCCCTGTGTGGCAAAGGTCCTCTCCCCCACCATCACCCACAAGTCAGATGTCGGCGGTGTACAGACGGGGATACACACCCCGGAAGAACTGACGGCAGCAATTGAGACCATCATAGAGAATATCCGTGAGCGGGCACCGGATGCCGAAATTACCGGATTTGTCATCGAAGAGCAGGTGCCGGCAGGCATCGAACTCTACATCGGCGGGAAACGGGACCCGTCATTCGGACCGGTCATCACCTTCGGCACCGGCGGGACGCTCGTCGAACTGGAGCACGACATAACGATGCGGCTCGCACCCGTTTCACCGGAGGAGGCCAAAGGGATGGTTCACTCCATCCGCCACTACCCGCAGATTGCAGGCTACCGCGGCACCGCTCCGCTTGATGAAGCGGCACTCACTGATGCCATCCAAAAAGCATCCACTCTCTTCACCAGCTGCCCGGAGGTGGCAGAACTGGACATAAACCCCCTGGTCCTCTTCAAAGAAGGCCTCTGTGCGGTGGATGCCCGGGTCCTCATGCGCCCACCGGTAGCGGCACCGGCACCGTCCCGCCCCCCACTCCCGAAAGACCTCTTTTTGGTCTCACGGATCGCCCTTGTCGGTGCCTCGGCTAACCCAGAGAAGATTGGCTACGCAGTCCTCAGGAACCTGCTCACCTTCAGCGGCACTGTCTACCCGGTGAACCCGAAAGGAGGGGAGATCCTTGGAAAGGCCGTCTACCCATCCCTTGCAGACATCCCCGAACAGCCGGATGCGGTGATCATCACTGTCCCGAACACCATTGTCCCGCAGGTGATGAGAGAGGCAGGTATTCGCGGCATACCCCTTGCCATCATCATCACCTCAGGCTTCCGGGAGGCAGGAAAAGAGGGCGCACTCCTCGAACAGGAGATTGAGGAAATTGCACAGGAATACGGCATTCGCTATGCCGGCCCCAACTGCCTTGGCCTGCAGGTGCCCCGCCTCTCCCTGAACGCAACCTTTGACCCAAAATCGCCAAAACCCGGGCATACCGCCTTCATCTCGCAGAGCGGCGCCATCATCACCACACTTGTTGACTGGAGTCTCTCCCGGGACATCGGTTTTTCTGCGGTATTCTCGGTCGGCAACCAGACCAACATCGACTTTGTCGACTACATCCGCCTTGCCACAGCAGATGACTACACCCGCACCGTTGTCCTCTACATAGAAGAGATCCGCGACGGCAGGCGCTTCTTTGAAGAGGCAGCGAAGGTCACCCTGAAAAAACCGGTCATCGCCATCAAGGCGGGCCGTTCTGCGGTGGGACAGAAGGCGGCAGCCTCCCACACCGGCTCCCTTGCAGGCAGTTACGAGGTCTACGAAGCCGCTTTCCGGCAGGCAGGCATCATCTCAGCAGAGAACCTTTCAGACGCCTTCAGCCTCGCGATGCTGCTGGGATCAGAAGGCTACCCGCAGGGGAACCGTGCCGTTGTGATATCCAGTGCCGGCGGGTTCTGTGTCCTCGCATCCGATTATGCTGAGCGTCACGGCATCCGGATGACACCTCTCTCAGACACCCTCCTTGCGGAGATGAACGCATTCATGCCGGATGGCTGGAGCCGCAGGAATCCGGTTGATATGATCGGTGATGCCGGTATCCACCGGTTTGCACTGACCTTTGACGCCCTCATCCGCCACCAGGATGAATGGGACATCGCATTTGTGGTATCGGTGCCGACTGCAACCATCGATCCTGTTCACCTTGCAACCGAGATGGCCAGGTTTTCCCGGCACACCGATAAGATGGTCGTCGGATGCCTGCTTGGGGGGGATAGTACGGCAGCAGGAGTACGCATCCTCCGGGATGCAGATATCCCAAACTTTGAAGAGCTTGAAGACGCCTTCCGGGCCGCAGGTGCAGCCGTGAGACGGGAAGAAGAGCTGAAAAAACGAGACTAAATAAGGTCTTTTCACCCGGCAGCCGCCACCGCCTCTGCTGCGGCATCCCGGAATGCACGCGAGACATTCCCCGGCCCGAGTTTGATGCCGCCGAAGATACGTGATACGACGATGAGATGTGATGCAAGGTCTTCCCGCTGCAGCAGGGAAAGGAGTACCTGCCCCGGCCGTCCCACCTCGCCGTCACTCCCGAACGGTTCCCGGCAGCCTTCCGGCAGGTTCAGCCGGGCGGCATAACAGTGGTGGGCGGCCTTTCGGTAGACTTTCCGGTGCATCTCCCGTATCTCCTGCACATCCTCAACAGATGAGACCTGATACAGGTGGGCATAAAACCGGGACTTCTTCACGACGAGAAGGGAGGCGCCTTTTTCCTCCCACATCCTACCGCCGGACCTGCACGGCACGCAGGGTGCGCATGCGGTTTATTGCCATCAGAAACTCCAGCGAACGAAAAGCCACATAATCTCCCCGTTTTTGTGGAGAAAGCACGTCAAGCCCCCGGTCTTCGATATCCTGCATCACCTGTGCTGCCACCTCTGCTGCGGTGGCAGACCCGTCCATATAGCGGACTGCATACCATATGGCATCCCCAATGGCACGGGTCTGGCTCTCAGACACAATCTGTTCAACCGATGTGCAGTCGATATCGCTCATCCCGAAGACAATCGTCCCTTTGCCTCGGGCCTGAATCCGCACATCCCTCTTCCCTTTGACAGGTGAGAAGGAGCGGGCATCATAGACCCGTTCATGCCAGCGGGGAAATGGCAGATCGGTCTCACAGGCCCGCCCGGTGGGGTACTCTGCTGCAATATCGCGCGCTTCGTCTGTGACTTGGTATGGCCGGTAGGCATCCATGCAGATGACGGTGTCGGCCACATCCAGATAGTCACCCGAACCACCGATGACAATCACCGAGGATACGCCAAATTCTGTGAAGAGCTCACGCACCCGGTCGATATAGGGGGTAATCGGCTCATGCTCCTTTGCAACAAGGGCCTGCATCCGTCGGTCGCGGATCATGAAGTTCGTCGCACTGGTATCCTCATCAATACAGAAGAGGCGGGCACCGGCTTCGAGCGCCTCCATGATATTTGCCGCCTGCGATGTGCTGCCACTCGCATCCTCTGAGGAGAAGGAACGAGTGTCTTTTCCGCCGGGAATGCCGGTGATAAAGGGGGAAATGTCCACTGCCTCCACCCTCCGCCCGTCTTCGGCACGAATCTTCACCGCCGCAGGGTCACTCACCACATACTCGCGCCCGTCGTTGGGGATATGGGTATACACCCCGGCGGTGAGGGCATCAAGGAGAGTGGACTTGCCATGGTAGCCGCCGCCCACAATCAGGGTCACGCCGGCAGGGATACCCATCCCGGTGAGTGTGCCCGCATTCGGGACATCTATTGTCACCCGGAGGGCAGACGGTGATACGAACGGCACCACATCGGCCGGATTCATTGGCCGGTCACTCGCACCGCTCTCCCGCGGCAGCACAGCACCGTCTGCAACAAAGGCGACGATGTTCATTTCCCTCAGCGCACCACGAAGGACAGCGGCGTCCTCTGCCACCCCGATATGATGATACAGCCCCGACACATCGTGAGCACGCAGAAGAAGAGATGCCGCAACGCACTCCGGCAGGCGCTCAAAGAAGATTTTTTCAGCCTCCCGGCCGGCAATCCTGCGCCCAAAGGCGGGCAGGCCAATGACAAAGCGCCCCTCAACACCATAGTCACTGATCCGAACCGATGTCCGCTCCAGAATCTCCTGCCCGGGTTCATCCATTGCGATAAGGCCACTCTTCCCGCTTCCGGACCGCCCTCTGCTTCTCCCTGCCGCCGCACAGAATGCACGGGTGAGATAATCACAGAGCCCCCGGCGGCGTGGAACTGTATTCCACATATCACGGGCGAACCCGGCCGCCTCAGGGGATACACAAACCCGCACCCGGGACGGCGAAGCAAATGGATCCTTCTGCACACGATCAATAGAGAGTACAAAAGAATCAAACTGATACCGACCCCTGATATCACCATAATACCCGTAGCCCTTTCCGTCAATCCGACGAAGGAGGGAGCGAAGGGTTTCTGCAGGCTGAATCACTGTCATACACAAAAAAAGATTCGTCAGGAGGGACAATAAGCACTCCCGTATTCAGGCATTCCCATCTTCAGCCTTCAGGTAAGAGCATACACACCGCATGCATCCGGATATTATTGTATTTGTCCATCTCAGGGACCGCTCCTTTGGACATATCCGGGCCTGCATAAAAATGATGAAATCAAACCCACATGCATGAGATTTGATTCCCGGGAAGGGGTCTTTCAAGATCAGATGGAAAAAATATTAGATATTCTTCAACGCCACAATATCCGCCACTCCCGTGAGTTTCCAGATATTTGAGCGCTCCTCTTCGAGAATTGAGTCAACCGGTTCTGACGGATCATGACCGAACGCCGCAAGGATATTATGAGAGAGATGGTGATCACGAATCAGGTCCAAAAACATCTTCCGGACTTTCTTCTTCGCAATGGCATCCTCTTCCTGCACCAGACGTCCCTGCATGGTCACAAAGGTATAACAGGACATATCCTCAGAGTAACGTTCCACCTCAACTGAGACATACGGGCTCTTTTTGAAGAGATCGTTTTTTCTCCCGTACTTCGTTGACAGAAAGTAGAGGAAGCTTCCGTCAAACACATACATAAACGGTGCAATGTAGGGATATTTCTCTCCCTGAAAAGCAATTCTTGAAACACATCCTTCGCGGATCAGTTCGTCATATTCCTCTTTTTTCATCTGCGGAATTTTGATGATTTCCATCATACACCTCACGACCTATACTTCGAAACTATGTATTCATAGTAATAAAAGAGTTGCATTTTAATCGAAAAACCTGCAAAAATGGTCCTCAGACGACACGGGCCACATAATACATATCTGTGTGTCGGTTAAATTACATGCAATCAACCTCTCCAGGAAGACGGGCATGAACCAGGTTTATATCATCGGGCACAAAAAACCGGACACAGATAGTATCTGCAGCGCTCTTGCGTATGCGGCATACCTGAACAGAAAAGATCCAGGAAAATACATTGCGGCGCGCTGCGGACCAATCAATCCGGAGACTGCCTTTGCACTGAAGAAATTCGGCTGCAAATCCCCGGAATACATGGAAAGCGTCGTCCCGATTGTCGCGGATATACCATTCACCTATACCATGAGTGCTTCTGCAGATCTCCCTACAATCGATATTGCAGATCTGATGACCACCCATGATGTGCGTAACTATCCACTCACGGATGGAGAAGGACGGTTTACAGGTATTCTCAGTGAGTATGGTCTGGCACGTACCTATGTCACACGCCAGAAGATGGAACAGCTCTCGTTTGCTCCGATTACCCTTGAAAATCTCAGCAGAATATTAAACGGCACCATCGTCGTACCCTCTGACGATCTCCTCGAGGGAAAGGTCTACACCGCAATCGATGCGCTGCACGTCACCCTCTCACGGCTCACCAAAAACGACATTGCAATTGTGGGTGACAATGAACCGGTTCAGCTTGCCCTGATTGGAGCAGGCATCGCTGCCCTCATCGTTGCTGATAACGCACCGGTGGGAGAACGGGCCACCCGGGATGCCAGAGAACGGGGGGTTGCAATCCTCTCAACCGCCCTCGATGCCTTCGGTGTCGGAAAGATGATCAACCTCTCCCTTCCTGCACGCAATGTCATGGCAACCGATTGCCCAATTATTACACGAGACACCACGGTTGAGTATGCCAAACATCTGGTTTCGGAATCACGTTACCGGACTGCCTGTATTGTAGGAGAGGACAACCAGTATCTCGGTATGCTCTCGCGAAACACCTTCCTGCAGGAAGTGGCAAAACAGGTGATTCTCCTTGACCACAATGAATTTGCCCAGGCAGTGGATGGCATTGAGACAGCAGAAATTCTTGAAATAATCGACCATCACCGGATTGGCGCTATCACCACCCTCAGACCAATACGATTCTTTAACGACCCGGTCGGTTCAACCTGCACGATTATTACGGGAAAATACATGGAGTCAGGCACTGACCCTGACACCCCGACTGCAGGAATTCTTCTCTCGGGCATTCTCTCTGACACCCTTGTCCTGCGTCTCTCCACAACAACCGAACAGGACCGTGCAGCGGTCAGATACCTTGCAGCGTTAACAGACACCGACCCGGAGGAATACGGGACGGAACTGATCAGGAAAGCGATGGACTTTGGCGATGCTCCCATGCGCGATCTTCTGACAGCTGACATGAAGGCCTATGAACTCTTTGGGAAATCCATTGCCATCTCACAGGTAATGGTGCCAACCTATGAATTTCCGGAAACACACGCTGAAGAAATCATGAAAGAGGCATATTCCATCCGCTCATTACAGAATCTCGACATGTTCCTGGCGCTCTTTACCAGTGTCTTTGAAGACGGAAGTATACTCTTTACATCAGCACCTTCTGCCCTTCTCGAGACTCTGGAACTGGCAGACAGTCCGGTCACGATGAAAGGAGTGATGTCACGCAAGAATGACTTCATTCCGTATCTCGGAACGTTGCTGAAAAATGTTTGAGCGGTTGCAGCAATAAAAAATCCATTTTTCCCAACGACATTCTGACGGTGCACGATCAAGAAAGGATGGAATTGATCCAAAAATTTGGATATTATATCGTTTTTCCGAAAGGGTTTCTATTCTGATTCAGGAATGACTGAACAGACTAACTGAACGGAAGATTTTCACCTGAGTCAAATGGATTCGGCAAGGGAATTTGACCCCTCACCATCCGTATTCAGAAAATAAAAAAACTGATTATTCGTCCGATCGGCGCAGGAGAAGAACAGCAGCAAATACCAGCCCGGCCAACACCGGCAGGAACCCTGCGGGGACAGGTGTGGAAACAGGAGTTGTGGCAGTCATCTGTGCAACCACATTTACGGTATCACCCGGAAGCAGGTTAATTGTCGTTGTCCAGTCATTGTAGCCATCAAGACGTATCAGCACCTGATACTGGCCCGCCTTCATAGGCAGGGTCACCGGTGTAATCCCTGTTACCGCATTATTAATGTAGACGGATGCACCCGATGGTGCCGACGACAAGGAGAGAATACCCTCTGCATCGGGGTCAATTACCTGAGTCTGTGTCGGCGATGGAGTTGCAGTTTCCACCGGAGTGACCGGAACTGCCAGCCCCGGGAGGGAATACAGGTATAGACTGCCGTCAGATGAGGCAACCGCACATGCACCACCTAATGGTGAAAGAGAGACACCGTTTACCCCCGCAGAAGCAGACAGCTGAGTGACAACCTTACCCTCTGTGTCGTAGATATTCGTGATACGGTCGCTGCGTCCCAGTGCAAAGTATGCCCCCTGCAGGGAGGCAGAGACATCATTAACCTGCGACATCGGCCGCAGTTGGTTCACAATTTTACCAGTATCATCAAAGATATAGGCATAGGCATCATTGCCTGCTGCAACGAGGTATGTCCCGTCCGGGGAGATATCCAGGCCAAACACCTGCCCGTTGATCTGGTAACTCCATACTTTCTGCCCGACACTGTCCAAAACCGTTACAGTAAATTCCTTGCTTCCTGCCCCAATGAGACTACCATCCTCGGTAACAGATACAGAAAGAACTGCCGAGTTCATTTTGTACGCCCAGACCTCTGACCCCAGATTTGTGTAGCGGTAGACCTTTGCATCGCCACAGGCCACAGCAATAACAGACCCGTCTGCAGAGATATCCACATCGCTTATTTTGCCCCGGAACCGTTTTGACCAGAGCAGAGTCCCTTCATTGTCATAGACTAAAAGGTCCCCGATATCAGTGCCTGCCACAACATATTCCGCACCCCGGGAGACGGCCACCCCCCAGACAGGAGAGCCTGTCTCAACTGTCCAGAGATGCTCTCCTTCAATCGTAAGGAGCAACACTTTATTGTTGTAGGTCCCGCCTGCCACATACATGACATCAGGAGAGATGTCACAGTCATACATATTCGTCGGCTGGGAATATGCCCATACTTCTGTTGCAGTCGGCGTTGCTGCCGCTGCACTTCCGGTCATCGCCGCACATCCAACGATGGCAATGAACAGGATCAAATATATCGGTGCACGCCTGAAGGAAGGCATCCACACATCAAACAGTTTCATATCATTCACCACTGATACGACAGCGTATCATACGACTGAGGCTTCGTGATACGACTATTTAAGAGTAAGTCACATCAGGTGGTCCTTATGCAATCTTCAGACACCCCGATTCCTCTGAAAGAAGGCATTCCCCCACCATTTTCATAATAATTTTCTGCGTCCGTCCTGCATCATCGCCGCAGGCGGAGATCACAGCATCCTCAGATGATGGGCCCTCATCCAGCAGATACCGCAGGATCCGCCCCCGGATCTGCCGGTCAGATCCGTCAAACGCGGCCTGTACCATGTATCCATGACTCCTCCGGTTCGGGTTTTCCACCGCCTGTTTTAGCATTGCTCCATAGTCCATCAGTGCATAATACCATTCACGGGGATTTATCCAGTCAAGAGTCTGCCTTGCAAGCGGCCGGATTCGGTCGTCATGCACCTTCTCCTCATCCGGGAAGAAGAAATGAATGAAGACCCTCCTGATATTAGTCTCGATAAAGACGACCGGTATGTTATACGCAAACGCAGCAATGGATGCGGCTGTAGCAGGGCCAATGCCAGGGAGAGTGACAAGCTCTTCAGGGGTTTGGGGGAGTCGCCCTCCAAACGTTTCCATTACCATCACAGCAGCGTTCCGCAGCATCTTTGCCCGACGGTTATATCCCATCCCCTGCCAGACACGCAGCACCTCTTCAAGCGGTGCTGCAGCAAGTGAAGGGAAATCAGGGAAGGCTAACAGGAATTCGGGATATTTTGTTGTGACCCGTGCCACCTGCGTCTGCTGAAGCATCACCTCTGAGACAAAGATGGCATAGGGATCTGCTGTCTCCCGCCATGCCATTTTCCGCCGGTTTGCCTCGTAATACTGCCAGATAATATTACGGAACTGCTGGGCTGCCTCAGAAGAAAGCAACTTTAACTCAGATTCTGTAGTAAAGGGCGTGGAATTGCGGACAAAAAAAGGGGAAGTCAATTGGTTCTTTGGATCAGCCATGATAGTGGGAGAGTGGCTCAATCGTGATAGAATCCTTCTTCAGACTGCGGATTGCCTGGGCTGCAGCATTGGCCGCCTGGATGGTTGTGATATACGGGATACTGTAATCAAGGGCCGCCCGCATGATACGGACATGATCCTGTCGGGAGTATTTTCCGGAGGGCGCATTGATAATAAGCCGCAACTCTCCTCTGCGCATCAAGTCAATGACATTGGGGGAGCCTTCCTGCACCTTTCTCACAAGGTTTGCAGGAATTCCATGGGACTCAAGGAATGCAACCGTCCCTGCAGTCCCAAAGATCTTCAGGCCCAGTTCATGCAGATTCTCTGCTGCGGGGAGAATGCCTTCCTTATCCTCAGTCCCGACTGAGATGAAGACATTACCTTCCAGCGGCAGTTCATTGTCTGCAGAGAGACAGGCCTTGTAGTAGGCACGGCCGAAGTCGTAATCTATGCCCATCACTTCACCGGTGGACTTCATCTCCGGGCCGAGGACCGTGTCCACTCCAGGGAGTTTGTTAAAGGGTAACAGCACCTCTTTTACCGCAACATGCGACATGACCGGCTCAGCATAGTTAAGATCTGCCAGTTTCTTCCCGAACATCACCTTTGCGGCAATCTTTGCAAGAGGCATGCCGGTTGCCTTCGAGACAAAGGGAACCGTCCGGCTTGCCCGCGGATTGGCCTCAAGGACATACACAACCTTGTCTTTGACGGCAAACTGGATGTTGATGAGCCCGACCACACCAATGCCCAAGGCAAGGCTCTTGGTATACTCCCGCACCATCTCAATCACATCAGCTGTGAGTGACTGGGGGGGGATAACACAAGCAGAATCACCTGAGTGGACACCGGCTTCCTCAATGTGTTCCATGATGCCCCCTATCAGAACATCGGTTCCGTCACAGACAGCATCCACATCTATCTCGATTGCGTTCTGCAGGAATGAATCGAGGAGAACCGGATGCTTCCGGCTGACCCGCACCGCCTCACGGATATAGGTCTGCAATTCTATCTCATCATGCACGAGCTCCATCGCACGCCCGCCGAGCACATAGGACGGCCGCACCAGAAGCGGGAATCCAATCTTCTGTGCTATGGCGAATGCCTCCTCTTCAGAGTAGGCTGAACCATTCGCAGGCGACGGGATATTAAGCACTTCCAGCAGCTGACTGAACCGGTCCCGGTCCTCTGCCATGTCCATTGCATCAGGAGAAGTGCCGAAGATTTTCGTATTCAGATTTCCGGACTCTACCGCCCGTTCCAGCGGCAGGGCAAGGTTGACAGAGTTCTGGCCGCCAAACTGTACCATCACACCTGCATAGTTGTCTGACCTCAGAATGTTTGTCACATCCTCAAGGGTCATCGGCTCAAAGAAGAGCCGGTCTGAGGTGTCATAATCCGTCGAGACAGTCTCGGGATTGTTGTTAACGATATGTACCTCAACCCCTTCCTCACGGAGGGCCTTCACCGCATGCACCGTACAATAGTCGAATTCAATGCCCTGTCCGATACGAATGGGGCCGGACCCAAGGATGAGGACTTTCTCCTTTTCGTCGGGGATAATTTCGGTCTCATCTTCCCATGTGGAGTAGAAATAGGGTGTTGTCGCAGGGAACTCTGCAGCACAGGTATCGACCATCTTATAGGTGGGCATACCCCCCATATCTCCCACCATCTGTTCAGTGATACCGGAGAGGGTGGCAATCTCTTCTGAGGAGAAACCGGCCCGCCGTGCTTCCCGGATCGTCTCAGTCGAAGGGTTGCCTGCCGCAAGCGTCTCTTCCATCAGAACGATATTGCGCATCTTCTCTAAAAAGAAGGGTGCGATATAGGTCAGTTCTGCCACTTCATCAACTGAAAAACCAGCCCTGAACGCATCAAAGATGCATCCGAACCGTTCATCCGTCGGATTTGCAAGGAGCATACGGATTTCTGACGCAGAGGTATGAGAGTACACATCGGTGTCAAGGGACCGCATTGCCTTTTTGAAGGCCTCTTCAAGCGTGCGTCCGATGGCCATCACTTCACCGGTTGACTTCATCGCGGTGGTGAGTGTACGGTCAGCATTCGGGAATTTGTCAAACGGCCACCGCGGCATCTTTACAACTACGTAATCGATGGCCGGCTCAAACGATGCCGGGGTGCATCCGGTGACGGTGTTGGTGATCTCGTCTAAGTTCAGGCCGATTGCAATCTTTGACGCCACCCGGGCAATCGGGTATCCGGTTGCCTTGGATGCCAGCGCTGAGGAACGTGATACACGCGGGTTCACCTCAATAACACGGTAGTCGCCGTCCTGGTATGCGAGCTGGACATTACAGCCGCCCTGGATGTCAAGTGCCCGGATAATTTTTATGGATGCCGTCCGCAGTTTCTGGAACTCATCGTCCCTGAGGGTCAGGATTGGTGCAACGACCACACTTTCGCCGGTGTGGATACCCATTGCATCAACGTTCTCCATTCCACAGATGATGATGCAGGTATCAGCAGCGTCGCGCATCACCTCAAACTCTATTTCCTTCCAACCGATGACGCTCTCTTCAATGAGCACCTGGTGGATACGTGAGCGCTGCAGACCCAGTTCCACAATCCGCTTCAGGTCGTCTGCGGAGTAGGCCACACCGCCGCCGGCACCACCGAGGGTGTAGGCAGGGCGGATGATTGCGGGAAGACCGACCGTTTCGAGCGCCTCATCCAGCTGGGCCATATCAGTGAGGATCATACTCCGGGGCACCGGTTCGCCGATTTCATTCATCAGGTCACGGAACTGTTCCCGGTCTTCACCGCGGTAGATGGCCTCAAGGGGAGTTCCGAGGATCTCCACCCCTTCCAGAGCGCCCATCTCAGCAAGTTCTGCTGTCATATTGAGGCCGGTCTGACCGCCCATTCCGGAGAGAATGCCGTCCGGCTTTTCCTTTTTGATGATCTCTGCAATGATTTCAGCCCGGATTGGCTCCACGTAGATGATGTCTGCCGTCTCGGGATCGGTCTGAATGGTTGCCGGGTTAGAGTTCACAAGGACCACTTCAACCCCTTCCTCACGGAGTGCACGGCATGCCTGTGACCCGGAGAAGTCAAACTCTGCGGCCTGTCCGATCTGAATCGGACCCGAGCCTATAAGGAGCACTTTTTTAATTTCAGGTCTCAGCGGCATCAGTGAATCCTCCGGTACATCATATCAAAGATCAGTTCCTCAGTGTCATAGGGCCCTGCATGGGCCTCCGGGTGGAACTGGACCGTGAATACATTGAGATCTTCGGAATAGAATCCCTCCACTGTCCCGTCGTTGACATTGGTAAAAAGCATATCAATGTCGTCCGGAAGGGAATCCCCGTCCACCGCGAACCCGTGATTCTGTGTGGTAATAAAAATTCTGCCGTCACAATAGCGGACCGGCTGATTTGCCCCACGGTGCCCGAACTTCATCTTGTAGGTCTTCGCACCAAGGGCAAGGGCTGTCACCTGGTTGCCCATACAGATCCCAAAGACCGGGATCTTTCCGATAAAGTACTGAACCGTTTTGATGGCCTCTGTGGCACGCATCGGGTCACCGGGGCCATTTGTAATAAAGAGGGCTTGGGGTTTTATCGCCTCAATAACATCCGGACGGGTATTGTGGGGGAATACATAAAGATCAGCACCACGCCTCTTCAGGCTTAAAAGGATATTATTCTTCACACCAAGGTCCAGGATGGCGACACGCTTTCCTGCTCCCTCAATGCGGTATGCCTCTTTGCAGGAGACCTGCGGAATCAGATCAATATCTGTGATCGAACGCTGATTTCGGGCACATTCGACTGCATACTCACCATTATCATCGCCGACAATCAGTGAAGCACCGAGTGTACCATTCACCCGAGTCTGAATGGTCAGTTCCCTGGTATCAATACCGGAAATACCCAGGAGACCATTGTCTGCAAAATAATCACCCAGGGATGGGGTGGCTGCAGGGGCTTTACACAACTCCCGCACCACACATCCGAGGGCATGAACTTTACTGCTCTGGAAATTATCGGGGTGCACCCCGTAATTTCCAATAAGCGGATAGGTGAACATCAGAATCTGACCCTTATAACTCGGGTCGGACAGTGCCTCCATATAACCGCCCATTTGAGTGGTAAATACTAATTCACCGGCAGAGGAACCTTCGACACCGAAGCCCTCTCCGACATAATATTTCCCGTTTTCAAGACCCAGAACCGCCTTCATTGAATAACCATATGTATTGAGGGGGATTCCTTATTAAAAACTTGTAAGGGCCTATGGAGACCACGTGAGCTATCCGGTTTAGTAAAATTGACTGACCGGATTTGCATAATGACATATGGATGACCAAGCAGAACCCGCTCATTTCCGCAGAAAATAAAAAGGCGAAGGAAGATACGCTTACGGCAATGGCAGAGATGACTGAAATTGAGATCATCGGGTTTTCAGACGGTGCATGCGGACCGTTTCCCTGTGATGATACACGCACCTGCGAGCTTTCCACATGCGCCCCCTCAGGAAATCTGGTGACAGCATTTGAAGCACTGAAGACTGAGCTGGAATCACGCTACCCGGACGTGACCCTGAAACTGACGCTCCTGGATGATGGGGTCCCGGCATATGTAGTGAAAATTGTTGAAGAGCACCAGCCCCCTCTTCCTATCATCCTCGTTAACGGTACCCTTGCACCGGTTGGCCGTATTTCACTACCCCTTATTGTAGAACAGTTAGAACACCTCACCCGCTGAATCGCCTGCGGGAACGACATATCTCTTTTTTTGCCTTTAAATAGGGGAAACCGGGCATACAACATCTGCACAGGAAAAAATCCTGAAGAGCTTTCTGCCAGACCCTTTTGCCATATTGGCAGACAGGAAGTGACATGTACAGGAAAAGAATACCACGCCGGATCTTTTACCAGTACTCACGGGAAAAACTCCACACGCACCGGAGTCAGAAATCTGCCACCGGTCAGTACCCTCCAATTCTGTCGAATTATTTATTACCAAGGAGCCGGAGTATAGTCCATGCCACCGAGGAAGAAATACCAGAGCCCTGATGCAACCTCCCTTGCAAACAGATCAGTCCACAACATCAGCCAGGACATGGAGCGGAAACGCAAATTTAACCGCCACCACCCGTATGACCACCTGCACCCCCACCCACCGCACCATGCATGGGAACGCCCTCCCTTCGCACCTGACCACGACACTCATACCCATGCCCACGAAGAAGATCTTGGCCCTCATACCAATCAGCCCGGCCCCATCCGGTTTTCCACAAAGTTAACACAGACAGGTCGCAAAAAGGAGTGAACGAAAGACAGCGAAAAAATAGCTGCACAATCAAAAGAGAGTGAAGAACGGAGCAACAGC
>Ga0075124_10000636_pt1 | contig 16311 bp, 12 predicted proteins | sample AntAceMetag02UKS_FD_69809 | JGI IMG/M metagenome (GOLD analysis project Ga0075124, IMG submission 69809) | Saline lake microbial communities from Ace Lake, Antarctica - Antarctic Ace Lake Metagenome 02UKS | ecosystem: Environmental > Aquatic > Non-marine Saline and Alkaline > Saline | place... | reverse complement strand
TAATCGTGGAACAAAAACTAATCAAAAAACTACAGGACAAATCAGCCGTAATCGGCATAATCGGCCTTGGATATGTCGGCCTTCCCCTGGCTCTGCGGTTTACAGAGACAGGTTTTAACGTAATTGGTTTTGACATTGATTCAGACAAGATCAAAGCGTTAGAAGCAGGTCAAAGTTATATCAAACATATCCCGGCAGAGCGTATTAAACACGCTGTAACAGAAAAAAACCTGACACTTACCACCGATTTTGCCAGGGCCAGAGAAGCCGAAGCCCTGATTATCTGCGTTCCCACACCTCTGAACAAGCATCGCGAACCAGACCTGTCCTTTGTCATAGAAACTACAGAATCGCTGGCGCCTCATATGCGTGGCGGTCAGGTAGTCAGCCTGGAAAGCACCACCTATCCCGGAACTACTGATGAGGAAATCAAGCCCATAATAGAACGTAGCGGTCTGATTGTGGGCAGGGATATCTTTCTTGTGTATTCGCCTGAAAGGGAAGACCCGGGAAATCCGGACTTTTATACAGAAAAGATACCCAAGGTGTGCGGCGGAGTGACCCAAAGCTGTTTGAACGTGGGAATGGCGCTTTACGGCCAGGTAATTGAAGAAGTCGTTCCGGTATCCTCCACCCGTGCCGCTGAGATGACAAAACTGCTGGAGAATATCTACCGGGCAGTAAATATCGGTCTGGTCAATGAGCTGAAAATGGTTGCCGACAAAATGGATATTGATATATGGGAAGTAATTAACGCCGCAGCTACCAAGCCTTTTGGCTTTACGCCTTTCTATCCAGGCCCCGGCCTTGGCGGCCACTGCATCCCCATCGACCCGTTTTACCTTACCTGGAAGGCCCGTGAATATGGCATCCATACCCGCTTTATTGAGCTTTCCGGCGAAGTGAATACGGCCATGCCGGAATGGGTTATCGGCAAGGTAATGGATTCATTGAATAATGCAGGCAAGCCGCTTAAGGGCTCCCGGATATTGGTTCTCGGTATTGCGTATAAGAAAAATGTGGACGATATGCGTGAGTCCCCTTCCGTAGAACTTATGAGTATTTTGAAAAACAAGGGAGCGATAGTGACATATTCAGACCCCTATGTGCCGCAATTCCCCAGGATGCGCAAGTACAGCTTTGACCTTGATTCGGTTGAATTAACTCCCGAAGTCCTGCAAAAGGCTGATTGTGTGTTGATTGCGACAGATCATGATGATTTTGATTATGAAATGATCAAAGATAACGCAAAGATCATTATTGATACACGCGGTGTGTACAGAGAGCCTGCCGATCATATCGTGAAAGCGTAAAAACATTATTTTTCAGACAGGATAACAGGATAAGCAGAATAGTTATACACCGCAGGTATTATTACATTTAATACAATACAAGACTGTATTCTTAACGTCTTGACCGAAGTTTTTACCAAAAATAAAATCCAGTTAATCCTGATGGTGTCGTAAAAAGTCCCAAAACCGTCATACCGGGCTTGATCCGGTATCCAGAAGCTGTTGAATTTACTGGATTCCGGCTTCCGCCGGAATGACGAAAAATGGTGTTTTCTGACTTTTTACGAGTGCGTCAATCCTGTTATCCTGTCAAAAAGAGATGGATAAAATGAAAATCATAACAATAATCGGCGCCCGCCCCCAATTCATCAAAGCAGCTCCAGTCTCCCACGCCATTGCCGCACATAATCGCCTTACAGAAGTAATCATCCACACTGGCCAGCACTTTGACGCGGATATGTCGGATGTCTTTTTCAAGGAACTAAATATTCCAAAGCCTGGCTATAATCTCGGCATTAACAGCGCATCCCACGGGGCCATGACAGGCCGCATGCTGGAAAAGATCGAAGAAATTTTGATAAAAGAGAAACCTGACCGGGTTCTGGTTTATGGCGATACCAACTCCACCCTTGCAGGCGCGCTTGCAGCGGCAAAGCTACATATTCCGATAGCGCATGTCGAAGCTGGCCTACGGTCTTTTAATAGAGAAATGCCCGAAGAAATCAATCGTGTCCTGACCGATCACTGCGCCGACATACTCTTTTGCCCCACTCAAAATGCCGTGGACAATCTACAGGCCGAAGGTATAATAAACGTATCCTCACCAGCTTATCAGCTTAAGAGCTCATCAGCTCAAGAGCTGCCACGAATAGTGGCGCTCGTCGGCGACACCATGTACGATGCCGTCTTACAGTTTTCCGAAATCGCCCAAAGGCAGTCGACAATCCTTGAGGATCTGAAAATAAAACCAAAAGAATATTTATTGGCAACAATCCATCGGCCATATAATACAGACATCCCTGAAAATATGAAGAGTATTTTAGACGCTTTTCTTGAAATCGACGAACCGATCATATTCCCCGTCCACCCCCGCACCCGCCAAAAACTTACCAGCTTACCAGCTAATCAGCTTAAGTGCTTAATTCTCATCCCTCCCGTCGGCTATCTCGACATGCTCATGCTGGAGCGAAATGCAAAAGCCATCCTTACCGACTCCGGAGGCATGCAAAAAGAGGCGTACTTTTTTGGAGTGCCATGCGTTACAATGAGAACGGAAACAGAATGGGTGGAGACTGTGGAAGCTGGTTGGAATGTGGTTGTCGGGGCAGAGCGGGAAAAGATCGTTGAGGCAGTCAAGTCTTTTAAAACAGACAAACCTCGCCCGGAACTCTATGGAGATGGCAGGGCCGCAGAGAAAATAATCCACCAACTTAACTGCTAACCAGCTCAACAAATTATCAGTTCATTAGCTCAACAGCTCACCAGCTTAACAACTTATATGTCCAAACCATCTTCCAGCTTTGCCACAAACGTTTTAAAACTTGTTACCGGTAGTGTATTCGCCCAGGGCATTGGTGTGCTTGCCGCACCAATCGTCGCCAGGCTCTTTGCGCCGGAGGCATTTGGCGTTGCTGCCCTTTTTACTTCTATCGCAGGTATTATTAGCGTGGTGGCCTGCCTGCGTTACGAGCTTTCCATAATGCTTCCGAAGACTGATGGAGAGGCTGCAAATCTTCTTGGCGTAAGCCTCTTTTTTGTCTTAATCGTTACAGGTATAAGCGTTCTGATTATTTTTTTTGCCGGAGATACAATTGTAAGTCTGCTTAATTCACCGGAGTTGAGCAAATATCTCTGGCTTGTTCCAATAGCAGTATTTGTCACCGGCATTTTTACGGCATTAAATTACTGGAATTCCAGAACCAAACACTTTGGCCGGCTTTCCACTGCAAGGGTTGTTTCATCTGTCGCTACTCAGACAACAAAATTAGGGGCTGGCTTTAGCGGATTTGTAAGCGGCGGTGTGCTGATCGGAACACGCATTTTGGGTCAGATTGTTTCCACTCTTGGTCTTGGTGGCCAGATATGGCGGGATGATGGCAGATTGTTCAAGACAAATATCCGGTGGAAAAAGATGATTGCCGGGCTGAAGCGGTACAAAAAATTTCCTGTCTTCAGCACCTGGTCTGCACTCTTGAATACCGCATCACAGCAATTGCCAATCTGGTTTCTGGCATTTTATTTTTCACCCAAGATAGTAGGTTTTTATGCCCTCGGACGAACGGTTTTAGGCATGCCAATGAGTCTGGTGGGTGGGGCTGTCTCGCAGGTCTTTTTCCAAAAGGCCGCGGAGGCACACAACCGAACCGGGAACTTGCCGGAAGTAGTAGAGGAAGTTTTTAAACGATTGGTCTCTCTCGGTATTTTTCCTATCCTGCTGCTAACGCTGATCGGCGAAGATCTTTTTATTGTAGCCTTTGGAGCACGATGGGCTGAAGCCGGTGTGTATATGCAGATTCTTGGATTATGGTTGTTTTTTGTGTTTATATCTTCCCCTATAAGTACTCTATTCAGCGTTCTTGAAAAACAAAGCTACGGATTATTCTTTAATGTCATTCTTTTTGTTACAAGGGCCATTTCTCTAATAATAGGTGGTGGATTGATAGGTGATGCGCGTATTACTTTGATCCTGTTTTCAGGAACAGGTGCATTGGCTTTTTCTGTTATGACCTTTTGGCTTTTGTCATGCGCCAATGTTAGTCTGTTTCGTACTTTAAGCATTTTTTTTAAGAAGATTATTATATGTATTCCTATATTGAGTATAGTCGTTCTTTGCAAATTCTATTTTAACTTAGCGCCAATATGGGTAATATTAATAGGAATAATAGGGAGTCTCCCATATTACGCGATTATTATAAAACAGGACAAAGTACTTCAAAAGCCCATCAGGCTGTTAATAAGAAAAATTGGCTTTGTAAAATAAAGGTATCAAGAGAAGTATGTTATGGCAAAAAGTGCAGTCACCAATCTTGCTCAAAATTCTGGAATAAAGTGGTTTCACAAGGATAGAGGCAATCTACATATTCGTGTAAAAGGTTTTGCCTTTCAGGGGGAGATATGTCTCAAGGGCGAGAAGTTGTTAAGTGCTTTGACCCCAAAAGTTGAAATCACAGACACAGACAATATTATTTCATATGCAAAGAATATTATTCAGGGACTGAACGGTTCTTTTGCCGTGGTTATTGAAACAGATGGCCATATCTTTGCCGCAGTTGACCGCCTTAGAAGTATCCCTTTATTTTATGGGACAGCAGACAATAAACTCTTTTTGAGCGATGATACAAACTGGGTTCGGAAACAAGTCGCAGACACTTGCATGGATGAAATCGCGACCAAGGAGTTTTTATTAACCGGTTATGTTACCGGATCGGAAACACTCTTTCCAAATGTAAAACAACTTCAGGCGGGAGAATGTTTATGGGTAGAGAAATGTGATGGAAAACCCCATGTCACAACACATCGTTATTATCGTTACATCCATCAGAATTTTTTCAACTCATCTGAAGAAGATTTGTATCCTTTGATGGATCAGGTGCTTGTCAATGTGTTTGAACGTCTTCTTGAGTCGACAAAAGGTAGGACACTTGTTATCCCTTTGAGCGGTGGTCTTGATTCAAGGTTGATTGTTGCAATGTTAAAGAAGTTAGGAAGAGAAAATGTTATCTGTTTTTCTTATGGCCGAAAAGGACATTGGGAATCTGAAATCAGCAAAAAGGTTGCGGAAAGGTTAGGGTATAAATGGGAATTTGTTCGTTATACCCGCCGCAAATGGTACGAGTGGTTTCAGAGTGATGAAAGGCGTAATTATTATAAGTACGCTGATGGTTTGTCCTCCCTGGCACATATTCAGGATTGGCCTGCAGTCTGGGAATTGAAAAAAATGGGGAAGATTCCAGATGGTTCGGTATTTGTGCCGGGGCATTCAGGTGATTTTGTTGCCGGCAGTCATATCCCACAAAATTTTGTAAGTATGCAACATATTGGCAAGGATGAAGTTGATAAAGCTATATTGGGAAAGCACTATTCATTATGGGATTGGTCAAAACAATCAGGAAAGCTTGGCCCGATATTTAAGAAAAAAATCCTTTCTAACCTTCCGGAAATGTTGATTAATACGCCGGAAGAGGCGGCCAATGCCTTTGAATGCTGGGATTGGCAAGAACGTCAGGCTAAATTTATTGTTAACAGTTGCAGGGCATATGAATTCTGGGGATATGATTGGCGGATACCGCTTTGGGATAGTGAGATGATGGATTTCTGGGCGAGGGTACCGCTGGAGCTGAGGTTAGGGAAAAAGTTGTATGATCAGTTCTTAGAAAAGTGTTTTTTTACTTATGTAAATGTTGATTTTAGAAAAGATAAAGGTAAAACTCAATTTGAGTTACAAAAATATTTACCGGACCAACTAATTCGTCTCTTAAGAAAAAGAAATAAAATACCTGGTTACCACTTATTGATGCAAAGGAAGATTATGCGGAACGATATTTTAGTGTTAACAGAATACCTATATAGAAAACAATCATCATATAGGAGAAATAGTCGCAATCCTTGCCTTGATGAAAATATGAAATGGCGAAATGCTATGAGCCTGCTAACAAATGAAGCTTTGGATATTTCGTTAAATGAATATGAAATTGAAATGAGAGAAGAATGAGATATAAATTAGTCACTTCTGAACGAGATGCCATTAATATGGTGAAATTTCATAATCAATATTACGCAGCATCGAGAGGTCTTGCAGATTGGCTATGGGAATATAAAACATATAATCCGGGGAAGGCAGTAATATCTTTTGCCAAAGATTTTGATAAAATAATTGCAACCCAAGGTATGATCCCGATTTATATTAAGGTTGGGGCAAAAACAATTCTATCTGGAAAAAGTGAAAGCACATTATTATTGCCAGCCTATAGAGGAACCCAACTCATGCAAGATCTGTATGAATATGCAGTAGAAAATTGTATTGAACGGGGGATGCAATTTGTCTGGGGTTTCACACCTGCAATAAAAGCGTTTAGAAAATTTGGTTTTGACTCATATTCAGACATCCAGACAATGGTAAGGCCTGGTAATATTTTGGCTGGAGTAAGATTAAAATTAAAGCACAAATCTCCATTATGGCGTCGATTGGGCTCCCTTGGGAAATTAATTTATAGGCATGTTTTGCTTGGAAAAAATATAGCTATCAACAGATTTAAAAAAAAGGCTGAGTATGAATTAAGAAAGGGAGTTATTGATGAAAATTGCTTAAAAGCATTTTTTGATAGGCTAAAGTCGAAATACGAAAACACAATATTTATCAGATATGATCAAGCATATCTTAAGTGGCGAGTCAGAGAGCATCCATTTATTAAATACACCGAATATCAGGTTTATAATCACGCTGATTTAAAAGCGTATGCAATTGTTGCATTGGTTAATGGAATCGTATCAATTTCTGACTTAACCTCTGAAGATGAAAATGCTACATCACTTATGCTATATACGATACTTAAAGATTTTGATAAAAGGGCAGCAGAATTTCATTTTTTGGTGAATACAAAAGACGTTTTAAGTCAAGGTGTGCTGAAAGAATTGTATAGATATGGTTTTTTGGCCAGCGGTGCGTCGAATCTTGTGGTGAGAGATTTGACAAAAGGCAATAATGAAGAAATCTGTGATATACGTAATTGGCATATAAATGGCCTGTGGACTGAAGGCTATTCTATGTAATTGACCAAACTCGAAATTGTTTCACAACTTGTTTCGAAATTTGAAGGAATGGAATTGACCATCAACCACAAAAAACTCCTCCAAGGATACTACGAAGCTGAACGTCTTCCCAGGGATTTCTCCCCGGAGCGGATCGTTCCCGATTTTGCTTTCAATGTTCTGAATCCTCTCGGGTTGCTGTATCGGCCTGTGGTGGATGAGGATTACCTTGCAAATGGCGGGCAAAAACCTGGCTGGCCGGATGGGAAACCATTTGCGGTATGCCTGACCCATGATGTGGATGCGGTGTCGCACTATTCAGTCAAGCAGTCTTTAAGAGCAAGGAAGGCGCAATTATTAGATAGCAACGGTGCATTCCATAAAATCAGCTCACTTGCGGGACTCGGCATAGACTTGGCACAGGCAGGAATACATAGTGGACAAAAGGATCCTCTTCACTGCTATGAACGCTGGCTGGAAGCGGAAAAAGAGATCAGTGCAAAATCGACTTTTTTCTTCTGGCCTGGCCTGAGTGCCGTTACAAAGCACCATCACACAGACTGCGCTTATGAACTTTATGCTCCAGTGGTATTTGATAATCAGAGATGCACAGTCGCCGAGATGATCCGGGAAATCGACCGGCAGGGCTGGGAGATCGGTCTCCATCCTTCCTGGTATTCCTTTGATGATGTTGATGAGCTAAAAACACAGAAGGAGTCTCTTGAAAAGGCGCTTGGGCATGAAGTTGTCAGCGTCCGGCAACACTATTTGCACTACGATATCCGGGTGACGCCGCGCGTTCAGGCAGAGGCGGGATTCAAGTACGATTCCACCCTCGGTTTTAATGACAATGTGGGTTTCAGGTTTGGCACCTCCTATCCATGGCATCTCTATGACTTGAAGACCGAAAAGGAACTGCCGATCATGGAAATCCCCCTCACTATTCAGGACGGCGCTCTGCTCAATCCGTCGAAGGGCATGCGCCTTGATGAAGAGACTGCATTTCAATATGTAAAGCAGATTGCAGAGGCAGTGGAAAATGTCGGCGGCGTGCTCACACTTCTCTGGCATCCGAACCAAATCATAAACCCGGATTGGTGGAATCTCTATCTGCGGACTCTGGGCTATTTGAAGCAAAAAGACGCGTGGTTTGGATCTGTGGTGGAAATCGGGCAATGGCATAAAAAAATGGTTGTTTAGGATAATCTGATCTTTAAAACCATAATTTGCTTTGATTGTCAGTTCCAGGCTGTTTAAATGATCTCTGATGCAATTGACTTGAATATGTTACAAAGGACAAGTAGATGAAAGAAATAATTTTTTATTGTCCCCGCAAGGCATCAATGGCGGAAATTTCTGGAGAAAATATTCGCCCTTTTCGCATGATTTCTGCGTTTGAAGAGATGGGATTTAGGGTTCATAAGATCATAGGAGATGTACCCGAAAGAAAAAATAGAATTAATAACATAAAAAAGGCGATGCTTGTAGGAAAAATAAAACCAGCTTTTGTTTATATTGAATCAACAAATTTGCCACTACCATTGTCAACACCGGGTCAGAAAATCCCCGCTTTTTTTTTAGATTTGAATTTTTTATATTGGCTTAAAAAAAAGGGTGTTAGAATAAGTCTATTTTACAGAGATCTTTATTGGAAATTTGATGCGTGGTGGAAACGTCAAGGAGTTATACGCGGATGTTTAATCTGGCCATTTTATTATTATGAGCTATACCAATACGTTAAAATTACAGATCTTATATTTTGTCCTTCTGTTGAATTCGCGAAAATAATTCAGACATTTAGAAAATCGGCACGATGTATTCCTTTACCGCCAGGGTGTGACATTCATTCCGATCTGCCTTTGCCAAAAATTAATCCATCTTTAAATTTGTTCTATGTCGGTGGCTGCAAACCTCCCACATATGATCTTTCGATTTTATTCCTCGCCTGTAAGAAACTCAAGAAAAATGTGCATCTGACTGTTTGCACACGTAAGGATGAATGGAATCTGTCAAAAAAAGTTTATAAAAATTATATAGGTGATAATGTTACAGTGGTTCATGAATCTGGTGTGGAACTTAGGAAGAGGTATCTACTCTCACACATTTCTATTTTGCCAATACATAATGACGAATATCGGGCGTTGGCCATGCCCCTTAAGCTTTTTGAAGCGATAGGATACAATCGTCCAATAATTGCTGGTACAAATTGTGCTGCAGGACGATTTGTGGAAGCCAATGGAATAGGCTGGGTTACAGATGAAAGCGTTGAAAATTTGGTTATCAGTATTGAAAAAATATTAGAAAAACCAGATTTACTGAATAATGCAATAATAAATATTAAAAAGTTACAGCCACAACACACTTGGCAAGCAAGAGCCATATCTGTAGCGAAGTTAATGGAAAAAACCTCTCAAGAATAAAACCCTTCCTAAATAGACCATAAAGGGGGTTTATTGGTATGCACAAAACGTATTTTGTTTTTTATTTACTAATCATAATAATATCGACCTATTTTTTTAGAAAAGCCGCGGGAAGTTTATCCATAAGAAAAATCAATATAGTATCCATGTTATATTATCGATTTATGATAATTCATATAATTGGGTTTGGAATTGGGTTACTCGGAATAAGGTCATATAAAATAATTATACTGGGACTTTCTTTATCGGAACATGAAATGGGAATACTTTCCTTGTTAGTAGCAATACATTTTTTAATATTATCTTTTACTTTATATATCTTAAATATTATGTTTCCTATAAAACTTGAAAGAATCGAGGTCCGTTATTCGAAAAAGAATAACGCTGCTGTGCTTGGAACTTGGATTTTGTTAGTGTTTGTTATACTAGGAATTTTATTTCTTGGCCTTGAAAATCATGGATTTCCAATTTTCAAATTATTTTCAGGAGCATCGACATTGGAAATAGGTATCGCAAGGCATGACTTCGTTTCTAGAATTCCTTATATACAAAATTTACTCGTTGCAACTGGAGCTCCTATTGCAGCAGGAATGTCCTTTGTATTAATCAATAAGTATAGAATTCCTAAAGAGAGATATTTGTTATTTTTAATTTCATGGGCTATTTTTATATTTGCTTGCACTATGAAAACTGAAAAATCTGCAGTTATTGGAATTATCGCGTTTTATTTCGTGCTGAATATTTATGTAGGGAAAAAGATCAAAATAAGAAAAATGCTTTATTGGGCGACTTTGGTTCTCATTCTATTATTACTGCTGAATGTGAGACTAGAACATGTAATGAATTTAAAATACAGCATATATAACATAATAAGTCGAATTTTTCTTGACCAAAATAATGGCTTCTACTGTATTTTTGATTTACTTAAGAATCAAGGGAACTATTTAGGATTGAGTGGTGTAAGTAGTTTAGTTGCAAAGGTGTTTGGTATAGAGTTCATAGAGTCGCATAGGCTTGCAATGGCCACTTTTTCTCATGGCGCGGTGGCAAGAGGGACTGGTGGTGAGATGAGCACTCTTTATATTGCTGAAGCATATATGGTCGGTGGACCAATATGTGCCATAATTTCAACCGTATGGGTAGGTATCTTGACCTATTTTTTCCATTACATGTTTCAACAAAAACTTCCTAAATCAGCTTTTTTTATTTCTATTTATGCATACTTAACAGTTTTTTGGGTTGGAAAAATTAGCTCTGGTTTTTTTACCAATTTTGTCGTGAACTGGACGTTTATATTTTTAATATCTTTGATAATATGTGGACTCCTTCCATATTATGCTGTCAAAAACAAAGCTTGCTACGTTCCAATGAAATGAACTTCCAAGTATGCATTACAAGGCATTTAAAAGGAAATTCACCAAAAATATGTATTAAGAAAGTATAAGGGAAGAAAAAAGGTGCAAAAAAATACTTGCCATTTTTAACTGATGTTATTGACCGATTTCAAGCATAGGATACAGTGTGCAGGGCAATAGTAATGAATGACAGATTAAAAGTATTACAAATAATTCCATCGCTCAAGGGCGGTGGCGCGGAAAAATTAGTCATGCAGATGCATCTTCTTTTTTTAGAGCGTGGCATAAGCAGTCACATAATAAGTTTTACAGGAGATTGTCCCCTCAATATATCTAATATGTACAGTCTAAATCTTTCATATCCGAGAAGTGTAAAAGGGTTATTTTATTTAGCATTAGCCTTGCGTAAATTTGTCAGAAAATATGGTGTACCGGATGTGATTCATACTCATTTATTTACAGCACAATTATTTACTCCATTAGCTCTTGTTTTATTAAGACTAAAAACAGCTTTGGTAACAACTGAGCATAGCACCAACAATAGAAGAAGAAACACCTTTTTAGGGAAGATGCTCGATAAACGTATGTACAAATTTTATGATGCTATAATATGTATAAGTGATGGGGTAGCATCTTCCTTGCAAGCATGGCAGCGACTAACTAAACAAAAATTAACTATCGTACACAATGGAATTGACCTTAAGAAATTTAATTTGCGATTCCAAAAGTTACAAATCAGAAGGGGGCGTGTTATCATTATTTCTGTTGGGAGCTTGAGGTTACTGAAAGGATACAAAATCGCATTGCGTGCTATATCTTCACTGGCTGAACAGCAGATCGAATATTGGATTGTGGGAGATGGCCCTGAAAAAAGGGAATTGGAAAATCTGGCAGGCAAATATGGAATAGCAGATCGTGTCAAATTTCTGGGCTGGAGGGATGATATTCCGGAACTGTTGCAGAAAGCAGATATTTTTTTATTGACTTCCAGGTGGGAAGGATTTGGGTTAGTTGTCGTCGAGGCTATGGCTGCTGGTTTACCTGTTGTGGTGAGTGATGTGCCTGGGGTGGACGAGGTTGTGGGGACAGACGGCTTATGTGGTTATTTGGTTGACCCACAGGATGTTGAAGGTTTTGCAAAACGAATAAAAACGCTTATTCACTCTAATGCTGAACGTAGGCGACTGGGCAAAAACGCCGTATTACGTGCACAGAAGTTCAGTATTGAAGAAACAGCTCAAAAATATATAAGCCTCTATAAAAGGCTTTGTGGCTCGGATTCATAGTTTAGGCGAGTTTTGAAATTTTTATGGCTTATAAGTGGTTTTAGTATTCCGATTAATTCATGATTACGCGGGCCTTTACGCGATTGGGCTGAGGCATTGCTGGATGAATCGAGATTGCAGCAGGAAGGGTTCTTTAATTTTGCGCAGATTAGGCAAAAGTGGAAAGAGCATTTGTCAGGTAAAAGGAACTGGGCGTATCACCTATGGGATGTGCTGATGTTTCAGGCGTGGAAAGAAAATTATTAAGTGTTAAGTGAGGAAACAAGAAATCATAACTTAAAACTTAATCATTTAAAACCTAAAACTTTATTATAAAAGCGAGTAAATATGAAAATTTTAGTTACAGGAACAGCCGGGTTTATTGGGTTTCATTTAGCAAAGAGATTGCTTGAACGAGGTGACGAAGTTATCGGACTTGATTGTATTAATGATTATTATGATAGGTGTGTAAAATATGGACGGCTTGAACAAATGGGGCTTGATGTGGAAGCAATAAAAGATGAAGATTTATCAAGTTCAAAATTTGTTCTACATAATTCACAATCATTTCCAAATTATAAGTTTGTTAAAATGAATCTTGAAAACCGGGAAAATATTCAAAAACTGTTTGCTCAGGAAAAATTTGACAAAGTTATGAATTTGGCGGCTCAAGCCGGTGTAAGGTATTCTATAGAAAATCCTTATGCCTATATAGACAGTAATATTGTTGGTTTTGTAAATCTGCTTGAGGCAAGCCGTCATAACAATATAAAACATTTTGTCTATGCAAGCAGTTCCTCGGTTTACGGATTGAACGAACAGATGCCTTTTTCAACATCGTCTAATGTAGATCATCCTATGAGCCTTTATGCAGCAACAAAAAAGAGCAATGAACTTATGGCGCATACATATAGTCATCTCTACAATCTGCCTACAACTGGGCTACGATTTTTTACTGTTTATGGCCCATGGGGAAGACCTGATATGGCACTATTTCTATTCACCAAAGCCGCGTTTGAAGATAAACCTATCCATATCTTTAACGACGGGGATATGCTAAGAGATTTTACTTATATTGATGATATTGTAGAAGGGGTTGTCAGAGTTCTGGATAATATTGCAAAGCAGAATGATAAGTGGAGTGGAAAAAATCCGGATTCTGCAAGCTCAAGTGCACCATATAAAATCTATAATATAGGCAATAATAATCCTGTTCCATTGATGGATTTTATAAAAGCTATAGAGAATGCGCTTGGTAAAAAGATAAAAAAGAATTTTATGCCGCTTCAGGCTGGGGATGTTCCTGCTACTTATGCCAATGTTGATAATTTAATAAAAGATTTTGGTTATAAACCGAATACGCCTATTCAAAAAGGGATTGATGATTTTGTGAAATGGTTTAAGAAGTTTTATAAGTTTTAAGTTATTAAGTCATGGTTTCTTGTTTCTTTACTTAAAACTTATAAAACTAAAACTTCAAGCTTTACTATCTTTGTGCTTATGAGTAGACAAAAGAAGGGTACGTGATTTTGAAACCGAAAATCATTTTTTTTATAACCGAAGACTGGTACTTCTGGTCTCATCGGTTGCCAATCGCGCGAGCGGCCAGAAATGCGGGTTTTGAAGTCTTTATAGCAACCAGAGTAAACCAACTTAAGACCCTCATTGATAAGGAAGGATTCAACCTGATTCCTATTGGTTTAAAAAGGCGAAGCAAAAATATTGTAAAGGAACTTTTTAGCATTGTAGAGATTGTTAAGATTTATCGCAGAGTGCGGCCTGACATAGTTCATCATGTAGCCGTTAAACCTGTTTTATATGGGTAATGGGCGGCGAGGATTACTCGTATTCCCGGTGTCGTAAATGCCCTAGCCGGATTAGGCTTTATATTCTCAGCACAGGGGCGGAAGGCAAAAGTTCTAAAACGGCTTAATGGAATGTATAGTGGAGGCTAAACATTGCGGATTGTTTTTTTGATTACAAGATCTGATGCAATTGGAGGGGCTCATATTCATGTTAGGGATATGGCATCCCAGTTAATAAGTGATGGGTATGATGTATCTGTTATAATAGGAGGAGGTGGCGTATTCTCTGAAATATTGAAGGATGCCGGTATCAATGTTGTTTGTTTGAATCATTTGATTAGGCAGATCAATCCATTCTATGATCTACGTGCATTTTTTGAGATTAGAAAAGCACTAAAAACTTTAAAGCCGGATTTATTAAGTACTCATTCTGCTAAGGCCGGTGTTTTAGGAAGAATTGCTTCTTTTAGAATGGGTTTCCCTGTAATTTTTACCGCACACGGGTGGTCTTTTACCGATGGTATTCCATTGTTAAAAAGAAAAATGTTTTTATTGATTGAAAAATTATTGGCTCCTTTGTCTACTCGTATTATTTGTGTTTCTGAATATGATCGGAATTTGGCTTTAAAGAATAATCTGGCAAAAGATAGCAAGGTATTGACCATTCATAATGGTATGCCGGATTCGCAAGATTCGAAAAATATGGCAAATCCAGCTGTTGCACAGCCGTCATTTTTAATGGTTGCACGCTTTGATGAACCAAAAGATCAAGAACTTTTGGTGAATGCAGTAAGCGAGGTGAATGACTGTAAACTGACGTTGATTGGAGATGGAGATAGTTTGCAGCGAACAAAGGATTTGGCTATAAAATTAAAGGTGAATGATCGTGTTGAGTTTATGGGGCAAGTTATTGCTACAGAGGAGATATTTGCCAGACATCAGGTATATGTTTTGATATCTAAATGGGAAGGATTGCCCCGTTCCATAATCGAGGCTATGAGAGCAGGGATGCCTGTTATTGCTTCCGATGTTGGTGGGTGTTCTGAGGAGATTAAGGACGGCATTAACGGTTTTCTGATTCCCAGGGGAGATCTGAAAACACTTATTTCAAAATTATCTCTGCTTACGTCGAATCCTGATTTAAGGCTTCGTATGGGAAATGAAAGTCGGCGTTGTTATAAAAATAAATTCACATTTGAAAAAATGTATAGGGAAAATGTTAGGGTATATAAAGAGATCATTATGGGATGGCATGGTTAACTACCTCCATAGGCAGTAATTTTAATACATTTTGCTCATTCGTTAGGATAAATATGAAAGTTGCTATTACAGGCGGAACTGGTTGCCTTGGCCGCCCCCTGGTTAAAAGATTGATTGCAGATGGCGCGTATCTGAAACTTCTGACTCTGCCGAATGATACTGCTACCACTAACCTCGACAAAAAAATTGAAATTATCACCGGGGATCTGAATTCTCCTGATGCCTTGGATCATCTGTGTCTGGAGTGCGATGTTGTTTTTCACTTGGCAGGCAAGGTTCATTCAGTGCCGGGGACAAAGGCTGAAGAAGAGGACTTCTTCCGAGTGAATGTGGCGGGAACCAGGAATTTGTTGGAGGCTGCAAAGAAAAATGGGGTTAAAAGAGTTGTTTTTTTCAGCAGCGTCGGGGTTTACGGAAAGGATGCGGATTTTCATGGGGATGAACTTTCTCCATGCCAACCGGGCTCTGTATATGCCGAAAGCAAATATCAGGCAGAACAATTAGTTTTGAACAGCTCCAATGATGGCGGGCCGGAAGGGGTTGTTTTGAGATTTCCGGTTGTGTATGGGCCGTTAGATCGAGGGAATGTGGCTAAACTGACTAAAGCTATTCATAGTAGATTATTTTTCTATTTTGGTGACGGTAACTGTTTGCGGAGTATGATTTCATCGAAGAATGTGGCAGAAGCTGCCATAAAAGCAGCTTTTGAGCCAAAGGCTGTAAATCAGCTGTTTTGTGTGACAGATGGGCGGGATTATACAATGAATGAGATGGTTGATTCTATCTGCCATGCGTTGGGCATGAGCTGGCGGCCTTTTCATGTGCCTGTTTTGTTGGCTGATCTGGCTGGAAGGTTTGGTGATGTTTTACGAAAATGGGCGCATGTTCCGTTTCCGATTGATTCGAAGAGGGTGAGAAAGTTGAGTCGTCCGCTGACGTTTTCCTGTGAGAAGGCAAAGAGGGTGCTTGGGTATGAGCCGGTGGAGACGCTTGAGGAGGGGATACGAAGGGAAGTTGAGTGGCTTTATCCGCAGATTAAAGGATAGGATAGGATAGGATAGAAGGGAGAAAGGTCATATTTTTGAAATGAAATATTTAACTCTTTACATAGCCTCTTTGGCTCTTGGTGGTGCAGGCGCCTGGCTTGTCGTCAGATGGGGCAGTGG
>Ga0075124_10000633_pt1 | contig 16327 bp, 12 predicted proteins | sample AntAceMetag02UKS_FD_69809 | JGI IMG/M metagenome (GOLD analysis project Ga0075124, IMG submission 69809) | Saline lake microbial communities from Ace Lake, Antarctica - Antarctic Ace Lake Metagenome 02UKS | ecosystem: Environmental > Aquatic > Non-marine Saline and Alkaline > Saline | place... | reverse complement strand
TCCCTGCGTTGAAAAACCGTATGTCGTTCCGGCATCGTTCATACCGACAATGGTTGGTGGGAATGTTGAAATACGCAACCGTAGTGAGGGAACGGTCAGAAATGAAGGTTCAGAAACGACGGAGTTTATTCTGGGAAACTTTCTCCCAGGAGGATATAAAAAACGCTGGCATTTCCGTCATTTTCGAACATTTTGGAATCTAAGTGACTGGAAAGAACGACATAGCAACATTGAACGCAGTTTTTCGGTTTCCCGATCACAACCGCTTTCTGATATCATAACAGGTGATACATTCTCACCTCTGAATATTCCAGCCAGTCAAACGACAATATACTTCCCTGATGCTGTCAATGTTGAAGAAGTCCCTTCATATTCTCACTACTTCTGGGACGATGATAAGTTGTATCTGGATCATTCAGGGGAAGGATCTCTCAAGGTCGCACGAGATCCTCTCTCAATGGCTCTGTGGGAAAATGTTCTTTTGACGAAAGGAGAACCAGAAGAAGAGGAACTCTTTCCAGATAAAAATCTGATAAATTCTATTGGGTATTATCCTGATTTTCGAATTGCCCGCTGTTATTATGGCAACGCCCTACAGCTTCTCGGCCCGGGTCTGACCCGGGTCATTCGATTCGTCCATGATACTGATAAACAATATGCACTGGTCGGTACTGAACATCTATCTCAGGCAGTTCGGATAAATATTAATCTGAACTCATTTCTTAGATCTCTTCCCGATGTCCTTGAAAAAGAACCTATCATAACCTCTGATCTGAGATGGAAATTTTTCTTCCTAAAACTGAATGAATCTGTTCTATTTCATGAAAAATGTGCAGAAAGCACGTATGATCTCAACTGGATTCAGACATTGTGTAGTGCTCTGGATTTCTGGATGAAACAGGATAATCCTGATTCTGACATTCGATCATTCTTTGATATGACCCCTGAACAACAGCAGATAATTCTCAGGGAATTGATCCCGGAAAGCAAGGAAATCCGTCTGCGACTTGCAGGATTTGATCTTCATAAGCAGGACGAAGTCGTAGAATGGCTCGTTGAACACGGCAAAGAGGTTTCCGCAATCCTTGATGAGGTTTACCAACAAGATTCATTTGATACCTATGTTGAAACTGTCATCTGTGAGACACTCCAGCGCTCTTTGAAAAACTGGTGTCAACAATTTTTTAGTGTCGTCGGAGATGGTCTTGTCTTTTGGCAGAATGGAACCATTGAAGGTGGGTTACTTTCCCTTTATGCCTATGATCGGTATCAGGGGGGGTCCGGGATTTCCAGGGAGTTATTCAAACGTCTGCAACAGTTTTCAGACAAAGTCTCCAACGAACTGCATGTTGATCTCAAACGGACCCTTCAGTGCGATGTGGATATCGCCGATACAGTGATCCATGATCTTTTCAGCAGTTTCGATTCAGACTATATTCAGTCCGTATTCATAGAGCAACCCGATGCATCAGATGAGATCATTCGTAATTCACTTAAAAAAGAGGAAAGAACCCGAATGGTTGATTTTGGGATCAGAAGAAAGGAAGATCTCACTACGCTCGTTCGTTTGGAAATACGCAGGCTCATTCACTCAAAAGAGAGTGCGGCTATGTATGCTGAACTGATTCGTGGATACAGGGAACTGCGAAAACAGTTGGGACGAACACCCATGACTATTGATCTTCTCCTGTACAGTTCGGCCAGTCTATTTTATGATCCAAGGGCTGCAACTGCATTCGAACGATACAGAACAGTCAAAAAAGGTGATTTGAGTGAAGTGTATGTCCGTGTTGGAGAGATGATCCCTTCGTGTGTAGACGCCTGCCCTGAATGTTTAGAAATGGATGAACCCTATGGAACACGGCCAAATGCATCGCTCCTGGTGGACCGTCGTCTGATAATTGCTCTTCTGGAGATGTTCTGATTGCAACGCAGATATGTAGATTTCAAAAAAATTCTTGAAAACCCCACCAAATACTCCAATCGGTGGGTCCAGAGTACAGCGAGACTCAGGACCGGGTCATATTATTCAACTCAGTCCGGTGGAGGAAAATATCTTTTTGATCTTCTTACTCCGGATGACCAAAAAGTGAAACTGGCTCTCTGGGAAGCCCCTCCTTCATGGATTCCCTATCCTGAAACGTCAGAGTATCTGCTCAGAATAGTATCTGGAAAGGAGGAGGAAGAGAAACAGATTCTTCGCCTCTTTCAATCAGGTGAGGAGGTCTTTTTTGAGGGGTATCTCATCTGCCAGAATGGAATTACATGGATCAACATTGAACGAATCCTGATTGCATCTCCAGACACGGCTATTGGTCCCCGTGAGATTATTGGGATGATGTCGTGCCCAAGGAAATATTATCTTGAATATATCAAGAATGTCGGAGGAAATATTCTCAAACGGCCAAATAAGAATATAACACGGGGTAATCTCGTCCATACGATTCTTGAGGCTGTCGCATGTGATGGTTCTCTCCAAACATTATCGTCCTGTACATTTAGAGAGAAAAAAGACCGAATCAAGAAACTTCTGGGCGAACAATTTCAGGGGAAATACCGGATGGATGCGGCACTTCATCTCCTTGCCAACACACCCCTTTTTGATGTTGAGAAAGATGTCATTAATCGTTTAACCAGTGCATTTGGAGACGACGAACTTTCATCTTTATTTACAGATAAAACAATTCGGTCTGAATGGGGAATCAATCAAATTTCGGGATTTTCGGGCATTATCGATTATCTCGTCGATGGACACCCTGTTGAACTCAAGTCCGCAATACGTGTCTCACCGGATCATATCCTACAGTTAAAAGTATATCTCGTCACGACTCATCTGGAATTCGGCATCGATGATGGGTATTTGATTTACACTACTCGCACAACTGCCAGTTATGGCGAGGAACCATCAAAGATTCATCCATTTACCCTTACCAATGATGATATTGATCAGGTGATTTATGCACGCCATCAGGTTCTTTTGCAGCGGAATGGAATCATTTTTCCGGATACATTGGGGAGAGATTGCACCGACTGCCGTTATCAGATTGAATCAGAACATGTCCTCAGAAAGTTTTGGCCGGCTTGTCAATATTATTGTCAAACGGAACGTCACTGGAATTGTTATGAAACCGATGATCAGGGGTGTATTACAACTGAATGTCCACTTTTAGATGGCTGTCCGGTCCGTCTACAATACTTTGACATTGAAAAAATCGACCATTTCAACAGATTGCGCCGGGCAATTATGGCAGAAAATGAAGAACAATCACGGCTGGCGCATCTTCTCAGAGAAAAACCGAAAGAGATCCTTCAGGCTTGTGGTCAGCAGGTTAACGATCTGCGACTTGAAATCGTTGAGAAGGATAATTTCATTTTCCGCTCTTCAGAAAGTATTCCCTGCCTGGATTGTGCTATTGGAGACCAAGTGATAGTTAGTACTATCGACGGTCTACGATACCCCGGAACATATATCAGAAGCGGGGCTGATTCAGTCGTTATTCAGTTTTCCGGGATTCTTCACAATACCTTCTTTGAAACTGGTGCGACGTATACACTTACACGGGACTACAATGAGAACCGCTCGATGCGTTCGCTTTTGAAAGTAATTGATTTCATTCAGCGTGGGATCCACCGTCCGATTCCCACCTATTCAAAGGGCAAAATATCGGATAAGAAAAATTTGATCCCTTACTGTCCAGAAGATGTTGCAGTCGCACTTGAGAAACAGCCTCTAAGTGCACTTCAGACAACTCATCAGACTTCTGTTGTAGAACAATGCTCAAACATAATCTCCCTTCTCACCAGACCATGCCGTGTTCTGGTGGTGTTCAGGGATTCTGTTGAAATCAAAAATTTTGTGCAGACATATCCGGTAAAACATGAGATCCTGGTTATTGACAGGGAGCACAACTTTGAGGAGGGGGCACAGGTATTTGGTATCTCTGAAAAGAATACCCCCGAAGAAATTGCAGAAAAAATCGAATTATCGCCGATTATTGTAACACGAAAGGGTTTTTTGCAGACTACAAAGTTTTTTGAACTGTTACACCTCCCCGGTCGAAGGATTCCGTTTGATTATGTGATTGTCACCTCTGCTGAAGAATATCATGAACCACAGTTATATTCTCTAAGGAATCTTGGAACGAACACGTTGTTGATCGGGGATGCATTCCATGCCTGTCCCCCTATCAGAAGTAGTGAAGCACGGAATCTGGGTTTGGGTTCCGGACCTTTTATTCAACTTGTACGATATGATACATATTTCATCTCAGATCAGTTCACGGTCTTTTCTGAACCTTTTGCCACCCTTCCCATTCAAATCGCATCTGCTCTGGACAAAACCACATTAGATGTCTCTGTCAGAGAATATGATGGAACGGTTACTTTTGTACAAGTGGATGGTATTGAATCCGGAGATGAAAATGTCCAGTATTTTGCGTCAATGGAGATCAAACCGTCTGATGGAATGCGATACAGGATTGTTCTTACTCCACAGAACGAAGTTCCCCTTTCCCGTCTTGATGAGATGATGGATCAGTTGTCTCTGGAAAATTTCAATCACCTTAAAGATGGAAACAGGATCACGATTGAGGAAGTTCCATTTTTAATAACGGGGCGCTATCCGCTCGAAAAAGAACCTGAATCCGGAGAAAATGCTGAAATTCTGGTTGAAATTCCCGTCCGATTTTCAGAAACTCTTGAGGAACTGATGTACTCGAATAAGACTGAGGCAGAGGTCATCCTCAGACTCATTCAGAATATGGATCCAAAAGATCGTGAACGCTGTGCTGTCATAACACCGTTTATCAGCCAATCTTCACTGATCAGATCTCTGTTCTATCAGAACAATCTCTCAGATGTACCTGTACTCTTGCCATATCAGGCAGGGAGAATTTCGTATGATATCGTTATCGTTTCTTTTGTCTGTGCAGGTAATGAGCGTATCCTCCGTTACCCCCTCACACGCCCCGAGGTGCTCTATACAATCCTCACGAGTGCCACGGAAAAGTTGATACTTGTCGGTTCAGGAGATACGCTTAGACAAAGTAGAATTCTTGGAGAAATAATTGATGCACCTGAGACAAAGGGGTGTGATAAGTAATGTCTCTTGACCCGGAAGAACAGCACATTCGTGAATTAATATATAATCAACAGATGGTGTGCGGAGGGAGACTTGCCTCCCAGCACAAGGATTTTGACGAAAACAGTTACCGTATTCTCGAAGAACCATTGTCCACATTGCTTGCCGAAGATCTGATAACCGGTTCCTGGACCATTGAAGAACTCTCAGAAAAATATGGGATTCACAAAAAAGATATCTGGAATGTTTTAACAGGATTGATGAAAGATCCCTGGGTTCTTGAAAGTGGGTATATTCCCCGCAGAACCGGACGAGATGAGCGGGAAGGGCATCGAATAAAGTCACGTTATTCCTTTATTCCTATTCCAACGAATGCACGAATTTTTGATCCCACACTAGGTTTTAGTCTGCTTGGATGGTCTGAGTTTCTATGTGAAACAGATCACTCCTTTTTTTTCCCAAAAAATGATGAAATATCAGATTCTTATTGTCAGAAAATTGCCTCATTCTGGGAAGTGCCTCCTGAAAAAATTAAGACGATATTTGAAAAACATGAGCTTCAATATCTTCCGACGGTCTATGGGCCCCTTCCTGTGCTTGAGTCAAATGAACTGTATACATCAATAAAAAGGCGGATTGAAGAAGAACCTGATCTTCTCGTTAAACGATTCAGACGACGCAACTTCGATAAAGAATATGAGATGTATCGTCAATTCCTTATCCAGGGGTGTGGGACGATCCCTGAATTACAGTATTATGTAGTATTTCTACACGATATTCTGGTATCCTGTAATATTTTGGAAGATAAGTCTAATTTTGAACGATTTTCTGAGATTAATCGAATTTTATTCAGTATGATTTGCAATATCCCGCTTCAGACAGAGACGCTAAATAAAAGTGAGAATTCTGATGATTCTAATTTGTTGATGTCGAATGAACTCCAAGAAGAATTTAACAAAGCTCATTCTTCCGGAGTCACCCCAACTCGCAGTCAACGACAGAACCTTAATAAAATTGAACAGGCTCTTAAATCACCCGTTCTCCATGAACGTGTCTCCGCTGTGAGACAGATGAGAAAGGGTATTGTACCACCGGATATTCCACTCTTAAAAATAGCACTGAAGGATGTAAATTCATCTGTGCAAATGGAAGCTCTCAAGGCCATTCGAGAGTGCCTTGTTCCTTTCCCTCCTTCAATATTATACCCCGTTGCCATACATTCAAAGGATAGACTTGTACGGTATGCAGCTGTTGATTTCATCTCTTCAATTGCGTCACCGGAAGCACTGGAGACACTTGAGAAGGTTGCACTGAATAGTCCCCTTGATAACGCGAAACGTGCATTATTGGGAATTGCACGAAATCAACCAAAAGTAGCAGGTCCTTTCTTGCATAATATCATGGTAAACACCAATGATTTAAAAGTCCGGGTTGCTGCCTTGAAACTGATAGAAGCGAAGCAGTATCATGAAATTATTCCTCTCCTTATAAAATATCTAAATGATCCACAACTTTCTGTGCGAACTGCTTCTCTATCAGCACTCGTTCCAGTAGGAACAACTGAGGTATGTGACGCACTGAAGAAAAGATATTCATTTGAATCTTCAAGTACGCTAAAAAAATTGCTGAAACAAGAAATTATAAAAATTGATCCGAATTTCCATTCAACAGATCCGAAGCAGACGAACACTCAGTCAGAGAGTCAAAAAACTCTTGATTATCAGGTTGAAACAGAAGATGAAAGTCCTCAGAAACACCAAAAAATCATATCTGAGAGAGAGATGGGGAAAAAATGTGAAAATCATTCAAATAGAACGTATGACAGTCTATCTGAGGACTTGATGTCAGAGGATATTCCCACTCGTCAGGCAGCAATCAAATATTTGGGTGAACATTTTTCGCCAAATTTCACTTCCCTCATAATCAAAGGCCTTGAAAACGTATTTTCTGTACAACATACAGCTTTGGCAATTATCAGTGAACATAATTTATTAATTCCTGCGGAATGTTACCTACCGACGATAAATTCCCACCGTCAGATTACAAAAGAAACTGTAAGAATATTGGGACAAATACCAATCAAAGGAGGGGCCAACCTTTTAAAGAGTATTATTTTAAAGTATCAGGGTGGCTACGCAAAAGAAGCAACATTCGCTTTATTGTCTTATCCTGAAAAAGAAACGGTTCCAATACTCAAAGAATTATTTCATGAAAAAAACGTAGATATCAAGGCCAATTCAGCTGAAGCACTTGGCAAGATAAAAGCCTTTAGTGCGTTTGATGACTTGATTGAAGGACTTAATAATAGTAGATATATTGTGCGTCTCTCTTGCATGGAGGCACTCTCGAATATGGAATGCCAGAATATCAGAGAGATTTTGCAGGAGCAACTTAATAATGATCCCTCAAAACAGATCAGGAAAGTGGCTGCACATAAACTTGCGTTGATGGGTCAGGATATCTCAACAGTATCTCAACCGATAAAAACTGTTGAAACCATTGAGAGTATCACTGGGATTAATTTTCCTTCAGAGACTCACCAAATTTCTCCTTTTATAGGTGAATATAATCTCAAAGGACTCAAAAGTAAACCACCCGGAACTTGTATTGAAACAATACAACAACTTGGCACAGTAAAAGACCCAGCAATAATCAAGCGCCAGATTGACATTATGGTAAATGATCGGACCATAGAAAACCAAATTTCAGCTCTGAAATATCTTGAAAATATAGAAGATCCACAGATTTTGGCCAGTATAATGGCTTCTTTCAAAAAAAGTTTTTCGAAACTTAGGATCGCCATGGTTCCTATAATTGCACAAAAAGGTGGGGAAAAGGGGCTTGAATTCTTAGCTGAGCATCTTAATGATTTAAATTCGCAGGTAAGAGAAGAAATCTGTCAGGCTTTCCAAAATTATGGAAATTCAAGTCATAATCACATTCTTGAAAAACTTTTATTAGATCCATCGAATGATGTTTCAAATGCTGCAAAAATAGCAATTAAGGAAATTGGGATACGTGAATCACGAGCAAATCTCCATGAAAAAAGGAAATCTCCAACTCTGAAAAAATTCAGCGCCATACATATAGGGTCAAAAAATGGGATGGCTCAGAATTTATCCGAACTGATTGCAAAGAAAAAAAAGAACGTTTCAAATGCTGGAAAAAAGGTAATACCTGAAATTCAGAATTCCAACTATGCCATAAAATCTCCATCGACGGAAAAATTCAGTAATATAAAAATTGGATCAAAAAAAGGAATATCACAGAATATATCAGAAATGAGTCTGGGTGAAAAAAAGGATGTTTCAAATGCAGAAGAGAGGGCAATTTATGAAATCCAGATTCACGAAAGGGATGAAAATCCCAATTATCCCATAAAATATCCATCGACAGAGAAATTCTGCGGTATCAAAATAGGATCAAAGATTGGAATTTCACAAAATTTATCCGAAATTAATAAGGACGAAAAAAAGGACGTTGAAACTCCAACGGCACAGAATTTGAAAAACAGATCCCCCAAACTTGGACACAATCTTGGACGCCTTGAACTTGAAGTTCTGCAATCTGACTTGAAAAATAGACATAACTCAGATGAGCAGATGAATTCAGCATATGAACTGGGCATATCAAAAGATATCCGGGCACCTCAACTACTCATTGAAGCACTTGATGAGAATAATCCCAGTGTTTTGTATGAGGTTTTAACAGCTCTCGGAGAACTTGGTGATCCCCGTGCATGTCCACACCTGAAACATTTCCTTGAATCCCAGAATAATTTATTGCGAGAAACCGCCGCACATTCCCTTGAAAAATTAGGTTGCTTTACACATGAAGAAATGAACATGATAACGACAGAACATAACTATGTTCCAAAGGATCAAACTGGGGAAGAGTATAAAATAGGAAAAGAATCACTCAAAATAGAGTGAATCATTCCTCAAGAACTGACAGTATAATCTCCTGATCAATTACAGATGAATTCACTTCAACGGCAGTATCAATGGCCCTGCTGCAGATCGTAATAATTCTTCTTGCGTTGCCATTTCCTTTTTCAAAAGCAGTTAACAGACCACTTTCAGTGAATGGCTCAATCGAATCAGATGGAATTTCCCGACATCTGTTCAGGTAGGATGCCACAAGTATCTGAACATTTTCCTGCATAAGTGGTCTAAGATTTACTTCATGGCCAATACGCTCCGAGAAGGCATGATACTCAGCAAGCATTGTTTCCCAAATTTCAGGGGCACACGCAATAATTATTGCAAGACCCGTCGGGATGGTGTCAATGAGATGCCTTACTGAATTCAGCATATTTTGTTTTGATTTCCCGGGAAGGGATTCAATATACTCGAATTCATCTATCAGAAGCAAAAATGGAGAATATCCGATCTCCTGAAGAACAGTTTTGAGTGCAAGAAAAGCTCGTTGTGCATGCCTGTTTCCAATATTTGTTGTCAGTTTCAGCTCTCGCCTGCGTGTATATTCAATAGCCTCACCGCAAAGCCATTCCCACGATGTGATGGAGTTTTCTTCATATGCAAGGTTGAGAAATGCTCTGCTAAAATCAGGGAATTTTAAGGTTCTGTTTAAACGTATAAGTGCTTGAGGGACCACATCTGAGAGAAGAACACGACCTGTTTCAATGGCCTTCCATCCTCCATCCGGTTCAATAATTTCATCGATATCTCCCCCAGTATAAAGTTCGAAACAGACCATTCCAAGATACTGACGAGATACATTCTTCAGCAGATCAGCACCCAGATCGTAGATGCATTCCCGATATATATCCAGAAATACCTCTCCCGGTTGAGAAACATATGCCACAATTGGTCTTCGAGAACTGCCGTCATCAAGTTCCCTTACCTTTGACTGAAGATACTTCAGGGTATGACTCTTCCCATTCCCATACGATCCAGTCAGAATGAGATGACTGGATTTTCCTGTGTTTATCGTTGCCGAGATTACGCTGTTGATTGTTTTTATTACTGATTCCTGCCCTACATAAATATCAGGTACAGCATCGGGGATACCCACATAAGGGAATGGGTTTTCAGAAAGCCCCAATGTATCATAATCATGTTTTTTAATGCCAAAATTAAAATCAATCATTTTAGATCCCTCCCATGTACCGCAACGTAGTAGTAGTTTTTTGACCCGTACACGATGCCTTTAAGATAACACTCAGAAGTTAGTTTCATCGAAATACAGTCGGGCATTTCCTGAAAAACGACCGACTTAATCTTTTTTTGCGACTTTTTTGCATGGGTTGTTATCGGTGCACCGGAGAGTTCAAGCAATCCAATGTTTCGGATATAAATTTCAATAAATTCTTTATCAAATTCATCTCTCGAAAGAAACAATTCCTCACATACTGCTTCACGGAGGCGTGGTATCTCTACATATCGTTGTCGGAGTGTAAGGCCTGCTTTTCGGTTGAGTTTATCATATTCGGAGAGGAAAGATGCAATAAATGAACGACTTTCATCGGATATCGCATAGTATCTGCCAGTAAAGATATTGCGCTGCACACATCCAATTCTTTCAGTCCAGTCGGACATGACATCAATTGTCGTCTGGTTTATCCTGACATCTGAATCTGCAAGATATTCTAACAGTTCAACCCTTTCTGCAGGGCCAATATCATTCACAGCAGTATAGAATGCCTCGTAAAAATCATATTTCATCATAATGCGATGAATGGAACTCCAATCCCCCGTTCGGATGGCTTCGATCAGATCATGTCCTAAATCTGTAACAACGTAACCTTCTTCATTCTCTTTCAAAAGATGCATTCTCTCTGTTTCCAAGAGAATTTCCCGGGCCCGTCTTTTCGAAATACCAAGTTGATCAATAAGCAAAATATCAGTGATTTGCGGGGAATTTTCCGTGACATATGTGGTTTCAATTACTCTGCCAAGTGAAACCGGACGCATTGTTTGTCTCATGCCAATCCCCTCACTTTCATTTTTGCATACCGAAATCCTTCATTGATAAGAGGATTCTGATGAAATCTCCCTTCAAGGTATGATTCAATATCCTGATCCAGAATTGCAGACTTTAATTGTCGCAATTCTCCATTAATCATCCATAAATTGTGCATAGCAATGAGTCGCCGTTCTGATTGTACTTCTTTGAAAGAATGAGTACTACAGATCGGACAGACACATGGAAGGTACTTTGTCTCTCTCATGTCCTGAAACTCTGTGTGATTTCTCCCGGGCCTGAAATAGATACGTTTTGAACCGGCAGTCAGAAAGGCTGAAGAGTCAAAAGTATCTGCTCCAATATAAACAAGGAGAGGAATCATGGAAACACCGCCAAGACCAAAGATATGTAGAGGTTTATCTCCAATCTTTTTTCTAACAGCATAGACGAGATCAATAACCTTATGGAAATTTGAACGCTTTTTTACCAAACCTCCAATCGCAAATCCATCGAAGTTGGCTTTTTTATTTAAGTAATCAATCATGTTGAGCATCACTTTCGTGTCATTACCCTGAAGTGTTGCATAAATCTTCATATCTTCACGTTCACGGTTTTTGATAGCAAGAAGAGCGTTTTGTATTGATGTTCGTATTGCAGACGCATGGGTATTCTGGTAGATTGTATCATCAGGAAATACAGGCATGTCAAGAGTCGAGGCAATATCCGCACCGATTGATTCCTGCGCTCGAAGAATTTTCAATGGGTCAATATCAATCTGATACCGCTTTGCCTGGAATCCACCACTGTCAGCAAAAAAGACACCATCTTTAGAATAGTGTCGATGGAGTCCATCATTCTGTAATTTTTTCCAGACAAAAGATTCTCTGACATGATAAGCATTTACCATCATGGTGTTCATGTCAGGGATATCTTCCCAGTATCGGGGTGTATTGTCACTCCCAGACATTCCAAAGTTGTTTACAGGGAAAAATGCTGGTGTTTCAAGATTTCGTGTGGGGGTTTCAATAATATGAATACGGGCCATTTTTAGTCCACCAAATATTAGTCAATCAAATAGGTTGACTACTCATGGATATAAGTAATTTTTGGTGCAATTTTTAATGCAGCAGAATGACAAAATCAATTCCTAAACACCTGCTTGAAAAATTTGCTCTTCTTTACTATGGTACGAATGGTCAAGATTTCACTCATGAAGAAGCTCAAATGATCTTAAAGATATCTCGATCTTACGCAGGCCAGGTTCTCCCTATTCTTTTAAAGAATGGATGGATCACTACAAAACGAATAGATACCGATCGGCGCAGAAAAATCTATTCATTTGTTGAACCAACCAAAATAATTGAAGATCTTGGTAGAAATCTAGCAGAAGAATAATCCGTTGAGAATTTTCATAAACCCCTTTACACCGACGGTACGTTATTCACTTGGATCGATCACAAGTTCATGAGCAATTTCACTAGTTTTGCAATTATAGTTAAAAAACCTAACATTTATCTAGGATTTCTAAAACCACATGAAAAATCATCGACATATAAGTGGTTTATATCAGGTAGTGCCTTAATCAGAGGTTAATCGAAATTTTCGAATATATATTTCCCCACGGAAAAAAGAGCCATTCCCGTTCCGGAAAGGGACTGAATAGCGGACAAAGTACGTTTCTTATACCTCCTTCACCGCAAGTCCCTGACAGTACGGATACAACTCCAGAAAGTCCCCCATGGTATGAATCTCCGGGTTGATGAATATGGGATAGTCGATGCTTGACATCCATTCCCGGAAACATGCCCAGAACGCCGGGTCTTCTGCTTCATCGAGGGGTTGGTGCTTCAGGTGAACATGCAGCCCTTTCACCGCACCCGTGGGGATGGCATCAAATGGAACCGGATATGCCTCCTTTTTCTGTCGGTTTGCAGTCCATATGCCTGAGATGTCAACAACAAACCCACAGGATTCTCCCAGGTCGGGATTCGTTATCTCAAGCAGTTCCCCGATTTCTGCAAGCTGGACGCCGGAGTGAACATGGGATACCGTAAGGTTTTCCAGAACAATATCCGGCATCTGCCCGGTACGTTCTTCAAAAACGGTTCGGAGAATATTCATTGCCAGGACGTAATCAGCAGCAGTGTTCTTCGGGGAACCCGGATGGATCTCGATGGTATGCGGAACCTTGCCAAGGTGACCTGCCAGGTCTGTGAGCATCCGGGCATACGCTTCAACCCACATCCGGTCGTACCATTTGAGATATTTAGGTGTGTATCCACTGCCAGTGGTATCGAATCCAGGGTCAGTGTTGAGGATATATTCCACGTCATCCGGAAGATTTGAACCCTTGGTATAGAGGAGGGAAATGGTGTCTGATGTCAACAGTTCGCCATATGACTGCCCGGTCAGGTCCTTCTCGGTTTTGGTATGGACAAACGGCGCCGGCATCTCGATATATCGACATTCGTGCTGTTTCGCCAGGTCCCAGCGTTCGGCAAGACCGCCCCGGTTTCCGGGATGTATTATATTTGGAAAGACGTAATCGATTGTATTCACGGATATAATCCGTTGGATTCAGGAAAGAAGAGTGTCTTGAATAGAATGGACACCATTTCAGTCGTTGAAGAACTCTGTTATCCCGGGTTTTGTGAGCTCCTGCAGGATCCCAATACGGTGAACGTTCGGTATAACTTACGATATACCCGAAGTTTTTCGGAGAATTTGTTATGGTATACCAGAAGTTTTTCCCGGGATTTGTTCAGGTATACCAGAAGTTCTGGGAAAAAATTTCAAAAATGTGAAGAGACTGCCAGTGCAGAACGTGCAGGAGGTGCAAAAAAGAACCCGACTATATCTGCACATCCCCGTCCAGATCTGCCTTTACCTCCCTTTACCTGCCCTTCATACCCACGTAACCTATATGAATTCTCTATCAATTACTCCCCGCATCTCCTCAATAGACTCATAAACAACTTCCTTCAGCCGTGCCGCCGTCACCGGCTGTCCGTTGATCTTTTCAGATATTCGATCCTCCCGTTCACCGAATAATGCAGCATCAAAGTCATAAATTTCCTCATTGGTGATGCCCCCAACCGCATCGGCCCGTTCATTCAGCATTTCATTCAGATGCGGCACCTCATCCGTCCCCTCCATAATGGTAAAGAAATCCATCCGTACCGTAAAACCCATGCGGGAGATTTTTGGCCAATCTTACATAAATTCTGTGCCGAGAACAGCTGATCATCAGTAGCCACCCCCACCCAAAAACCCATTCATTAATTTTATATTTCCCACTGGTGAACTGAACCACTAACAATGAAAACTCCACAAAATCAGAGATCCAATATACCCGCCCTTCTGGCACTCATCCTCATAGCAGGATTAGCAATAATAGCCGCACACCCGGCCCTCGCCGCCGGTCCCACCAGCACCGGCCTCACCGTAGCACCCGCTGAACTCAACATCACCAAGGCCATGGCAACGATGGATGCAGCATTTGATGAAGGCAACTGGCCGCGGGCCGCTGCGTATGGGGAACTGATCACCCTGAATGCTGAAAATGATGAGAATGGTGATACCGTACCCGCCGCCGTCTGGTGCAAATGGGGATATTCCCTCAGAAAGATGGGCAAATATGACAAGGCACTGGCTGCGGCGTCCGTTGGCGTCGAAAAAGACCAGGATAATGCCGAGGTGTATCTAAACCGTGGCTATACCTATCTCGCCCTTGGCGAATACCGGAATGCACGTATTGACGCAGAAGAGGCCCTCCGGCTCGCACCGGATTCTGCCAGTTCCACTGCCAGTGCCACCGCATACAATATCATCGCATTGGGCCTCCTTGGAGAAGGCGACCCGAAAAATGCCCTCATTGCAGCTGAAACTGCTCTGGTCCTCAGACCGGATCACGTACATTACCTCAATACCAAGGGCGTCGCACTCATGCAGCTGGAAAAGTATTCAGATGCTGTTGCCATACTCACCCAGGCAACGGAATCACAGGACCAGTATATCGCCCCCTACCCTGATGCCATCCCTCCGGAAGAAAACCTGAAGACCGCCCAGCGGCTCTATGATGAAAACAAGGCACCGGACGTCCTGATATATATTGCAGCCGCTGCAATTCTTGCCATCGGTGCGGGCGCAATATTCCTGCAGAAAAGGAAATAAGAGAGAGGCACATAAGGGAGACACATTCAGGAGAGGGGATCACCCGTGGAACAAGAGGGATGCCTTCCATCCCTCCTGTGTCCTGTCCATCCCTCCTGTGTCCTGTCCACCCCTCCTGTGCCCTGTCCACCCCTCCTGTGCCCTGTCACATTGGGAGGAGGGCTGCAGGGAGGAGGGCACACCCCTGCCCTTGCTCTTCATCAGGAACAGGAAAGAAGCAAACCTGAAAGAAGAAGGTAGAAAAGAACATCAAAAATATCCAGGAGGGGGGAAAGACAAACCAATGCTTCATTTCGAGAAGAAAGGCATCCGGATTCTGGGCATCGCAGAGAGTTACCGCGGACGGGAAGAGTCACTCATCTGCGGCATTGTCATGCGGCGGGACAGGATCATCGACGGATGCTCGTTCTCACGGGCCACCGTCGGAGGCATGGACGCAACCGACGGTGTTCTTGCCATCTGGAACTCCCTTGCACGCGATGATATCCAGGCCATCATGCTGGGCGGCACCGTGATCTCCTGGTTCAATGTCATCAACATCCGGCAGGTGCAGGAAGCGACCGGCGTCCCGGTCATCTCGGTCACCTATGAGGATTCCCCGGGCCTCGAAGATGATATCTGCTACCACTTCCCCGGAGACGACGAAAGACTCTCGGCATACATCGCCCTCGGAAAACGCATCCCCTGCCAGCTCTCAACAGGCGAGACGGTATACCTCCGTGCAGAAGGCATCTCTCTTCCGGATGCCGTCCATGCCTGCAATATCTTCACCGCCCAGGGAAAAATTCCGGAACCCGTGCGGGTGGCACGTATCGTTGCACGGGGACTTCTCCCCGGAAACCCGGAACAGCCCGACCACCCCGAACAGCTCGACCACCCCGAACACACGAACCACCCCGAACACCAGGATCACCACGATCACCACGATCACCCGAACCATATATCTTAAATCCGCCTCTTCAAGGAATCTGAATAGTGTCGGCAGACGTCGCAATCATTCTCCCATCATTCTCCCATCATTCTCCAATCATTCTCTCATCATTCTCTCATCATTCTCTCATCATTCTCTCATCATTCTCTCATCATTCTCTCATCATTCTCTCATCATTCTCTCATCATTCTCTCATCATTCTCTCATCATTCTCT
>Ga0075124_10000632_pt1 | contig 16332 bp, 13 predicted proteins | sample AntAceMetag02UKS_FD_69809 | JGI IMG/M metagenome (GOLD analysis project Ga0075124, IMG submission 69809) | Saline lake microbial communities from Ace Lake, Antarctica - Antarctic Ace Lake Metagenome 02UKS | ecosystem: Environmental > Aquatic > Non-marine Saline and Alkaline > Saline | place... | reverse complement strand
ATTATGAATTGATTTTGAATAATATCTCTACCGGAATATTGATTCCCGGTACAGGATTACCAATTGTTTTTTCAAATCAAACCTCAGAAGGAGTTTACTCAATCAATGCTGTTAATCAGATTTCATTCTGTTCGAAAATGATGAATGGCTTTGTAGATGTTGTTGGTCGACCATCACCAAATATTACTGCAAGTAATGATACTTCGATTTGCTCAGGAAATCAAATTAATATTTCTGCTGAATCGGATGAAAATAATTTCATTTGGAATACATTGCCTCCATCATATTTAAGTAATATTACCGTTTCTCCGCTTGAGGATACTATTTACAGAGTTTTTACATTTAATGAATTTGGTTGTAACGCTTACGACCAAATTGAAGTTAATGTAAGTGATTCTCCTGAAATATTTGTGGAACACAATCTTAATAATAAATCAATTTATATTGATCCTCCGGGGTATAATATTTATGAATTTATTATTAATAATGAAGTTGTTCAAAGTGGTTCTTCAAATGAATATTTTTTGCCTGAATCAATTAGAAGTGGTGATACAATATTTGTAAATGTAAAAAATATCTTCAATTGTTGGACAGAAGATTTTATAAAAATAGTAACTGTTGAAAACATAAATGCATTTTCACCTGATGGTGATGGTATTAATGATGTTTTTATGAAAGAAACCGAAATTGTAATTTTTAATCGCTGGGGTTTGAAATTATACGAAGGTGTTGATGGTTGGGATGGAAAATTTAACGGAAAATTAGTTGCTCCGGGTACATATTATTATGTGCACAATCTTCAAGATATCAACGGAGAAATTATAAGGGTTATAAAAGGATCGGTTACAGTTGTAAGGCAGTAAATGACTGGAATTTTAGAATGACTAAAATTGTTAAGTTGATGAATTTTAATATTTATGAGAAAAATAATTTACATATTCATACTTTTTTTTCTAAGTTCAAATTTAATTTGTCAGGAAAAAAATATTCAAAAAGCAGATAATTCCTTTAAAAAGAATGATTTTGTTGATGCTGCAAAATATTATAAGCGAGCTTTAAGAAAATCCAATGATATGGAGGAAAAAAAATCTCTTTCTTATAGTATAGCTTTATGTTTTCAGCAAATGAATTTATTTACTGAATCAGTTAATTATTATGAGGATGCAATTGGTAAATCATCTGATAATTCTTTTATTTATGAAGGATACGGTGATGCTTTAGCACGATCGGGACAAATAGAAAAAGCACTAAAGGCTTATAATAAAGCAATAAATATAGACAACGAAAACATTGACCTTTTGAATAAAATTAAAAGAGCAAAATATTCACTTGATAAAATTCATAGTAAATCAACAATAAAAATTCAAAAAGAAAAACTTTTAAATTCTGAATTTAGTGATTATGGAGTCGCTTGGTTTAATGATAAACTGATTTTTGCTTCCACACGATTACAAAATTTAAATGATAAAATTGATGGGAGAACTTCACAAGCTTATTCTGATTTATTTATTTCTGAATTTGATAAAAAGGCCGTGAAATGGCTTAAACCTGAGAAAGTTAGAGGTGTATTAAATACAAAGCATAATGATGGGTCCTTTGCTTTTGACAAAAACGAAAATATAGGTTTAACAATGCAATGCAACGAGAAATCGTCTGGTTGTGTTTTAATTTCAGCAAAATATAATGCTAAAGGTGATTTTTGGATTGGAAAAAAATTATTGAATTTCAATAACAAAGATTATAGTTTTGGTCATCCGACAATTAGCGAAAATGGTGAAATTTTATATTTCGTTTCAAATATGCCGGGTGGGTCAGGAGGAAAAGACATTTGGAAATCGAATAGAAAAGATGATGGAGAATGGGGAATTCCAATTAATCTTGGAGAGAAAATTAATACTGTGGGTGATGAAATGTTTCCTTTTATTATAGGTGATACTTTATTGTTTTTTGCTTCTGATGGTCATTTTGGATTTGGAGGTTTGGATATTTTTTACTCAGCTTTCCAGGATTTTGAATTTTCTGACCCTGTAAATATTGGCAAACCTTTTAACTCCTCTTCTGATGATATGAATATAATCATAAAGAATGACCTGAGTGGTGGATTATTTTGTTCGAATCGTGATGTTTCTCAGAGTGATGAAATATATTCTTTTGATGGTTTCCCGCTCTCGCTTTTCGTTTCTGGTTCTACTAAAGAAGCTGGTTCAAATTCTGTTGTTGGTGCTGTTGCAGTTATTTTTACTGATAGTAATGAAAAAAGTGATACTATTTATTCAAATAAATCAGGTGTGTTTTCCTATTCAAATTTAATCCCATATAAACAATATAAAATCAAGGCTGTTAAACAAGGATATTTTGATGATTTAAGAACTTTAAATGTTTCGAAAATGGATGAAATTTATTCTCCTGATAAATCCAAAATTTCTCTTAACTTTTTATTGACAAGGAAAAATTTTGCTGCAATAATTCAAGGGAAAATCATCGAAAGAGCAACAAAAAAACCTGTTTCCGGTCAAATGGTTTTAATCAATGGAAGTAATAATTTCAGCTCTTATACTTTTACTGATATCAATGGAAATTATGTTTTTGTAGATATAAAACCCAAAGCAAGTTATATAATTAAAATTAGCAAGAAAGATTATTTTACCGAATCAAGAGAATGTAAAATCCCTGACATACGTAAAAAAACAACCTTCTCGAAAAAGAATGGTTATGACATGGATTTCCTCCTAACTAAAATTGAAAAGAAAAAAGAAATAGCCCTCAATAATATTTATTACGATTTTGATAAAGTTTCTTTGCGTGATGAATCAAAAATTGAACTAAATAAGTTAGCAGCAATGTTGAAGGAAACACCAAATGTATTTATTCAGATAAGCTCACATACCGATGATAGAGGAAGTGATTCCTACAATCAAAAACTTTCTGATGGAAGAGCAAAAGCAGTTGTTGATTATCTTGTGTATTCCGGTATTAGTGCAAAGCGATTAATATCAAAAGGATTCGGAGAACAAAAATTAGTAATTAAAGATGCTAAAACTGATGATGAACATCAGGCTAATCGAAGAACAACTTTTAGCGTTACAAGTATTATTAAAAAATCAAAAAGCTCTATTTTAGCTACTACGTCAAAAGCTGAAAAAAGAGTAAGTTTTAGAATTCAACTGTTGATTACTAAAGTGGAATTGGATGTTAATAATTATTTTAAAAATGTAGTGAAAAAACTTCCCGGATTAAAAATATTTGTTACTAAAAGTGGTGATTCATTTAAGTACGAAGCTGGACAAGTTTTTACTCTGAAAAAAGCATCAGTGATGAAAAAGTCTATAAAAAATATTGGATTTCCTGATTGTTTTATCACTTCATATTATAATGGAAACAAAATAAGTATTAGTAAAGCAAAAGAATTATTATGATGAAAATAAATACAATTCCATATATTTTGATTTTGTTGATTTTGCTTTTTGGCAAAGTGGTTTTCGGACAGATTGATCCACAATTAAGTCAGATTGAATTTAACAGGTCAATTTATAATCCTGCTGCTATCGGTACATCAGAAGATATTATTGCTAGTACTTTTGCCCGACAGCAATGGACTGGTTTTGAAAATGCCCCCTCAACACAAATTTTAAACGTGTGTAATTATTTCAATAAATATAATGTAGGTGCTGCTATTACTATAATTAATGATAATTTGGGAGTTGAAAATTCTCAAAATATAAAAATGAAATATGCTTATAATGTAAGATTAAATAATCTATCTACAATTGCTTTTGGTGTTGGAATAGGTTTGCAACATCGAAAAATTCATACTTCATATCTTGTTTTTGAGAATGATAATGATCCGGCTTCTTTTATTGATGAAAACTCTTTGAATACTGATTTTGATTTTGGTGTTGAATATAAATTAAAGGAATTAACTCTCGGTCTTTCAAGTACTCACATAACAAATTCTTCTAAAGAAGCTACGAATTTTAAAATTCCACGGCATTATTATTTTTATTCATCATATCTTTTTGCAGCAAATGAAAAAATTATTATTCAGCCTGCAATTTCAATTAGTAATCTTCGTAATATTTTCCTTGTCGGAATAAGTGGCCTTGTAAGTTATGAGGATGTTCTTCAGGCAGGATTTTCGTATCGAATAAAAGATGCTTTTGTAATAATGGCGAAAGTTGCAATTACTCCATATATTCAAATTGGATATTCTTATGATATGAATGCCGGACCAATGAAATCATATAGTTCGGGCTCACACGAGATAATGATTATTACCAGATTTAGTAAGAATAAAAATGGGAATTTAAAATCCCCTAGGTTTTTTGATTGATTCTGAAGTCCTAGGAAAGTTTGTTAGTTCTGTCATCCGCCAAGCGCCTTCGAGGCGCTAGGCGAGTTTGTTGGTTCTGTTATCCGCCAAGTACCTTTGAGGCGCTAGGCGGGTTTTGTACTGCACAATTATTATTTTCACTTTAACCTTCCTACTTCAAAACCACAAACTATTTCAACTGTTTTAGTAGAAATGTAATATTAATTTTATATGCATTTCCAATATTTTAAAATTCCCTAAAATTATTTGATCAAGTCAAAAAACATAGTCATTAATTGTTGGTGATTTTCTTATAAAGAGAATCATCTTGCAAAATCTCAATAGATTTAATGAATTCATCATCAATTTCGTAAATGATTTCGAAATATGCACTTGAGTCCCAAAGATTTCTGGCTATTAATGCTTTTATCTGTTTTGTAAGAAATTGTTCAGATTTTTTATAGTCATCTTTATTTGCTTCAATTCCTTTTTCTTTAGCAAATTCTACAAAGTTTGTCATAAACTTATCATCAATATGAAATTGATTTTTAAAATTATCTAACTCAGAATATTTTTTGCTTAATTTTTTTCGATTTTCATCCATATAATTCATAACAAAATCATTAAGAATTCTTTTTCTTACAATATCGGTATAATAATCTGTAATTGTTGTTGAATCCCATGGAACAAATACATCAGGCATAATTCCACCACCGCCAAAAACTATTCTGTTTTTTGGAGTAGTATATTTTAAGGAATCGGGAAAATGAATACTGTCGCGGTTTTCGAGTTCGCCATTATTAAATCTTTTATAAAGGTCGAGGTAATATTCTTGAACTCCATTTTCGTAAGGACGCTGGATACATCTTCCTGTTGGTGTGTGATATCTTGCTGTTGTAAGGCGAATAACCGAACCATCTGGTAGTTGAAAAGGTCTTTGAACCAAACCTTTTCCAAATGACCTTCTTCCTAAAACAACACCACGATCCCAATCTTGGATAGCTCCGGAAACAATTTCGCTGGCAGAAGCTGAACCTTCGTTAATCATAACAACAAGTTCTCCATTTTTAAATCCCCCAAAAGAAGTTGAGTTAAATTTCTGAGTTGAACTTCGCAATCCTTCAGTGTAAACAATAAGTTTTCCTCCGGGCAAAAATTCATCGGATAATTTGATGGCTGTATTTAAATATCCGCCCGAATTTCCTCTTAAATCCAGGATAAGTTTTTCCATCCCTTGTTTTTTAAGCTTTGAAAGAGATTTTTTAAATTCATCCATAGAAGTTTTAGAAAACCTGTTAAGCTTGATAAAACCAATTTCCGGTGTTGCCATAAAAGTTGCGTCAATACTGTTTAATGGAATTTTATCTCGTTCAATAGTGTATTCAATAAGTTCTTTTTTCCCTTTACGAAAAATGCTAACAATAACTTCTGTTCCCTTTTTCCCTCTTAGGTGATCAAATACAAATTTATTATTGATTTTTTCCCCTGTAGAATTTTCGCCGTCAATAATTATGATTTTATCTCCGGCACGTATTCCTAATTTATCTGAAGGTCCCCCGGGTACAGGTGCTACAACCAATATTGTATCATGATAAATCTGAAAAGTAACTCCGATACCTTCAAAGCTTCCTTCTAGTGGTTCGTTAGCGGCTTCAATATCTTCTTTCGAAATATATGAAGAGTGAGGATCAAGCTCTTTTAAAGTTTCAATGATTGCATTTTCTACCAGATCAGCCTCGTTAATGCTGTCAACGTATGCGTATCTAATGATTTGCATTGTAGCTGCAAGTTTCTTGCTTGTTTTATTTGGATCGGGTGTTTTGTTAGTTTGAGAATATCCCGCAAAACTAAAAATACTAAATGCAAATATTAAGATTATTATTTGTTTTATTAATGTTGTCATTTTTTATTGATTTTAAAAGAATTTTCAAAATTACATAAATGATGGAAATGAAAGAACAAATTGTTTTGGAATCTATTAAATTTTATTGAAATACGATTATAGTATTTCGGTATAATCATCAGTTTGTCTGTCATTAAAAACATGATTCCTTTCGGTTATCATTTTGTTTCGGGATAGTGAAATATCAATATTGGCAAAACCAATTTCTTCATTTCCTTTAGCTTGAGAAATTATTTCACCGAAAGGATTTGAAATTATTGATCTTCCTGTAAAAGTTAGGTTTTTCTCACTTCCAATGCGATTTGAGGTTATTGTAAAAATGCGGTTAATAATTGCATGAACAGGAACAACTTTTTGTCCGTATTGTGTTATAAAATTCGAAGGATGGCAAATAATGTCTGCATTTTTTAGTGAGAGAATTCTCCATATTTCGGGGAATAGATAATCGAAACAAATTAACATGCCGAGTTTGCAAAATCCAATATCAAAAACCGGTAGTCCTGAATTACCTTTTTCAAAAATGTCTTTCTCATTCATAAAAAGGTGGATTTTTCGGTATTTGCCAATGAAACCGTTTGGATCTACAAGAATAGAAGTGTTATATAATTTGTCATTTTCTTTTTCATTTATACCCGAAACAATAAATGTATTATGTTTTTTTGCTTTGCTTTTCAGGAATTCAACAAAATTACTTTTCGTAATTTCTTCTGCTAACGAAAAAGCTTCCTCCCTTGAGTTAAAATTATATCCTGAATTAGCCAACTCGGGAATAACAATCAAATCAGCTTGTTTCGATTTATCAATCAAAATATCAAGCTTATCAATATTTTTCTTTTGATTACCAAAAACCGGTGCAAATTGTATGTGAGCTGCTTTAAACATTAGTTATGCTGCTAATTAACGGTAACATTATTCTATAATTCTACTAATAATTTATTAATCATTTAAGCATTTAATCATTTATTCATTTACTCATTCATTCACTCATTCACTCATCACGGCCTTACAATTCTAAATTCACCATTTTCTTCTAATTGTATAATTTTTGATGGTTTAACATTATTAAAACTATGATGTTCCAAATTGACAATATAATCGATTTCATTTTTTATTTTATCATTAACCTGACTAAAAAGAAGTGGTGTATCTTTTCCTGAAATATTTGCTGAAGTAGAAACAAGAGGTTTACCTAAACCTTTAATAATTTGTTTGCAAAATTCGTCACGTATAACTCTAATAGCAATACTTTTGTCTTTGGCAATAACATTTTTTGCAAGACCTTTTGAATTGGAATAAATAATTGTAAGAGGTGTTTTTATATTTTCAATAAGATCATAAGCTACTTCAGGAACATGCTCAACGTAATCTTCAAGTTGATCAACTGAACCTAAAAGAACGATCAAACATTTATGCTCATATCGTCTTTTTAATGAATATATTTTTTTAACTGCTTTTGAGTAAGTAGCATCACAACCAATTCCCCAAACCGTGTCGGTAGGGTAGAGGATGGTTTTTCCTTCCTTAAGAGCTTTAATTGTTTTTTTAATTTCTTCTTCCATTTAAATTCTGTTCAAGAGTTGTTGATTGTTTATAGAATTAGCACATTCAAAATGTTTTTCTGGACATTTATTAAATCCATGCAATCCACACGGACGACATTTTAATTCTTTTGTTGTTTCAATAATTACTGAATCATCTGATAAAGGTCCAAAACCAAATGAAGAAACAGTTGAGCAAAATATTGCTGTTGTCGGGGCATTTACAGAAGATGCCAAATGCATTGGTGCCGAATCATTTACAAAATTCATCCGTGCGTCTTTCATCAATGCAGCCGATTCCAGAAAATTGAGTTTTCCTGCTAAATTCAAAAAATTTGAATGATTTGATTTTGCTTTTATTTCATCACAAAGTAAAACATCATTCATTGAACCTAAAAGGTAAACATTAATCTCTTTGTCAATCTTATCACAAAATTCAATCCATTTATCAACAGGGTATTGCTTTGTAAACCAAAGTGACGCAGGAGCGATACAAATATATTCTTTTGTTTTGTATTGTGAAACTTTTGCAAAATCTTTTTTTGTGGGGTATAATTTAATCTTATACGATGAATTATCGGTGATGTTTTCTATTAGTTTAATATTTCGTTCTGTCTCATGGATACTTGCATCTTCTGCTTTTATATTGTGTTTAACAGATTCTGAAAAAAATATTGAAAAAGGGTTTTTGTTAAATCCTATTGTTTTTTTTGCTCCTGAAAAAATTGTAACTAATCCACTTGAAGCAAATCTCTGAATGTTAATAATTAAATCGTATTTCTTTGATCTGAAAAATTTTATTATTCGAAAAAGGTTTCTGTATTTTCTCTCGGATTTATTCCAGATAATAAGATTGTTAATATAGGGGTGAGCTTTAAATAATCCTTCATTTCCCTTTTTTAACATGAAATCAATTGAAGCTTCAGGAAAAAAATGATGTAACTTTTCAATCAGTGGTGTACTAAGTATCACATCACCAATCGAAGCAGTTTGTATAATTAAAATCTTTTTCAATTTATTTATAATCATTTCATTAATTATTACTCATATTTCTACACCGAAACTTACACAACCACATCATATTCGCGCAAAGCATTATTTAAAGATGTTTTTAGATCGGTTGATTTTTTTCTTTTCCCTATTATCAGAGCACAGGGAACCTGATATTCGCCGGCATTAAATTTTTTGGTGTAAGATCCGGGAATCACCACCGAACGAGCAGGTACACATCCTGACAGTTCTTTTGGTTCGTTTCCGGTAACATCAATAATTTTTGTTGATTTTGTAATCACGACATTTGCACCAAGCACAGCTTCTTTTTCAATTCTAACACCCTCCACAACAATGCTTCTTGAACCGATAAAACAGCCGTCTTCAATAATTACGGGAGATGCCTGAACTGGTTCTAAAACTCCACCAATTCCTACACCACCGCTTAGATGAACTTTTTTTCCAATCTGTGCACACGAGCCAACAGTTGCCCATGTATCGACCATTGTTCCGCTATCAACATAAGCTCCAATATTTATGTACGAGGGCATCATCACGACACCTCTGGCAATAAATGCTCCGTATCTTGCAACTGCATGTGGGACAACCCTAATTCCCAGTTCTTTATAGTTAGTTTTTAATTTCATTTTATCATGAAACTCAAATGGACCTACTTCCACTTTTTCCATTTTCCTTATCGGAAAATATAATATGACAGCTTTTTTTATCCACTCATTAACTTTCCATGAAATGATTTCATTTGAATTTTCAGAAATAATTGGTTCAGCAACTCGCAGTTCTCCAATGTCGAGTTTTGAAATAATTGTTGAAATAGCATTACAAGTGTTTGAGTCTTTAAGCATTTCTTTGTTTTTCCAGGCTATTTCAATTATATTCTTAATATTTTCCATTTTTAATAAAAATTTATTCAAAATTATATAAAAATCATGTCGGATTAAAACTTCTTTTTACTTTTGCAAAAATATTTATAGTAAAATATTTGTAAATGAGTAGAATATTAGCAATTGATTACGGTCAAAAAAGAGTTGGATTAGCTGTTACAGACGAGTTACAGATGATTGCAAACTCATTGGATACAGTTCATTCCAAAGATATTATACAATATCTGAAAGAATATACAAAAAACGAAAATGTTGAGTGTTTTGTTGTTGGAGAACCAAAAGACATGAAATATCGTGATTCAGAATCTGCTAAGTTTATCGAACCATTTGTAAAAAAACTAAAAAAAGAATTTCCTAAAATTAAAATAGATCGTTATGATGAACGTTTTACATCAAAGATTGCATCACAAACTTTGATTGATTCAGGGATTGGTAAAAAGAAAAGGCGCAATAAAGCATTGTTAGACAAGATAAGCGCAACTTTAATTCTTCAATCGTATTTGGAATGGAGAACGATAAAAGGTAATTTAAAATTTTAAATTAAAATTTGACATGATATATCCGATCACTGCATATGGGCATCCTGTTTTAAGAAAAAAATCGAAGGAGATAGAAAAGGATTATCCCGAATTAAATACTATTATTGAAAACATGTATGAAACCATGTATCAATCTAATGGTGTGGGACTGGCAGCTCCTCAGGTTAATCTTTCGATTCGATTATTCATCGTTGATATTGATCCATATAAAGATGAGCAAGCTCAAGCCGAGGGTTTTAAAAAGGTATTTATTAATCCTGACATAATTGATGAATCGGGAGAAGAATGGGAGTTTAATGAATCGTGTTTAAGTGTTCCAACTGTGGCAGAATATGTTTCACGAAAATCAGATCTTACTATTAAATATTATGATGAGAATTTCGAACTTCATGAAGAAAAATATAATGGCATGATTGCAAGAGTTATGCAACACGAAACAGATCATCTTAACGGGATTTTATTTACTGATAAGATTAATAACTTTAAAAAAGTTTTGATACGAAAGAAACTTGTTGAAATATCTGAAGGGAAGATTAATACTTCATACAAAATGATTTTTGGAAAAAAGAAAAAAAGAAAATAATTTAAAAATATTTAATCATGAAAATAATGAAAAAATTTGGCGTATTAACTTTATTAATAGTATTGTTTACTGCTTGTGGCCCAACAAAGGACAATGCTTCAGAAAAAATTTCAGAGCTTGAAAAGCAACTTTTTTCAAATACAAACTCTTCGGTCAATAAAATAGAAGCTGATGAATTAATTGTGTATTACCTTGAATTTGCTGAAAAATTTCCTGAAGACAGTCTGGTTCCTGATTATCTTTTTAAGGCGGCTGATATTTCTATGAATATTTTGGAATCAAGTAATGCTATTGATATTTATAATGAGATTATTGATAATTATCCTGATTATAAAAAAGCTCCTGAATGTTTGTTTTTAAAGGGATTTGTTTATGAAAACAATCTTCATGATCTTGTAAACGCAAGAAAATATTATTCTGAATTCGTTAAAAAATACCCTAATAATGATTTTGCTGATGATGCTCAAATGTCTTTAAAAAATCTCGGTAAAAGTCCTGAAGAACTTATCAAAGAGTTTGAAGATAAAATGAAGCAGGGAGATAATGGAATGATGGAGTAATGAATAAAAGTATAATTGTAATTATTTATAAATAATCGTAGTTGAAAATAAATTACATGCATTATTTCAGATATTTCCTGATTCAGTGATAATTTTATTAAATATGCCATTTCGTGGATAGTTGTTAATGTAATACTGAGTCAAAACTTTTGTTTGATATGAAATTGAAAATAATAAACGGACCAAATTTAAATCTTCTTGGAACAAGAGAACCGGAAATTTATGGCGATCTTACGTTTAAGGATTATCTTGAAAAAATAAAACAATTATTTTCTGATATTGAGATCGACTATTTTCAAAGTAATATTGAGGGTGAAATAATTAACGAAATTCAAAATAGTGAGAATGAATATGATGGCTTAATTTTGAATGCTGCCGGATATACCCACACTTCTGTTTCGATTGCTGATACTGTGAAAGCTGTAAATATTAAAGTTGTCGAAGTGCATATTTCTAATATTTTTTCAAGAGAAGAATATAGGCATATTTCTTTGATTGCACCAAATGTTAATGGCTCAATAATTGGTTTTGGTTTGGATTCATATAGATTGGCAATAGAAAGTTTTATTAATCCGATTACTACCTAACATTGCTTTCTGAAAACAGATTAGCATAGGTGATATTTTGTTAAAATGCTTTTACCGCGAATTTAATGGAACATTTGGGTATAATGGACAAAAAGTAAGCAGTTTACATTCTGCAATAAGCTTATTTACTAAACTTTAAAGTATCCAAATTAGAAAAATGTTTTTTTCTCTTGATAAAATAATCTATTGCAATATTCGAATTGTAAATATCTGAAACATTCTTTTGATTGATTTTATTTCTTTTATTTCTGGTTTTATTAAAGTTTTTATAAAAGCTCAAATGAGCTCGGAATACTGCATATAAATCTTTCCAACCACCTTCTATCAGAAATTTAAAAGCAGCTATCCCATCAAGAAACAAACGAGAAAAAAGAATAAAAAATAGTTTATTTGAAGGAAGATTTTTAAAAAGAAGAATTGCGTTATTTCGGAAATTGAAATAAGTTTTTCTTGATGAGCTTTTTGGTAGCGTTCCACCTCCAACATGATAAACAACTGATTGAGGGCAATACATAATTTTATAACCTTCATTTTTTAGTCGCCAGCAAAGATCAATCTCTTCCATGTGAGCGAAAAAATCATTATCAAGTCCACCGGAATTATGAAATAAATCTGCTCTGATAAACATACAAGCCCCTGAAGCCCAAAATATTTCTATTGTATCATCAAACTGCCCCATATCTTTTTCAATAGTTTGGAACAATCTGCCTCTACAAAAAGGATAGCCGTATTTGTCAATAAAACCACCTCCGGCACCTGCATATTCAAAATTTTCCGGTTTATGATATGAAAGAATTTTGGGTTGACAAGAAGCTATGTTTTTGTCACTCTCCATAAGTTTTATAATAGGAGAAATCCAGTTTTTGGTAACTTCAACATCTGAGTTTAGCAAAATATAATAATCAGCATCGACTTGAGCTAATGCATCATTATAACCTTTTGCAAATCCACCATTAGATTTGTTTTGAATAATTCTCACTTCAGGAAAATTCTCTCTTAAAAAATTAACAGAATTGTCATCTGAATAATTATCGGCAACAATTACTTCAGCAGTATCAAAACTAAACTTGATGACAGTGGGTAAAAATTCTTTAAGGAATTTTATTCCATTCCAATTTAATATTACTATAGCAACTTTCGACAAATTCTTTGTTTTGATTTTTTATTTTTGAAAATTTATGAATAACATCGAAATATATTTCATAAAATAATTTAAAATTCTAAAATAAGATAACACAAATTTAATTTCATTATTTTAATAATAAAGATAAAAGAAAAATTATTTAAGTAATTATCTTGGAATACCATAAAATTCACTTGCTTCATTTCCCCATGCATTAGGTTCTCTCATGGCATCAAAACCATTATCACTATTTAAAAGTTCTCTATCATGAAGTAAAATCTGCCATCGATAATTTGAAAGCTCGCCGTTAGCATCAGAGTGCATTAATACAAAATCATTAGTCACAATATCTAGCGTGTAAAAAACAAATTTTTTGTTTCGTTGATTATCACCTAATTTATAATAATGCCATATTTCATAAGGGTATGCACTTGGTTCATTATGTCGTTCGGAAATAGTATTTGGCTCACCGTATTTTAAATAAACTCTTCCTCTGTCAGATTCGTAGCCTTTTTTAATTAGTGTTTTGTAGACAGAATTAACAACAAACAATTTCTCAAAATACTTATGCCAAGCTGCTTGTGGATTAATATTATCACGGTCTTGCCAGAAGTTTAGAAAATATTGCTGCATAGTTTTTAAATCAGCATTTATAAGTTGCCTTGAGGTAAATAACCTTTCTATATTTGTAGAGATAGGGTTTAAGGCTCTGATAAATTCCATTAAAGTATCTTTATTTGAATAATGTTGGACGAAAGTATTTTCAACATATAGGGCGGTTATATCATTTATTTCAAAATGTATGTTTGGATTACTTCTTTGAAAAAATAATTTATTTAAAGCAATAACATTATTTTGTTTATCTCTTGCTTCAATAACAAGATTATAATTTCCAGAGGGTAAGTTGGTGATGTTAAATTTATTAAAGACAATGTTTACAGCTTTTGTGTCAGTTCTTTTATTGTTAATGAATTTTTTTATTTTTTTATTAGTTTCAAATGATTCAATATAGCAAGCTATGAGAAATTTTTCCTTAGATCCAAAAGTTTTATCTGAATTATATATTTCAGAATAAAAAGTAATAGAATTTATATTTTCCGGGAAAAACTTTGAAATATAAGGTATAATATCATAGCCTCCTTTTGTGAGTATATTGTGTTCTTCTGATTTTTTAAAAGAGGTAACCAATTCAATTCCTGAGATATTTATTTCATCCTCAGGATATTGAATATTGATAATTTTACTTGTACTTATCGAATCAGAATTCTTGTTGTTAATATCTCTAATATAAATTTCAAAATTATAAGTTCCGTTAGGGAGAGCAAATCGCTGCTGATCGATAAAATTAAAATCAACTGAAGAAGTATCTGCAATTTCGGGACTTTTCAATTCATATTTGGCAAAGTTTTCGATTTTTTCGTCTTTTTTAAAAATCATTGTAATTTCAATAGATCCTTGAAATTTTCTGTTTTCTATTTTATTATAAATAATGCTGTTCCCATTTACAGAAAGATAAGTTTCGAAGTAGGATCCATCGTCAGGAGAATTAAAACTAGCTGTAGAAAGATAAGCATTTAAGTTTTGAGCCATCATTGAACTAATAGCAAAAAAGAATACGAGAAAGATAATATTTAATTTTTTCATTTTTTTTAGTTTTTAGTTAAAACAAAGTTATTAAAAATAAAATATTTATGAATGAATTTTTCACAAGATATAAAAAAAATAAAAAATGTTGTAAAAAAATTTTGATTATAGAAAATTATTGTACTTTTGCGCCGGAGAAATGGCAGAGTGGTCGAATGCGGCGGTCTTGAAAACCGTTGAGGGTCATACCTCCGGGGGTTCGAATCCCTCTTTCTCCGCTTAAAAAGCTAAAATATTTTAAAAAAACAAAGATGGTTAATTTCTTTATGAAATTAACCATCTTTGTTTTTTTTATTATATCTCCTTGTTACTATTTTTATTAAGATTTGATAATTTATGATTTGCTTGTAAATCATAAGATTATTTTTTACTTTTATATCCTGATTAATTATTAATCAAAATTGCTTATTAGTATAGTCGAGCAAAAGAAAATTGTCATTTTACATAGGAATTGTAATTTTATCAGTTTTATTTTTGCTCGAAATATTTAATAGAATTAATTTCTTCCAAATGAACAAACTTTCATTAATTTTTTCATTAATTTTTTTATTGAAATTACCTGTTTTAACAGCTCAAGAAAAAAATATTTCGAATAGAATTGATAGTTTACATGAAGTATTTCTCACATCTGAAGGTTCTGAGAAAGCAAAAACATCAAATAGGATTGCATTATATTATTTAGATAAAAATTATAATAAATCAATTAAATATGGAAAAGAAGCTATTCAATTAGCAACACTTTACAAGTCGGATAAAATAATATCCCAAGCTAGTTATATTGTAGGATCTGCATATTATTATCAATGTAAATATGACTCTGCAATTAACCATTATAAAATATCTTTAGAAATTAATCTTGATCGTAATGATAAAACTGGTATTGCTAATTTGTATAATGCTATAGGTTTAGTTTATGAAGAACTTGGTGATAACAGCAAAGCCTTTGAATATTATAATAATTCATTGGATGTTGCCTTAGATTGTAATTATGACAATGGAGAATCTAATGCCTTAACAAACCTTGGTTTGTTGCATTGGGAACTTGGTAGTTATGATTTGGCACTAGAGAATTTCTTCAAGTCATTAAAAATTATGGAAAGACTAAATAATCAGTATGGAATTGCATCTTCTATAGAAAACATTGGGATTATTTCACTTAGTCTTCACAGGTATAATGAAGCTTTGGAATATTATTTGAAATCATATGAAATTAGAAAAAAATTAGGTAATTTGTTTGATCTTTCTTTTTCATTAATGAATCTTGGAATTGTTTATAAAAATCTTGAAGATTATGATAAGTCTCTTGAATCTTTTCAGCAAGCTTTAGAACTTGGAAAAAAAATTGGTGATAATGAAGGTATTGCTGCTTGTTTGAATAATATTGGATCACTTCATATGCGCAAAAAAGATTATAATAAAGCAATGGGTTTTTTCAAACAATCATTAAAGATTCGAGAAAGTATAGGCGATAAAATTGGATTAGCAAAAACTCTCATCAATATTAGTAAAAGTTATATTCATAATGGTAAATATCAAGAAGCTTTATTAGCAATAGAAAGAAGTAGAAAGATTGCTGTTGAACTAGAATCAAAAGCAATTGAAAAAGATGTTTTGTTTACTTTATCTGATTTATATTATGCAAAAAATGATCTAA
>Ga0075124_10000631_pt1 | contig 16340 bp, 21 predicted proteins | sample AntAceMetag02UKS_FD_69809 | JGI IMG/M metagenome (GOLD analysis project Ga0075124, IMG submission 69809) | Saline lake microbial communities from Ace Lake, Antarctica - Antarctic Ace Lake Metagenome 02UKS | ecosystem: Environmental > Aquatic > Non-marine Saline and Alkaline > Saline | place... | reverse complement strand
CCGTAATTTGATCAGGCATTATAACCCCAGGCGACAAAATTGCCACCTTAATTCCAACAACACCCTGTTTCGTATCGGCAACAGATTCCGCCCTATCAACAAGACTAGAAGCATCTCCAGTTTTCTTTAAATAACCAAAAGCAAATCTCCAAACCCTAGCCCTATCACTCGGCAATTTACCAGAAACAACCAACTCAGCACCAAGAGCACCACTATTCTTAATTTTCCCAAGAACCCTATAGCTCGCAGCCTTATATTTCATAGCACCAAATCTCTCAAGAGTCAAAGCAATTTCATCAGCCGTTAATTGAGCATCAAATTCAGGATGCATAATCTCTTCAATATCAACATGAGGATTTTCCATTTTAAATCTTTTCTTCAAAACTTCAGTCAACTCATTAATCTTCTCTCCTCGCTTCCCAATAATCCAACCAGGCTTATGCGTAGAAACAATAATTTTCTCTCCAACCGGAGTATACTCAATCTTAACCCGAGAAACTTTCCCCTTACCAAACATTCTCTTTACAAACTGTTTAATATTATATTCATCTTTCCTCACGCCAACAAATTTCTTTTCTTCCATTTTATTTTTTACCTCCTTGCGACTTGCGACTTGCGACTTGCGACAACCTCGAGCGAAGCTCGATATGCACATGCGTTCGCTTAGCCTTTCGCCCAGCCTTACGATACGGAGCAGATGCTCTATCACTTCTAGCAATTGTAATCACCGGACTATCAATCCCAGCAACAACAGCATTAGCCCCAGCCTGCTTCACAATTTCCATAATTCCCTTACACGCATTCTTTGGAAACTTTCCACCAGCTAATCCCTTGCCTTTCTTATGTCCAACTTCCAACCCAGCCATAGGAACCGGTCTCTTCTCATCAATAACAGCCTGTAATCTTGCAACAGCCGCCTCGGGAGTTTTCCCTCGAATCACTCTACAAACATACTTAGATTGCTTCGGCGAAATCTTCAAAGAAAATCCGTTAGCAACAGCAACATCTTTCTTAGAAATCTCTTTAGCCTTAACAACTTTCTTAACTTCCTTCTTCTTGTCTTCTTTTTGAGTTTCAACTTTCTTATCAGTTTCCTTAACTTCAGCCTTCGGAGTTTCAACTGCCTTAGTCTCTTCAATCTTTCTCTCTTCTTGTTCCATTTTTTCTTCATCCATTTTACATTCCTGCTCCCGCTAGTACTGTCTCAAATTCAGCATGTTTTTTAGGATTAACATACTCTGCATCTCCTTTATTCTCAGCCTGTTCCAAAACCAGATTTGTCCCATAACAGAATAATCCATCCAATCTTTTTTCAAGTTTTCCATATTGCATCACAGCAATCTCTTCATAAGTTTTCCCCTGCTTCAGCAATCTCTCAATATCAAGATCAGAGAGAAACACTATTTCTTTTCTAAATGGGTTAATATCCAAACCTCCTCTCCTCACAGACATATTATCTCTGTGATCATATATAACCCAAATTCCTCCCCCAACATTTCCCGTGTATTCGAACCTGCTCAATAAAAATAATTCACCCTCTTTTAAGTTTTTATAAGCGTGCACTAAGGCCGGTTCTTTATGTATCCCAAAATTCACAACATTCCCAGGAACAAGCCCAGCTAAATCTCCCTTATCTCTCAATTCCCTTATTTGTATTGTCTTTTTTTCTACCATTAGTAAAACTCCGAAGGATGTTTTAGTCCCGCGTTTTCCCAAAGGGAAAACAAGACAATCCTTTTCTCTTGCTTTAGCAATTTATTTATCATTTTATTCTTTAGCCACCTTTTTAGTCCCAATAGTCGTATGTTTAGCTATCTTCCGAGTCATAGAAAATTCACCCAATCGATGTCCAAGCATATCTTCAGTAATTATAACTTTCAAAAATTCTTTACCATTATAAACCCCAATAGTCTTCCCTATCATTTTTGGAACAATAACAATAGTTCTATCATGCGTTTTAATCAATCTATTCTTAGAATCTTTCATTTCACATTTTTTAACAAAAGCCTCAATAACATCATAGTTTCTCAAAATAGTCCTTCGAGCCCTAGATTTAACAAGCTTAGCAAACTCTCGAGTATCAATAGATTTCAGTTCTTCAATATTCTTCCCTCGGAAAAACTTGTCCTTACTTTTCTTTACTAATTTTTCTTCTGCCATCTTAATATAATCCTCCAGCTTTTAGGCGAACAAACCCCGGCACGAAGTGCCTACCATCGGAAACAAAATTTCCTACCATCGCGACAAAGTCGCTACCCTCGGCGAAGCCTACCATCGAAATCGTAGATTTCATCTTTTCTTCCTCCCTGTTCTTCTCGGCCTAATCAGTCCAACTTTCTTACCAGGAGACGCATTTCGTTTTGCAATTTTACTCTTCATTCTTTTCCCTCGTCCCGAACCAAACGGATGATCAATTGCGTTCATCTTTACAGCAGAAACCCTAGGCCATAACTTAGACTTAGTTTTCATTATATAAAACTTCTTACCAGCCTTCAAAATAGGTTTATCCATTCGTCCATCACCAGCAGCTCGACCAATAGTCGCTCTACAATTAACATTAAATTTCTTAATCCTCTTCGACGGCATCATAACTTTAACAATGCCCCCTTCTTTCGCCTCGATAGTAGCGGCATTTCCACCAGTTCTAACAAACTTCCCACCATCCTTAGGATTATGCTCAACATTAAAAACCTCAGTTCCATTTTTCAAATCTCCAAGTTTCGCAATATCTCCAATCTTACTTCCATCAATATTAATTTTCTGCCCAACATACAACAAATTAACAGCAAAAGTTTCAAAGACTTTCCCTTCTTTATTCATAAACTTAGCAATCGGAACAGAGTGCCCAACCGAAGCAGTTAATTTTATACATTCAAACTCTCCCTTAATATCAGAACTATAACCCGGCCTAAGCTTCCCGGCTTTCTCTCGAGTCTTATAAGTATGCCCACCCTTTCCTCTTCGCTGTGAAATAATTCTCTTCCCCATTACATCATCCCCAACTTAGTCGCAACATCGACCGCCGGGTACTCCAAATTTAATTTAACATAAGCCACTTTCTTATTTTTCAAAGTATGCGTCCTAACCTTCACAACCTTCACGTCAAAAAGCTCCTCAACTTCTTTCTTAACATCCGCCTTACTCACAGCCCTATCAACAACAAAAACCAAAACATTGTCAACCTCAATCTGCCTAACTATCTTCTCCGTAGATTTCACCTTCTCCAAAATTATAGTCTTCATTTGGCACTCCCCCTCACGTTCTTAAGCGAAGCGTTCTTAAGCGATAGCGTTCTCAAGGCGGAGCCGTTCTTAAGCGAAGCGTTCTGAAATCTGTTCTTTATATCTTCAATCGCAGATTTCGTATAACAAACCAATCGACCAGGCTCGCCATTAGGAGACAAATCTTTAATTTTCAAATCCACAACATTAACAACTTCAATTCCCTTCCTTTTCATATTCTCCTCATTCCCAAGAACAAACAACAACCCAGCATTAGATTTATATTTTCGCCCACGCATCTTCCCTCGCCCAGCACGAATACTCTTCACCTTCCAAACCTTAGCCTCTCCAAAAACTTTCTTCAACGCTTTCTTAAAATCCTTAGTCTTCACATCCAAAATCTCACCATCAAAAACAACAGCATCCTTAACAGTCCCAGCCAAAGCAGAATTAAAAGCAATCAAAAGTTCTTTCTTATTAATTTTACTAAACGGATTCTTCGCACTTCGCGGAGCATGCGGTCTTCGCCCACCTCGAGCATTAGAAACAGTAGCACCAATCCAATTGAAAGAAGCACCGTGTCTAGACATAACTTTTCTAGGAACTCTTGAAATCCCCTTACCATAAGTTGCCTTCCAATCATGTCTTTTCTTCTTAGAAATACCAGAAGCCGAATACTGAGCACCCGCACCTTCTTTAGCACCATAGGACTGAGCATAAATCGCTCTCTGAGCCTCAAAGACCTTCGATAAAATATCCTCTCGAATCTTAACCGCGAAATTCTTAGGCAAATCTACAGAACCCTTTTCCTTTCCTGTTTTGTCTATTAGTTTTGTTTTCATTGTTTTCCCTCCACCATTTTTTCAAGAGCCAGGGCCTGTCTTCCTAGAAGTGTCAATCTCTCCGTTGCACCACAAGTATTACAATCAACACAACCATTGTAATATTTTCCATCTTGTTCCGTAAGTTTCCCGTTACAACGAGCAGTATCCACCTTCCCACCACTCGCATCATATCTACTACAACCTAGTTCCTGTCCACAATTCATCGTAATTCAAGAACCTCCAACTTCTTCTTCGCCATAAATTTGCTCGGCCTAATCGCAGTCGTAATAACAAGTCCCCTTTTCTGAGGCCCCGGAACAGATCCCTTCAAAATTATATACTCAGTCTTAACAACACCATAATGCTCAAACCCACCCTTCTTGTTAATATCCTTCTCAGAAATCTTTCCTATTTCCAGAATCAAATTATTATAAGTAATTCTATTAAAATATCCAGTTTGCCCAGCCTGAGGTGCTCTAAAAGTAACTCTCGATGGATGCCATGGTGCCAAAGATCCAGGCCGCCTAACTCCCTTTTCTGATTTATGAGATTTCAACGCAATACCAAATCGTTTCACCGGACCACATGTTCCAAAACCCTTAGTAACTCCACGAACATCAACCAACCCACTAGGAAAAACTTCAGATATAGAAACATCTTTCCCAATTTTTTCTTTAATAAAACTCAACTTAGCATCAACAGAACCAGAAATCGCAACCTCAAACATATCCGCCTTATTTTTATCAACACAAGTTCCCTTCACGCCAGAATATAAAATAACACGAACATCATCATAATCTTCACTGCCAACTACCAACTTCTCACTACTCACTGGCGGTCTCTTACTCAATTTTACAGACCGCCGTAGCTCCTTCCCATTCGCAACAACAACATCTTTCATCACCTTACCATTCTTATAAAATCGAACAGAATAAATTTTCATAGCCGGACATTCAACAACCGTAGCAGGAACAACAATTCGTTTACCCTTCGTCAAAGAATCAGAAGTATCATCCTTAACCAAAACAGAAATCATCCCAACCTTATATCCAACAAATCCCATAAACCCAATTCCTTCCTTCGAAAGAGGCGCCCAATTCACACTAGGTATAACTTTTTTAGCCCGCACCCGAGGGTAAAACTGCAAGCTTCCACTGTGTATTCCATTGTTATCTGTCATTTTTTATATTCCTCGAGTGAACGTGAACCGAAGTCCTTTTTCAACTCAGCGGTAGTTTTCTCTACCTGATAATTTTCTCGATAGCACTCGAGGCAGTTATCGTGACCAACCAATCACAAAATTCTCATCATCCAAACATTTAAGTTTTGGATGGAACCATTAAAGATAAGCAGAAATTTGACTTTATAAAACTTGCCCTCTTAGCAAAGAGGGTATGCCCGAAGGCGGCCCCCATCACAAAATTCAGTCCACCAACATTTTTAAAGCAATTTTAATTAATCAACTTATGGCCATAAAAACACCAAACATTCTACCCGGAGAAAAGGGATATATTCCAAAAAAAGAGCGTACCGCAGCCAGGAAAGCAACTGAAAAGGTAGCCAGAAAAAGTGCTTATAAAAAAGAAATGACTTTAGGAAAAATCAAAACAGGATTTAAGGGTTATAGAATTGGAAAACCATCTGTGACCCCCAAAAAAGAAAAAAAATATCCAATCTGGAGATACTCCAAAAAGATCGGAGAAATTTTTATTAAAAACAGAGATACTCCAGAAGAAGAAATAATATTAAAATTTAATCGCTTCGGAGGTGTAGGAAATTACAAACATTTAATTCAAGACATAGATTTTCAAAAAGAATGGATGATTCGAGAGCAAGAACTTCTAATGACACAAGAAAAATGTTATGTATGTGGGAAAAAAATATCCAAGTCAGCAAAACCAAATTTATATCATTATAATATGTTCAAAAAAAGAACCGAACTTCTAGAAAAAGCTGCCAATGTCCCCAGCGAAGTTGTCTCAGGAAAACTAACAGTAGAAAAAGGTTGGGAAAAATTCAACAATATCCTAGAAGAAGGAAACAGATATTACATGTCGTTAAAAGATACGGCTCTAGTTTGTTCATCTTGCGCTAAGAAAAAAAATCTAAACGAATAATGGAAAAACAATGGTTCGTCTACATCCTCGAATGCCAAGATGGCTCTTTCTACACCGGCACAACAAACGACATAGATAAAAGAATGAAGGCCCACGCCAACGGCACAGGAAGCAAATACGTCCGACACAAAAAATTCAAAAAACTTCTCGCAACAAAACAATGCACCAACCGCTCCGACGCGTGCAAGGCAGAATGTGAAATAAGAAAACTCTCAAAATACGAAAAGCTAAATTGGTTCAACAATTAAGCAACAAACTCTGCTTCGCTAACCTGCTCTTTCCCATCAACAATAGCAGTTCGAACAATAACACCCTTCCTCTTCGCCATCTCTCGAACTTCAGCAGGCTTCAACTCTTCCATGTTCGCAGGATAAACAATATCCGTCACATTAATCTGATGCCTAACTTTAACTTCAGTAAAATCCCCAATCCCAAAAAACAAGTAAGCCAGTAAAGCCCGGTCGTCAGTCTTCAAAGAGCAAAAATCCGCAACAGGACCCTCGTCGCCCTTCCCCTTCTTTCCATCACCAGGAGCTTTCGGCTTAATCTTCAAAACAAACCCATCCCCCTTAAACGTCAAAGCAAAAAATGCCTTAGGATATTTATCCATCAACTCAAAAATTTGCTCAGGTTCAACCTCACCATCAATAACATGCTTTCGAACACCCTGAAAATTACTAACTTTCTTAATATCAAATTTAATCTCATCTCTTAAATCCCGAGTAGAAACAATAATGCCCTTAACCTCAATATTACCTTCAACTTTCTCCAAACATTTTCGCACCAAAAGATTAGCATATTCAGCCCCAGCCTTAACGGCCCATTTTTTTGCCTGCCTTTTTCCTTCAAGCAAATATTTATTTTTATATTCTCCCCTACCAAACTTCAAAAAATTCGCATGAACCTCTTCGTCAAAAACACCATCAAAGATTTTTTTCATAACCATAAATTCAAAACTTTACCTCCGATAATTTTATCTATCATTCATCAAAAATACAAAAACACTTTATAAAACTACCTCCGTTCCCAAACTTTATAAGTTGCAAAAGCATAGATTATCATGGCAGATTACGTCGACATAAGAAAATGGCTCGCAGTTGCGCTTATAGCAGGAATATTCATTTTAGCATTCTTCATTTTAAAACCAATCATAATTCCAATAATTTTCGGATTATTATTCGCATATGTTTTCAGCCCAGTATATAAATTAATAAAAAGAAAAATAAAAGGCAAAAATATCTCAGCCCTAATTCTCCTCATAGGCCTAGCACTCATAGTCGCAGTACCAATAATTTACTTCGTTCCAATTATGATCAGACAATCTTCTGAACTGTACATACTTCTACGAAACTTTGACTTCGGACAAATTTTGAGCAACTTCATGCAAAACGACATAGCTTCAAGTCTATCTTCAAATATTAATAATATGATTTATAAAATATCCTCAACATTTCAAAATCAATTAATCAATCTTCCATCGTTCCTACTTCAGTTCGTGGTTTTTCTATTCACATTTTATTTTGCAGTAAGAGACGGTAATGAATTAAGAGACTATATATCAACACTGTCCCCATTTTCTGATTCAACAGAAAAAAAGTTTCTAAAAGAATTCAGAGGAATAACAAACGCAATTGTTTTTGGTCAGGTTCTCATAGGTGTCGTACAAGGTCTCGCTGTAGGTGTAGGTTTGTTCTTCCTTGGAATTCCGAACGTACTAATCTTAACATTTATAACAATGATAGTCTCAATGATTCCAGTACTAGGCTCATGGATAATCTGGCTACCAGTGGGACTATTCCTTCTGCTCACAGGACAAACATTCAACGGAATTTTCCTTCTACTATACGGAGCACTATTTGTCTCAACGATTGACAATTTAATCAGACCATACCTTCTATCCAAACAATCCAATCTTCCAGTAGCATTAAGCATAATCGGAACAATCGGAGGACTTTATTTCTTCGGGATTGCAGGTCTTGTTTTGGGACCACTTATCTTAGCATACATTTTAATAATAATAGAGTTTTACCAAAAAGGTAAACTAAAAGATTTATTCGGAAAATAGGGGTATAAAGTGAAACTAAAAATAAAAAATTTCAATTGGTTGGCAGGTCGCCCAGTAGTAATTATTAACGACAACGCCGCAAAAAAATTAAACGTTTTTGTAGACGATCGTGTAGCCATCTCCAACTCAAAAAAAGTATACGCGGTAGTAGATATATTCCCAAAATTAGTCAAAGACAACGAGATAGGATTATCTCAAGAATTAAGTAAAATTCTAAAATTAAAAAACAAATCAATCGTAGAAGTTAGCTCATCAGAATTGTCAGACGCATCATTCTTAATAAAGAAAAAGTTAAATGGTGAAAAATTAAATAAAAAAGAATTAACATATCTAATTTCAGAAATAGTCCACAATAATTTAACCGAGGCAGAAATAGCATTTTTCACAGCAGCAGAAAAGTTGAACGGAATGAACGACGACGAAGTAACTAACTTGACAAGGGCAATGGCAAAGACAGGAGCAAAATTAAAATTCAAAGGAAAATATATAGCAGACAAACATTGCATAGGAGGAATTGCCGGAAACCGAACAACCCCAATTGTAGTAGCAATCTGTGCGGTGGCAGGATTAACTCTACCCAAAACATCATCGCGAGCAATAACTTCAGCATCAGGAACAGCAGACGTGATAGAAACAATCTCAAATGTTGAAATATCATTAAAAGAAATTGTTCAAATAGTCAAAAAAACTGGAGCCTGTTTAGCATGGGGAGGTTCTCTTGGACTTGCTCCTTCAGACGATAAAATTATACAAGTCGAACGATTATTAAATCTAGATATCGAACCGCAACTCATCGCATCAATCCTATCCAAAAAAATAGCAGCAGGTTCAAAATATATCTTAATCGATATCCCATACGGCAAAAGCTCAAAAGTAGAAACACTTCCCAAAGCAAAAAAACTCGGAACTAAGTTCAAAAAGATAGGAACCAAATTCAACTTAAAAATAAAAGTAGTTTACACAAAAGGCTCAGAACCAATCGGAAACGGATTTGGTCCAGTATTAGAAATGCTAGACGTTTTATCGGTTCTTAAAAATTCCCAAGAACTCCCAAAAGATTTAAAAGAAAAGTCAATTTTCTTATCGGCAGAACTTATGCAGTTATGTGGAATAAAAAATGCCAAAATTAAAGCAAGGGAAATTTTAGAATCCGGGAAAGCTTATGAAAAATTCAAAGAAATAATAAATGCACAAAACAAAAGTAAAGACTTTGACAAAAAAATAAAAAAACTTTCATTAGCAAAAATAAAAAAAATAATAAGAAGCAAGAGCAACGGAAGAATAACACAAATAGATAACAATAAAATAAACTCACTCTGCAGAATTCTAGGAACACCAGAGACAATCTCGTCAGGAGTATATCTACACAAACACGTAGGCAAAGTCAAAAAGAGTGAGCCGATAATCACACTTTACACAGAGAGCAAATCAAAAATGAAAGACGCATTAAAATTCATAAAAGAAAACAAGCCAATAACTACAAAATAGAAGCCTTCAAAATCTTAATTTCTTCAACCGGTTTATCTCCAGCTCCCGTAGCAACATTAGCAATCTTATCAACAACATCCATTCCCTCAACAACTTCTCCAAAAACCGGATGCTTACTCGTCAAAGGCTGCTTATCATAATCTAAAAAACTATTATCAACTAAATTAATAAAGAACTGACTTGAGCCAGTATTTGGTCCCGCATTTGCCATCGACAAAGTCCCACGAACATTAGAATGCCCAGCCACAAATTCATCTTTTATTTTAGGAATCTTCGGGTCACCCATCCCCGTTCCAGTCGGGTCTCCTCCCTGAATCATAAAATCCTTAATAACTCGATGGAAGATTACACCATCATAAGTTCCAGCCTCAACCAATCCCTTAAAATTCCCAGCAGTCACCGGCATATCCCCATACAAATTAATAATGATATCTCCATGATTAGTCTCAAGCTTAACTTTTGTATCGCTATTTGCCATATCTTTAATTTTATCCACAACTTTCCCAGTAACATCCCACTGCGAAATTGTTATAATTCCTACTATCACAATGAATGTCACAATTAAAAGCATTGCGGTTTTAATTCCCAAAAATCCTTTCTTATCCATACAAACAAAAGACACAATCGATTTAAAACCTTTTCGTAAACTAAGCCGGAATAATATTATTTACCATCTTCATAACAAACCCAGTAAACAAAACAATCAAAACCACTATTATAAAAATTACGACACTTTTATTTTTCAAAATTTTCAAAGTCATAAAACACCCCACTCAACTAAATTTAAAAACCTTATCCCCCCAATTCTGTTAAGCCTTCATCGCATAATGGTATTGCACTGGACTTGAAATCCAGACTCTTCGGAGTATCCAGGTTCGATTCCTGGTGAAGGCGTGCCCATATCGCATAATGGTATTGCACGCGGCTCGAACCCGCGGCCCTTCGGGGCATCCCCGTTCAATTCGGGGTATGGGCGTCTAATTCTTATCGCATAATGGTATTGCACTGGACTTGAAATCCAGGCCCTTCGGGGCTCCTCGGTTCGATTTGCCCTTTAGGGTACTTGCGAAGCGCCGGGTGTGGGCGTCTTCTTAATGACGCAGTAAATGACGCAGTAAATGACGCAGTAAATGACGCAGTAAATGACGCAGTAAATGACGCAGTAAATGACGCAGTAAATGACGCAGTAAACTATTCTTTCAGGTGCCAGTATCCCCTATTGTCTCCGCGTACGGATTGAGGATTCCCATGAAAATCTACTTTACCCTCTTCTCTAAGTTCTCTCAGCCACCTATTTATGGTAGGCTTTGAAACATCACCACCAAGGACTTCAAAAAATTCCTCCATATAGCCCTTGTCATATTCTCTAAGATGCTGTAATACCAGCTCTTTATTTCTATTTTTAGGAAGACCTTTCCTTCGAGTATACTCCCCCTTTTTCTGAGCATCAATATAATATTTCTTTGAAAGAATATATTTATTAACACCTATCTTTTCGATAAGCCCGAGGTTATAGAGGTCTTCGGTTATTTGGTTTGTAGATATCTTTTTACCCTGTTTTATTAAAGTAAGGACAAGTAATTCTTTATAGCTCATTTCTTTGTTCTCTTCAATAGCTATCTTAGAAACATATTCCGCGAAGGAAGGATCATACACATTACCATCTATTTCTAAGATTACTGTATGAGGAGTAGTTTTATTGTAGTCCGGATATTTTTTCCCAGAAGATAACTGATGCTGGATCATTAGATCTACCCCATTTCCAAAAGCTTCCACAAAATCACATTTACTTAAAACGTCTGCCAATAACCTATTTCGCAACTTAGTCTCTTCTGCGATATTTTCTATAGTAATTCCAGACAAAAATCCCCCAGGACTTCTTATCGTAATTTCCTTGGGACTTTGGGTAATCATTATCGGCCCAGCCTCAGAATAATCCCTATGGATAATAGAATTATTTATTGCCTCCTGAATAGTTTCCTCTTCAAATGTTTTCTTTTTAATTTTTCTTAAACCGACTTGGAGATATTCGGTGACATTCCTAGAGTTTACCTGTTGCCATAATTCATTATAATATCCCAAATACCCACCACAAAAGACACCAGTCATATCGCCACGCACCTTACTTTTATCTTCCTTGTATTGGTATCTGACTTCCGCAGAAGGCAAATATAATCCTAGTGAAGATGTTTTGCTTAAAAGAATAAGTGCAGCATATGTGATCCCATTGTTTCGAATCAGACCCAAATCTATCAGAAGCTGTTTATCTGAATATTGTCCCACTTTCTTTTCGACTTTTTTCGAAGTTTTTAACAACGCCCTTAGTGTTCTAATGCTATTCGAATCTAGATCACTTATTACTGCATTTTTAGAAATCTCTGAAGAAAAATCCTGAATATACTCTTTAGAGATTTTATTATGAGTTTCTGAGTTCATAGGAACCAAGGATTCCCCTTCTCTCATAAGAAATTTCCCATCGAAATCTAAAGCCTCTCCTATGGGACGAGAGGGAATCTCAAAAATCAAAACCCGTTTACCATCATAATCAACCTCTTCGACCTCAATAGTTCTATGGAATTTCTGATAGATATTTAGTTTGACTTCTTCTAATTTTTGAAAAGCAGCAGTTCCAATTACTTTACGAGGAATCTTGTCGGTAACTCCAAGAACCAACTTCCCACCCCTTTCATTTGCCAGAGCCACATAATAACCACAAAGAGATTTATTCCCACTGTTAAATGGAAAACTATCCTCAGCTCTTTTGAATTCTAAATGTTCAGATTCCTTGTTTGAATTAATAAGCTCCTCAAATTTATTCTTATCCATAATGCATTCAATCATACACCTTTTAAAAATTTATACATAACAAATCAATCCCCAACTAGACCTCATCATCCATCAGATATATTATCAAAAAACAAGCATCGCTAAAACGACCTCATTCCTCGATTAAAGCAGCTAGCCTAACTAGACTTCACTACTTCTAAACAATTTAATTAAAAATTATTTATCCGAACAATGAAGCCAAACCTTCAGCCGCCTCGGCCCTTGGTTCTTCTTTCTTCTCTTCCTCTTTTGGTGCATCCGCAGGCGCAGCAGCAGCCGGAGCCGCAGCAACACTAGCATTCGCAAGCTTGTCAGCAATATCTACGCCAGATAAACTCGCTACCATTACCTTAACTTTCGCCTCGTCAACCTCAGCGCCAGTCGCGGAAATAACAGCCTTCAAGTTATCTTCGTTGATATCTTTTCCAACCTTGTGCAACAAAAGAGCCGCATATGTATATTCCATTTTCTTATTTCCCCCCCTCAGTTTTTACTTCAGGAGTTTCTTCTTTTTTCTCTTCTTCAACAACAATCTCTTCCTTCTTCTCTTCAACAATTTCCTCGCTCGCTTCCGGCTCGCTCTCAACCTTCCCTTCCGAATCCGTGCCAGAAACTTCCCCATCCCCAGCCTCAACAATCTCATCAATAACCAAACCCTCAACTCCAGCCTTACTCAAAATCAAACCAATAGTAGTATCGTTCACAATTCCCAAATCAACAGCAAACGCAATTCCCCTACCATAATCATTCAAAAGAATCTCCAAGAATCCGTCCTTATCAATTTTAATGTCAACATAAACTTTCTTCTCTTCCCCGTCAAAAGCCGCAATCGGTTCAACGCCAACCTCAAACGGAATAATATCTAACTTAGCCATAATCGAAGCATGAGCCTCACTAATCACTCCACCTTCCTTAACGATAACCTTATCCTGCATAACCGCAATCTTTCCATTCTCAACCTTAGGCGCTAAACCAACAGCACTCAAAGCAGAAATATCAGGACCAGGAATCAATTCTGTAGGTCCAGCTTTAACTTCAATATCCGCAGGAGCAATCTGTCCAGCCTTAGCTTTAGCAGGACTCTTTTCCTTAGCCAAAATCCCAGAAATCTCAAACGCATCAGCATCCGAAAATAACATAGCAGTCGAATCATCAACATATGGAACAAGCGTATGCAACTCCTTAATCCCACAATGATCCAAAGCAAAATTAATCAAACTTTTCTTAACAACTTGCACCTTCGCTTTCTTTCTAAGTTTCTTCTTAATATCCTGAAACTGCGCCGACGGCAAACCCTTAATAGAAATAACCATAACAGTTTTCTTCTTCATCAACTCAGCCAACTCTTTAACCTTTCTTTTCTTAATTTCACTTACGTGTGTAGTGGTATCGTGTTCTATAGTAGCTTCCATTAGCAAAAACCTCCAAGTTTTTGATCCGCAAGGACTTTGTCATTGCATAATATTTTATATATCATTTTACTTCTTCGCCTCCACAATTTTCAAGGGTTTAGTCATGGTAAACTTAATCAAAACTTCCTTAACATTATCACGACCCCTTGGCAAAACTTTCTCAAGCCCCTTAATCACAGCCTCAACATTCTCAGAAATCTCATCGTCACTCATATCCTCTTTACCAACAGGCAACTTAATCGCCATCTCTTTATTTTTAACACGAATAGACTTATTCATCTTATCAATCATCATCTTAACCATCTCCTCATCTTCCTTCGGAATAATACCAGCCTGAGGAGAAGGCATTCTATTCATCGGACCAAAAACCCGACCGAACTTCGTAGCAACTTTCCCCATCATCGGAGCAACCGCAATAAACGCATCGTACTTCTTAGCCAACTTCTTAATATCCTTCATCTCTTTATATTTAACAAAATCCTCTTCGGTAATAGTACTAATCAACTTTGACCTCTTCGTAAAAAACGCCGCCAACTTCTTCTCGCTACCATGAGGAACCGAAACAAAAGTATTCAAAGCTTCTTTTCTAACATCAAAATTTTTCAAGTTCATAACTAAGTCCACAGTCTGTGTAAACTTCCGTTTCTTCTCCTTCCTTAATTCAGCAAGTGTAGCTTTAATTTCCATGTTACTTTATCTCAAACTGTTAGAATAAACGATTTCTCGTGCGGCATTAAACCTTCTACTAACAGTAGTAATCAACTAGCGAAAATTCAGTTTATAAAGATTACTATGTCCGCCGGTCAAGATATCCGTAAAGTGTATCCGCATCATTACAAATTCTTTTTGCTTTATCGACATATTTTCTAGGAGCACCCTTGACATACTCTAACGCAGCTTTAGCATGAAATCGAGCTTTCCATGCAGCATCTATTTCCGTATCCCTGCCATCATTCCTACCAGTGTGTTTCCACTGATTAGAGGCTATCCGTAAATGGCGATAAAAATTTAATCTTCCAAAAAATCCCATAATTAAATAAATATATACCCCTTTATATTAATTATCGTTCTATTACATATATTATTATAAAATCTAATTTAGAAAAAAGACCATGACAAATATAGCAAAACGGATATATGGGTTTCTGCTCAACAGACCAGATGAACTGGAGATAGAACCAACAAATCACTGCAACCTGCGATGCCCAATATGCATAGCAGAAAGAGACACAATGAGCGATAGACTGGGATTTATGAATTTTTCTATGTTTGAAAAACTTGTCGACGAATTTAATGGAGGGGTGAGAAAAGTTTGTCTTTCGGGGAGAGGAGAGCCAACACTCCATCCAAACATTGTAGAGATGATTCAGTTGCTAAAATCAAAAGGAGTATCTACATTCATGAACACGAATGCCTTAAAATTATCAGACCCAAGATTGGTGGAAGAAATCGTAAAAACTGGACTAGATAGTATATACATAAGTCTAGATGGAGTGAATCAGGACACCTATGGGACAATAAGAGTGGGCGGTGAAGTTAAGAGCGTCCTGTCCTCTTTAGAACACCTAACAACAGCAAAAAGGGCGCTGGGGGTAGATAAACCATACGTTCAAGTCAACTTTTTATATTCAAAGATAAACCAGCAGGATTTGCCAGCAATCGTAAGGTTGTCAGAGAAATTTGATATAGATAGAATAAGGGTTAATGGGATATCAATCCCCGGGGGTATTTTTAGAAACAATCCACAACTATTCAGAGAGATGGTGGACAGATTTGTTCCAGAAAATGCTCCAAAAAGATATGAAGGATACTCATTAGTACGACCCCACAAAAGGTGCGGAGAATTCAAGAGAGCAACAATCGTCTATGATGGTAGGATGTTAGTTTGCCAAAGAGATGCAGCAAAAGATATGATTATAGGAAATGTTTTTGACCAGGGGCTCTGGCCTGTCTGGAAGAATAGAGTTAAAATATCAAAAAAAGCCATAAAAGGTAAATCATTCAAAGAATGTGACGGATGTCCCCAATCACTTGCATACCATGGAGAAACAGTTTATGAAAAAAGAAAATAGTATATTATCACAACAATCCTTAAATAATCCACAATCAATTTTTTAATATGGAACTAGTAGCACTCTTATCAACCGGAAAAGGAACTTGGGGACAAGTCTCAGGTCTAATTCAAAAAGGCGAATGGGAAAAAGTCATAGTCCTCGGCCCACCCTTCGCAAAAGAATTCACAATCCAAGGCGAAGCATTCGACTTCATAGAATTCGATGCAAACAAACCCTTGGTCCAATTAAAAAAAGAACTCTCAACAAAATTAAAAGGAAAATTTGACGGATTAGAAGTCGCACTCTCAATCGCATCCGGAAACGGCAAAGAAC
>Ga0075124_10000630_pt1 | contig 16349 bp, 11 predicted proteins | sample AntAceMetag02UKS_FD_69809 | JGI IMG/M metagenome (GOLD analysis project Ga0075124, IMG submission 69809) | Saline lake microbial communities from Ace Lake, Antarctica - Antarctic Ace Lake Metagenome 02UKS | ecosystem: Environmental > Aquatic > Non-marine Saline and Alkaline > Saline | place... | reverse complement strand
AGGCCAAAGGCCGCGGCGGCGGCGATTCGCCAGAGCACAAAAATAAACGGCACCGCCGCGATTGGTTGGTCGGAATGGGACGTAACGAGGGGGAAGAATACGGCCTGCCAGAGGAAGAGCAGCGCCCGGGTCAGCCGCTCCCATGTCAACGGCATCAAACGGGTCACGTAATGATTTTGGCTTTCATAGGCCCAGTGCAGTATAGTACCCAGCATCCACACAGTCAGGGGTAGAGAAGCCAGAAACGCCCGGAGAAACGGACGGAACCGGCGGCGGGGAGATGCGGATCGGAGATCGACGATCAGAACCACCGGAATCAGGAACGCCGCCTCGTACCTGACCAGCGACGCGCAGGCGGCGAAGAAGTAAGCCCAACGCGACCCCCGCCAGAGGCACCAGTAGGTTGCCAGAATAAAGAAAACCAGGGTGGTCTCCGCGAGAGGGAGGGCCAGCGTCATGATCACCCAGGGGTTGACCGCCGCCAGCAGGGCGATCCAGACCGCCGCCCGACCGATGATCTCCCTGGAGATCAGCCAGATAAGGACCAGGTTCAAGGGATGGAGAACCGCGTTCACTATCCAGCCGGCCCGCAGTTCCGGATATTCTCCGCCCAGAATACGGCTCAAACCGGCCAGGATAATACTGTAGAGGGGACCCCGGTTGAAACTGGAAGGAACCCTCCGCGAGATGAGCTCGCGGCCGGTCTGGAGAAACTGGGTAAAATCGGGATTCGGCACCGGAAAGTAGCCGAAAAAGATAATAGACTGGCAGACCCCGAATCCGAGCAGAATCAGCAGTACCCACAGTCCTTCTCTTCCCAGCCCTTTGCCGCCGGCGGTAAATACCGGGTGGTCCGATCCGCTGTCATTTAATAACTTCATCATCCCTCTCTACCGGATCGTTCTATTCTCCCTGCCCCAGGCAAGCTTTCTGAAGCATCACCAAAACCACTGATTTACCCTTATTTCGCCGCGGAAAATCCCGGGGCTATGAGCACCAATAAAGACTTGCAAAAACTCCCGATTCATAATTAACCTGGATTATTCATGAAAATTTAAAATTTTCATGAATAATCCATGTTATCATCTTTCATTCAATATGTTATGTATAGTAATCTCTATTATGCAGCTACAGCAGTCTGTTTTTCGCTTAACCGATAGGCCAACGTCTTATTTCTACTCTCGACGACACAAACAATAATAGATGCTTTTCAGCAAGTAATCACAAGATAGTACGATATGGTTATTGCCTTTATCACTGCTCTCCATACCAGCTCTGGCATTGTTCAAAACTAACCCGATTTATGAATAAATCGGGTTAATTTAGGTTAATATTTACTATAAACTACTCATCGACGCAATCAAATCGACACTTAATAATAGCTTTATGAATCCCGGTAATATAAAATCTCAACGGTTGGGGATGAGGGATATGACCATCGAGGATATCCCGTTCGTTAAAAAACTCCGGAACAGTCTGGATACCAGAAAATGGTTTTTGTAAGGAGCCAAAATGCAATGGCTCAGACTTTTGTTAATCCCACTGAATAATCCGGGTTAAGCCGGTATTCACATGAAATTACTCCTCATACAATTACGCAACTATGCATTCTTATTTACGACTCTAACACTGTCTTTTGCGTCTCCCCATTTCTTCTTGTCGTCTTTTGCTGAAGGCACACCGGCGGGGACCGATTCCAGAAGAGCGACGCTAAAATCCCTGCCATACCTGAGCCACACCGCCGTTCCGAAGAAAGACAGAAAGAAGGCCGGGGTAACCATTTTTGACCATCAGGCAGCCTATCCCGGCTTGAATTTCTATTGCTCCGAGGATGGAGCGGGGGGGTACTTCCTCGATCTATCCGGCAATGTGGTCCACACCCTTTCGGACCGCCGTCCCGAACCGGCGAAATGGAAGCTGATTGAGCCTTACGGGAAAGTCCGTTTCCTGGTTCTCTGTGAGCGAACGAGTATTACGCTGATGGAACGGGACTCCTCGATCGTCTGGAACCGGGAGGGACCGTTTCACCATGATCTGGCCGTGGTACCGGATGGAAGCCTCTATGCCCTAACCCGCCAGCGGGTTCTCTACCCCGCATTAATCCCCGACCAACCGATCATCGATCATTATATCGTTCATCTGGACCGGGAGGGAAAGACACTGAGCACCCTATCGATAGCGGATCTGGTCGCCCATGACCCTGAACTCCTCGCCACCTTTAACCGACAGACCGGATGGAAATATCTGAAGGACGAGGACGCCCTGGACGTCTTCCATGCTAATACCATTGAAGTAATTGAGCAGAATGTCGCCGCCGATGGGATCAAGATCTGCCAACCGGGGGATATTCTCTTCTCAGTACGCAACCTCGACCTGATCGGATTCCTCGACCCAGCCACAAAGAAGGTCAGGTGGCGGTGGGGACCTGGAGAACTGGACTTGCCCCACGCACCAACGCTCCTGGATAACGGGAATATTCTCATTTTTGACAACGGCACCCATCGAGGTTATTCCCGTGTTATTGAGCTCGATCCCCGGACCGGTAAGATTGTGTGGGAACACCAGGGAAAACCTCCCGACTCATTTTTCTCTCCCTCCCGGGGATTTGCCCAACGGCTTCCGAACGGAAACACCCTCATCACCGACAGCGATCATGGCCGGGCATTCGAGGTTACCCCCGGAGGGAAAATGGTCTGGGAATTCTATAACCCCCGGATCGATCGGGAACACAACTACCGGGCTACCATATACCGGTTTCAGCGATTGATCGGGGCGAAGACGGAAGAGTCGAAAGCCTCGCCTCATACGTCGCCGATAGATAACACAATCGGCCCTGACTCAATTCATCCGGCTGAACAACCGCTGTCTGAGTAATCAGGACCGGAAGATCGTTAAACGTATAACCTCCTAAAAATGCCGGGGACGTCCCGGAACTGCTCAGTTCATGTAGCCCAAGGCGCGGAGGTCACGGGCCAGTTCCGGGGAGCCGCTGGAACCGACCGAAGAAGATCGGCCGGAAAAAAGATGGAGGTATTTCTTCTTCTCAGCTTTCAGGGTCCGGGCAATTTTTCTCATCTCGCCCAGCACCAGGGGCTGTATGGTTGAGATATCGCGCTCTTCACCTAGGTCGGTGGCGATGGCGAACAGTCTTTCATCACCGCCTTCCTGGGTATAAGCGTAGCCGTGGGAGACAAGCCTTAAATGCCGCAAGTCGTTCGAGAAACTGACTATAGGAGGATTATACCCGGCTTCGCCGCGCAATAGCCCTAAAAATGAGACTCCCTGGATTTCGGAACCGACAGATATGCCGGCATAATCCAGCACGGTCGGCATCAGATCGACCAGGCGCACCGGGCGTGATATTCTCATGCCGGAGAAAGCACCACCGGGGAACTTGATGATCAGCGGCACATTCAAGTGTTCCGCGTAAAGACGGCCGTGGCCCCGGTCGCCGTGGCCGTTGAATTCTTCCCCATGATCCGAGAGGAGCACAATCAGGGAGTTCTCATAGAAACCCTCGAGCTTCATCAGTTGTATCAGTTCCGCGAAGAGGAAGTCGGAATATGCGACACCGCCGTCATAGAGGGCAATGGTGTGCTCCAGATGATCAGGCCGGGACAGATCAAGCCGTTCCCTAAAAGCTATGATGGCACCATCCTCCGGCACATCGTCCGGGGAGTCAGGCAGAGACGGATCGGGGTTGGATAAGAAACTGCGGCGATACTCCGCAGTCCCGTGAACGTAGGGCTCGTGACAGTAAAAATGATGGAGGAAGAGAAACAGCGGACAACCTTCCCTCCTGCTCTTGCGCAGCCAGTTGTTCACGGCTATCGGCAGTTTGCCGGGAGCAAGGTCTCTAATCCGGAAGTTGCTTACATAGTAATCGAACCCCCTGTTGAAACCAAGTCCATCCCATACGTTTCCACCTCCATGGATACCGGCCGTGCAGTACCCGTGTTCCCGAAAAATCTGGGCCAGGGTTCTTATACTCGGTGAAAGGCCACCTCCCACAAGACCCCCATCTCCATAATTCCTTATAAGGTGAACGTCCGGCATAAGTCCGGTGAAGATGCTCATGTGTGAGGGGGCGGTAGAAGGTGCCTGAGATGCCGCGTTCTCGAAAAAAACCGCTTTCTTCACGAACTCGTCTATAGTGGGGCTGGTCGCTCGCTCGTTCCCGTAACAGTACAACCTGTCCACCCTGAGAGTATCGATCGATATGATGATGACATTAAACTGGGGTCCGCCGGAAGCCACACCGAACGCGGACAAAGGAGTCACGCGTGACGTCGGGATCGGTACCGGAACGGAGCATTCTTTCAGGCCAATATAGGCCTTCACATCGGTCGGGTCAGCTTCGATTGCGTCCCGAAATAACCGCTCGGTCACTTCACGGCGACCGGTTGCAAGGAGGGCTTCAGCATCCGCGATGAGATTGATCCTGCCGGTATCATTGAATCCGGCGGCAAAAAACCAAGCAGCCACGGCACCGAAGATGATCAACATTGACGCTGCCGCTCTAAAAATGTGTCGTCGAAGAAACCGTATCGATTCCTTTAGCATGGTATTAAATCAAGGGGCCTTTGGGCTCACTGATCTTTTACTGCCCTCGAAACCCGTTATGGCATCATTGGCACAAGCTTATAACAGATGCTTGAGCTGACATTTTTAAAAACGGGGCAGAAAAACAATATCGTGCAGAAAGAATAGGCAGCAATCGCGTTCCAGAGATCGTATTTGGGATATTTTTTTTGGTCTTCAACCGGGGGAGCTTCCTCTTTTTTAATCTTCTGAAAAAAATACCGGAAGAGAATGTAGAGAAGAAGATAAAAGATAATCATGCAGACCGGGGTGAGTAAAACCTTCCTGTAAAATACTGCGTCCATCTTAAAATTATGAAACACTATATACTGTAACGAAAAGACGGGTCAAACCGGAGGGTACATACTGCATGAGATTCGGCCTCGCGAACTGTCCGAACAGTACGGCAAAACAAACGCGGTCAGAAAGACCAGCGCCGCAGTCAAAGCCACGTCATAACGAATGCTTGCAGTCTTTTGCAATCTTCTTACCATTGTCACCGGAATCACCTTGTTTTTGAGTGTTGCTTCAAATAAAGGGAGTCAGTGTATCTTATATTATGCCTCCGTGGTGAGCAAGAGCAATCGGTACCATCCGGCCCTGTTTCGGGGAAACTGGATAGACAAAGACCGAAGGGTGACGGGCACAGAAAAATGCCCGGCTCCATAACCTAACCATAAAGCCGGGCATTTTATGAACCCGGATTGCAGTCTGCGCCGAATGAAAGGTGCCTCTATTTCACGCCGACCGGGGCTGATAATAACGACAACTTATTCTTTCATCTCCTTCACCATCTGTTCCAGGGCGTCCAGGCGGGAGGTCAGTTCCTCGATTTGCAAGTCTTTGGCCTGACTCACTTCCCGCAGAGCGGGGCTGGCAGCATGGAGGCCGACCACGGACCGGACCAGCTTAACATCCTTGTTCTCAGAGGACTCCATCGTCCTTCCTACAATCTGGCCGCATCGCTCCGAATCCATCTCCTCTGGGGATACCGCTATGCCGATACCGTCGTTCATGCCCGAGGGAATGATGAAATCCCCAGCCCGGACAGCGCCGCGGACCTTGATCGGCGCCTGGCCCAGAAAGGCCACCTGCTCGTAAAGGCTCTCTTTCTCCTCGCCGGGGCAGTTCCCGACCCAGCCGGGGGCGGTGGATACAACCTGGACGTAGTTGCTATTCTGCGTGGTCTTACTGATCTCTCCCGCTGTGACGCCGACGATCTCACCCGATTCGATGACTTCCTCCACCTTCAATCGGGGAAGCCATTCGGCAAAGTCGGAACCGGAGGTATTGTATCTGACGCCTCCGGTGCCGTTGCCGTCGATGTTACCGATAACGGCGCCGCTGGTGTTAAATGAGATAAAATTATTGCCATTGCCCGCAGTCGGGCATTCAACCTTTAGAGTCAAAACATCGGCGTAGGCACCGGTATTTTCATTTGTGATACGAACAACAGGACCGGAGCTCTGATCATGGGCAACCTCAAGCTTATAATCGGGGTCGTAGTTTCCTATGCCGGTTTTGGCATCACCCGTGAAAACTATGTTATAACCGGCAAAATGGCTGGGATTGTCGTAATATATATACATCCTCGCATCCGAGGACTCCTCGGTCGTGGAGCCGGTAATCCCCCAGACATCATCGTTGTCGCTTTCCTTAAAATAGAGCCTGGCCATTCCAGCGACGGTGGCAGTATCGCACAACAGAAGCTGCGGGTTGTCTAGACTACTCTCCGAACTAATCTCCAACTTTGCTTGCGGATCTATGGTCCCAATTCCAATGTTGCCACTTTTTTCAATCACCAGATTCCCGGTATGGCCGTCGGCGCCCAACCTCAGACAATCACCGCCTCCCGAGTAAATATACGATATGTTGCTGTCGGGATCGCCGTTCGAGCCGATGAAGACATTCGCCTTTGAGGTCTGGTCCCGGATATTGAGCATCCTCTGGGGACTGTGCGAAGCTCCGATTGTAACACCGTCGGTAGTATACATGTAGCTCCCCGCGTTCTGCCATGAAGCTGCCTCCAGGGTTACCGCAAAGGCAAATAAAGCGGTAACAATCGTTATAGCCAGAACAATATGCATCTTCTTTCTCATTGCTCTCCTCCTTTTTACATTTTTCACTGAAAAAAATTTATATGTAAAAATACGGCTGGATAATAAATCCGGTCCCGGTTTTGATTTCTGACAAAACCATGTAATAACACCTTTTTATTATAATATATTACTTTCATCTTTTTTGTCAAGTGAAAACCTGCAATTTAATGAGAATAATCTTAAACTCGAGATGAGTATTTCTACCTCGATAAACTCCGATATATTAGGCTAGCGGCAAGACGGAGGCAGATCGGCCACCGCATTATTAGATTGTATTGACATTCCGATTGGTATTACATTATTTTACCAACCATATTCCCGAAACCAGCCGGTATTCCTATGAAATTACTCCCGATACAATTACGTGACTATGCATCCTTCTTTTCGGCTTTAACGCTGTCTTTTGAGTAACCCTTCTTCTTTTCGTCGTTTTTTGCTGAAGGCACACCAGCGGGGACCAATTCCAGAAGAGCGACGCTAAAATCCCTGCCCTACCTGAGCCACACCACCATTCAGAAAAAGGACAAAAAAAGGCCGGGGTAACCCTTTTTGACCATCAGACAGCCTATCCCGGCCTGAACTTCTACTGCTCCGAGGATGGCGCAGGGGGGTACTTCCTCGATCGTCTGGAACCGAGAGGGACCGTTTCACCATGATCTGGCCGTGGTACCGGATAGGAGCCTCTATGCCCTAACCCGCCGACGGGTTCTCTACCCCGCATTAATCCCCGACCAACCGATCATCGATCATTATATTGTTCATCTGGACCGGGAAGGAAAGACGCTGAGCGCTATTTCGATAGCGGACCTGGTAGCCCGAGACCCCGAACTGCGGGCTGTCTTCAACCGACACACATCACCAAAATTCCTTGAGAACGAGAAAGCACTCGATATATTCCATGCCAATACCATTGAAGTGGTTGAGCGTGACGTCACCGCCAACGGGAAAAAGATCTGCGAACCGGGGGACATTCTCTTCTGTGTGCGCAATCTCGACCTGATCGGTATCCTTCACCGGGAGACGGGAATGGTTGGATGGCGTTGGGGTCCGGGAGAACTTGACTGGCCTCACGAACCAACTTTCCTGAAAAATGGGAATATCCGCATTTTTGACAACGGTACCCATAGAGGATATTCGAGGGTGATTGAACTTGACCCCCGCAAAAATCGGATTGTTTGGAAGTATCGGACAACACTTCCGAAGAATTTTTTCTCCCCTTCCCGAGGATCAGCCCAGAGGCTTCCGGAAGGAAACACGCTGATCACCGACATCGTCCACGGCCGGGCCTTCGAGGTTACCCCCGAAGGGAAGATGGTCTGGGAGTTCTTCAATCCCAGAATCGGTCGGGAGCATAAATACCGGGCCACGATCTACCGCATAAGCCGGCTTACCGATCCTGAGATGTTGCAACACTTTGCCCGGCCGGGCCCAACACAACAGAAGGAGTAATCCGGGTTAGAGATACCCCAGCGCCCGAAGATTTTTGCGCATTTCCCCGGAAATCTTCGCCTTGCCTCCAGACACTACTGTTTCCTGAAACTCACGATCAACAGCAATCTGCTTATGAAGAAGTCGTTTTAACTCCTGGACCTTTCCAGGATACCGGTCGACTACATTTTGCTTTTCTCCGGGATCATCTCTGATGTTGAAGAGAAGGGCCTTTTCTGTTGGTGTAGCTTTGAAGACTTTACTGATCTCCTCGCGAACCACAGGGCCATAGTTTTTCATAAAACCGGAAGCCAACAGCTCTTTTGTTGTGGCACAGACAACTTCACTCTCATCATGGGGTGTCCGCACCGTTATTCGAATTCCACGCACGCCAACATACTGACCCCAGATTTCCGTTTCTTTGATAAAACTATAATATTCATTGCTTACATATTTCCAGATATTATTGGTGACCATCCTCGCGCAAGGATCTTCATAGTAGTAAGCATTCCTCGGACAGGGACCATCTTCGCAGAAATACGATTTTCCCTGAAACTTTGCCTCATCCGGGACTTCAAGCTCCAGAAGATCGACCAGAGTGGGAAGGGCACCAACCGAGGCTTCCACCGTCTCCTCTCTCCTCTCCGGTCTGGTGAATAACCCGGGGGCATACAGGATAAGAGGAACCCTGTTCCCCTCGTCATAAACAAGCCTTGGTTTGTGCCCCCAGATACCATGCTCACCAAACCCTTCACCATGATCAGCCGTGATGATTACCAACGTTTCATCTAATATGCCCCGTCTATCAAGATCCTCAAAGAGTAACCCCAGTTGATCATCCAGAGCTCTGATCTCGGCATTGTACCTATCTTCATCAACATTATCTCTCTTGCCAGGCGGTGAGCTTTGATCAAAACAGAAACTCTCTTTTCGCTTGAAATGCCGCAAATATGTCTCCGGCGGATTGTAGGGAATATGGGGATCCATAAAATGCAAATATAAAAATATCTTCTCGGCAGGGCGCAAGAAAATCTCTCTGGGAATATCCGTCAAGGGAACCATAAATACATTGTCAAGCCAGAATTCCCCTGAAACGAAATTATTCAACCGGGCCGGCCAGAACCGAACCGATATTTCTTCTTCCTTACGACCTTCGGGAGGAGGTGAAGACCTGAATACGCCCATGAGTATTGTCCAGTCATGGTCCCCCTCCAACCGTTTGGTCCGGAAGTGTATGCCCTGGCACTCAACATCGGAAAAAAGACCGGAAGCAAGAACTTCGGTCCTGACAAAGGCCCCGAACAAGTATGGAACATTGGCTCTCACGGTAACCTGCTGGGAGAGCCACTTAAACCCCGGAGCCTCCACTTCGTCTTTTGAAAGATGATAGGAAGATTGACCAAGGTGACCGTCTCGAACCGCGGGCTTCTCTCCCTCCCACAGAAATTCCTCTTTGTCAAAACTATAATCTTTAATCAGATTCTTGGTTTCTTTACGGTTCAGGTAATCAATAAAGTCATCTTGTTTTTGGTTGGCGGTAACCGGCGGAAAGTAGTCACTGGGAATAATAAAGACATCGTCCACCCAGAACTGCCCTTCCTGAAAATCGGTGCACCGGCCCGGTCTGATCTCCACTTCAGCTTCATACTCTTCATCCCATGACTTTGGTTGAAATACACCCATCAACAATGTCCAGTCATTATCACCACTGATTTTACGTGTTGAGATGTACCTACCACTCGCCTTTTCCCTCAACTCAATTCCAACCTTATCACTGAGATTCACCGTTTTGACGAATGCTCCGAAATAATAATGATACCCGTGTTTAAGAGTCACCTTCTGCCTCAACTTCCATAAGTTGTTATCATGGCAGTTTTGTTTATTAATGCAAATGGATGACTTCCCAGAATGGGTGGTGTTATTTGTGAGCCACTCCCGCTCCATAACCCAATTTTGTGAATCCATTTCAAAACCCGAATTTTCGACTGAATTTAAATTCAGTCGATCCGCCTGCTGTAAGAAATCAGTAAAAATCTCAAGTCCTTCATCATCTATTACTCCAACATCATAATAACCATTTGTTAACGCAAGACGGGTGCTGGTAATAATTTCAGAATCGGACATTAATTTATATATATCAAACCCTCTATCAAAGCCGTAAAAAGTGCTGACCAGGTTATTGCTATAAAATCCATATGTAAAATATCCATTCTTTTGGAAGATCTCCGCCATCGTGGTAAGGTTGAGTGGAAACATATCATCCCTTGATTTTTTATGAACACCGGGATACATGGAAGTAAAGGTAGAAGGGATAGAACTGGGTGTCCAACCTGCCTGAACAATGGCTCGCTCAAAAACGATCCCCTTACTGGCGAAACGGTCTATATTCGGCGAAGTATTGCGCTGGTAGCCGTAGATTCCAAGATGATCAGCCCTCAAGGTATCCAAAACTATAAAGATGACATTCTTTATCTCCCCTGAATCTGGTGATTTTTTTGCCCCCCGGCATGACATGGCCAGGAATATCACTCCCAGAATCAGGATGGTATATACCGCGGAAGTAAACTTACGCACGCGCCAATACATTTTGATAAACCACCTTTGTTCGTTCTGCGATCAGGTCCCAATTATACAAACTACGAAGAAGATGGCCCTGCGACGATTGTTCTTTTTGCGTAATACCTTGCTTAAAAAGATATTCTATCCGTTCCGCCAACCTCTGAATGTAACCCACCGGGAAATATCGGCTCTTGGGAAGGGGGACTTCCCGGTTGGGAGAGATATCACTGGCCAAAACCGGCAAGCCGTAACTCATCGCCTCCAGCAGGGCTATTGGCAGTCCTTCGTGATATGAGGGGAGAACAAACAAGCCGGCGTTTGAAAAAAGCTCGGCCAGGGGGAGACCGGTGAGATAACCGGGGAGAACAATTCTGGCATCCCGGAGTGCCACGGCTTTGATGGCCCGGCTGGTCTCATTCTCATGATCGGCACCCCCGGCCAGAACCAGCTTGAATCCCGGATTCTCTATACTCTGATAAGCGGCGATCAGGTCCATCAATCCCTTCTCGGGAACAAAGCGAGAGACAGAAAAAACATATTTACCCGGTTGGAGACCGAAGCGCCGAAGAGTTTCTCCCGGAGGAACCAGCCCGGGTATGACAACCCCATTAGGAATTAAATGGAGATCTTTTCGGCCATACTTCTTCTCCAGCATCTCTTTAATTCCGGAGGAGATAACTATCACTCGATCGGCAAATCTGGTCCCCATCGCCTCACCCATGGATAGTACAAACCGGGCCAGCTTTCCCCACTTCTGGCGGAGATAATCCGGGCCATGGTTGGTTGCCACCACTCTCAAGCCCAGGAATTTTGCCAGCGGGACCAGGACTGATGGACCAATGGCATGGAAGTGAACAATATCCGGCCGATGGCGGGCGGCGACGAAAAGTCCGCAGAAGGTATGGGTGATCGCCTCCAGATACTGGTTCCTCCACGCGCAGAGATGAATAAATTTCACTCCCTTCCATTGTGCCATCCGTCTCTCCCGGGGGATATAGGGGGCACGGGTGATGACCGTAACCTCGCATCCCAATTTCACCAAGCGGGGATAAAGCTCTTCACAGTGTGTCTCCACTCCTCCCGGTACATCCGGAAAACCGCGAAGGCCCAGAACAAATATTTTTATCTTATTGGCAGGCATTGTCTTGAAATCAGATAAATCTACCTCTATTAAAGAGATAAAACAACAGATTCCTTGCTTTACAAGAGAGAACTATCAGGCGGGTGGAGATTGGATACAATATCTGGTAATTTGCAATCTATTGTTTTTTAATCTACTAAAATAAGGACCGCAGTTTGTTCTTGATCACCCAGAATAACGGTTTCGTAATATATTTCTTCATCGCCGGGGAGGCAGTTCCGATCATCCAGCAGTTCTTCGAACAGTTTTGCGCCTTTGCTTTTACCCTGTTGGCCCGCTCACTCTCCCATATTTCTTCGAATGACTCTTCATTAAGATTACCCATACTGCTCTCCGCGGAAGCTTCATCCATGCCATTGCAGGGCCGGATCTCTCCGAAGGGATCAAGGAAGAACATATCCTCCCCCGCTCCACAGGGCAGTAACCGGGGATTACCATTGATATAATTAATCAGCCCATAATTGAAGTAGGCGCGGAACCAGTTCTTCAGTTTATTCGTCTTGAGTAATTCCTCGATCAGCTCCTCAAAACATTCAATCACCGCCTTTTTTTCATGGATAACATTATCGGACTTATGAAAATAGTAGGAATTGTGGAGCGCCGCGGTCGAGAATTCCACCTTCATCGCCTTTGCCAGTTGATAGAGTTCCAGCATATCCCGGGCGTTCCTGTCGGAGACTGTAATCCCGAAACCGATGTCCTTCAGTCCCATCCGCTGGAGCTCAAGCAAAGTTCTTAGCCCATGGTCAAAACCGTCTTTGATCCCCCGGAGTTCATCATTTGCCGCCGGCAGACCTTCTATACTAATCCGAATTCCGATATCACCTATCTCCTTGACCAGACTTATTATCTTTTCGGTGAAATAGCCGTTGGTACTGATAACGATCCGCCGGGCTTTGGTCTTTAATATCCGGACAATCTCTCCGATATCTTCCCGGAGGAAAGGCTCCCCACCCGTGATATTGGCGAAATCCAGATTTGGAAGTTTCTCCAATATCTCCGGCTTGAACTCTTCGGCCAGAGTAGTGGGTGACCGCCAGATGTTACACATCACGCATCTGCAGTTGCACCGATAGGTTGTAACAATCGCCGCTTCCATTATCTTTTTTCCGCCAGCGCTATCATACTGCCGGTTAATCCCATAATCCTCTGTTTATAAAGGGTTACCTTAACATCTTTCGGGAAAAAAGAGAGAAATTCTTTTTTGGAAACCAGGTTAAGGCGAGACGGGTCCGCCCAGCCCTCCATCCCCGCCAATCGATATATCCGCCGCCGATACGACGGCGGGAGCCAATGAGCTACTGGAATCAGGGTATGGAAATCTATCGGAAACCAGTAATTGGGTGTGGTAATAAACGCCTTTCGCCCCACCCGGATAAGCTCATGAATAAAGCGCCTCTGGTCTTGCCGTTCCCCGGTATGCTCGAGCACGGCGTTACTGAATACAATATCAAAGTGATCGTCCGGGTACTCAAGTTGCCGGGCGTCACCAAAAACAAGCTTCACCCCGGGAAAGTTGGCCCCAAACTCCCGGTACTTTTCCGGATCATCGTTACTGAGCGCGGTGATCCGTTCCGGATAAAGATACATCTTTTCCAGGAAATTTGTTCCCCGGTTTGCATAAGGAGCAACTCCCACATCTAGAATAGTCTCCTCGGGGGAAGGTGCGATCATTCCCATAAACAGGCGAAATTTTTCTTCTCGAGCCTTCAAAGTCCATCTTTCGGTCTTCTTCCATAAGAAGCCGTCCGGCCATCCCCAAATCAATTTTTTCAGAGGCTTCATCGATAGCCCTCCATAGCCTGCCGGTAGGCTGACATCAGGCCCTGATAGTAAACCTCACTGCTAAAATTATTCTCAACCAGAGTCCGACCGGCCCGGCCCATCGCAACACAAGCGGATGGGTCGGAGAGGAGTTCGGTCAGCTTTTTTCTTAAATCTACTATATCTCCGGGATTGAAAGTCAGCCCTGTCTCTCCCTCTTTAATCAACTCGGGGATACCTCCTATCCGGGACCCGATCACAGGCTTGCCCAGGGCATAGGCTTCGATCACGGTCCGCCCAAAGGCCTCATACCACTCCGAGGGAATTACGGCAACCGCTGATTCCCTGATCTCACGATGGAGCTCCTCTCCTTCCAGCCGACCCAGAAATTCAATCGATCCCCGCGTGGCAGTTGCCCATGCCTCCAGTTCAGTCCTGAGTGGACCTTCCCCAACCACTTTCAGCCCCACCCCAAGACCTTCCATACTCTTCATCAGGGTAAATATCCCTTTTTCACGAGAAAGCCGCCCGAAATAGATAACCGGACCGGCCCGCGGGGTGAACTCGGGGCGATAATCTTCAACATCAACAAAGTTGGGAAGACGGAAGAAGCGGCGATTCAGGCCCATCTCCCGACATTTTTCTTCCAGAAAACGGCTGGTAGCCACGATGACATCTATCTGGTCATAGATATGAAGCAGGCGATGATGAAGATACATCTCCATGGTATTCAGAAGACTCCTGATCCGGGACCCCTGCGTACATCGATTAAATAAACAACGATAGTAACGGCCATAAGCACACTCCTCACAGGGCCGGCCATCCCGCAAAAGCAGATAAGTGGGGCAGACCAACTTATAGTCCCTCATTGTCATTATCGACGGAATCCGGTGCTTTTTTAGAACCGGGAGGATGGAAGGGGAGATTTGATGAGCAAAATTGTTGAGGTGAACAATATCGGGTTTATGGTCCCGGATTAACCGGTCGAACTTTCGTCGCGCCTCCAGGGAATAAAGAATCCGGGCGGCGGTCTTCACCCGGTCATAGATCCCGGCCGGACCTTCCAGATCCACGTGAGAGACAAAGTAATCCTGGGTGGAATAGGCGGGGTTACAAGGATGCTCCATGCCCCAGAAGATAACTTCATGTCCTCGTTGAGTCAATAGCCGGCCGGTACTTATGGTGCTGATCGCGTCGCCGCCGCGGGGGTATAGGAACTTGTTGACAAGCAGAACCTTCATGAAGCCTCCGATTGCAGATCTTTTGGAATTTGATCCTCCGGGACCAGGAGCAGGCCTAAGAGGATAGAATAGGTTAGAATAAACGCGGTCATATTCAGGACATTGGCAAAAAGATAGACTCCTATTACCAGAGGGATGGAGGAGAGGCCATTGAGCATCTTCTCCCGAAAGAGATCGCGGGAGGACCGGGCAGCCTTCAGAGAGACATGCCACAACAGCAGGAGCAACGCCGCGAAGGCCGCGACACCGAGAATACCTCCCTCAACCAAGTGCTGGGACCAGAAACAGTCAAGTGTCCGATGTTTCTGAAGGTTCTCCATCCAGACCGGTTCAAAGTCATATTTCTCAAAAATCGGGCTCGTATAATCCGGGCTTATCCAGCCTCCGTACATCCCGGGACCAGCCCCTAACAGAGGGTAATCTTTCCAGATCTCCAACGATTTGAGAACAGTGTAGCGGCGAAAATATTTCCGGTAGGTGAGCTCTTTTTCTTTCCAGAATTCCAGGTAAGGGAGTAAGGAGACCGCCAGTATAATTACCACGGGAATGAAGATCAGAATCAATTTTTTACTTTTAATCACCAGAAGATAGTAAAAAGCCAGAAAAAGTGCGGCCCAGGCAACCCGGGACGAAGAGAGGATGACTCCCAGCAGGAAGAGGAGATTCTGCCAGCGGAACTTCCCGCGGAGACTGAAGTCGAGGAGAAAAAATAAAAGGGCATAGAGCCCGAAGACGTTGGCGTGGTAAAGCAGCGAGGGAGCCCGGAGAATATAAAAGCGGTTATCCACAATCTCCACTCCCAGATTCTCCACCGGCCAACCGGCAAAGAAGGCGATCTCCTGAATGATAGCTACCAGACAAAGCAGAAGAGCAACGCGATGAAGGATGCGGTAAAGACCCGCGACCCTCCGTCTTCCGAATATCCATAAACTAAAAACAGGAATCGGCAGGAGAGATTTTATCAGGTTAAGTGTACCGCCAAAACTGGGGAGAAGAGGATTGTGGTTATAGATAGCCGATGCCGCGGAGAGCAGAACTAGGAAAACAAGAAGGAAAAATATAGCCAGCGGGCCTTTTTCGCATCGGCCCCGCGTGGCCAGAGCGAATATAAATACGAACAAAGCCACGAGGATAATCAACTCGTCAACCCAGAGCAGGTGGCGGGGAAGGAAGAGTCGGTACTGGGCCAAAAGTTGGATGGGGAGAAAGACCAGCATGAGCATCACCACCAGCCAGGCCACCCATTGTATTACCACCGGGAGAATAAAGCGCGCTCTATTATCGGTCCCGGTCGGCGTCATTTCATGGCCTCCGCTTCCCGGTAGAGTTCTTCGAACCGACCGGCCGCGATCGAAACATCAAATTTTTGCGCCCAGCGGCGGGCCGGGCCGGCGTACTGATTACGTCGGGGTAGCATCTCACGGATAACCCGGGCAATATCCTCAGGATGTTCCGGATCCGCGAATTCGCCCGATACACCGGCCCGGACAGCTTCTTCCACCCCCCCCGTCCGGGAAGCAATAACGGGAACTCCCA
>Ga0075124_10000624_pt1 | contig 16385 bp, 20 predicted proteins | sample AntAceMetag02UKS_FD_69809 | JGI IMG/M metagenome (GOLD analysis project Ga0075124, IMG submission 69809) | Saline lake microbial communities from Ace Lake, Antarctica - Antarctic Ace Lake Metagenome 02UKS | ecosystem: Environmental > Aquatic > Non-marine Saline and Alkaline > Saline | place... | reverse complement strand
CTCTCTCTTGTAGGGATAATAACATTCAACCTACAATGTACCGTATCCGATGAATGTTAGGTTCTTTGACAATTTTTTGTTGCTGTGTATGTTGAATGTTTGGTAATTTATTCTTGTAGATTGCCAAACCGAAAGTATTAGAAAAAGAATTTATTTCTTTTATCTAATACACAGTTAGAGTCATATTGGCTCTACCCTCCATTCTCTGATGGGGGTATATTAGTGAAAACTGAATACCCTCGCAGAGAGGGGTATTTAATTACCCAATAGGAGGGTAAAATGATTAAACTGACAGGAAGTGTCAGCAGGAAGATTCCGATTCCTGGGATGGATTTTTCATCTCAGTCATTCGGAGCAGGAATGGAAGTAGAAGTTGGTAACAACGCTTCTACCGAAGAGATACAGAAGAAGTTTAAGGAGATGTATAATCTTCTTGAAACTTCTGTAAAAGAGCAGATTACCGTTAATGGTAAGGTTGCTCCAAAGAAAAAAGAGTCTGCAAAGGTTCAGAAGAAAGAACCTAAAAAGACTCCAGAGAGGGAAGTTCCTCAGGATTCTAAAGAGCCTGCACCTAAAAAGGCTACCTCTCCTCAGATAACAATGATTGAGAGGTTGGCAAATCAATTGGGTTTATCCCAATCTGATAAGGCAAAGGCTTTAGCGGTGAAAACCGTTAAAGAAGCCAGCCAGCAGATTAAAAAAATGCTGGAAACTCCCAGAAAGGGCGGTAGGATATTCGTCAAGGAGGGGGTGGCAAAATGAGGAACAATCCTTTAGGTTATCTAACGGTGAGTATGGCACAGGAGTATGATCATTGCCCGCGCCAATACTTTTATGAGTATGTCCAGGGGTATAAACCTGTTCTTCCCAATGCTAACCTTGTGTTTGGTAGTATCATGCACGAAGTTATTGCAGAGGGGCTAAAGACAGGGCATCTCTTCGCCGATCTCTTCCTGAAAAGGTGGGATAAGGTTGGAGAGTTAAAATATACCGGATGGGCTACTTATGAGACACTAAAAGGAACAGGGGTTAACTTGGTTAAGAAACTTCTGGAAGCAGAAGTTCTTACGCTTGATGTAGAGGCGGTTGAGAAGTCCTTTGAAACGGAGTTGCCTGATGGCACTTTGTTCAAAGGTACTGCGGATCTGATTTATAAAGTCAATGGAGAGAGAATTCTCCTTGACTGGAAAACTTCAGGTTCAAAGTTTCTCGCTTGCCGACCTGCGTTAGACGACCAGTTGACTGCTTATTCTTTCCTTGCCGGAGGGATAGAAAAAGTTGCTTACGGAGTTCTTCTGAAAAAGAAGGATCCTGAAGTACGATTTTACTTTTCTTCCCGGAAGGAAGGGGATTACCTTGATTTTCAACTAAAGGTAGCAAAAACCAGTGCTGATATAGAAGGAGGTTTCTTTCCAAAGAATCCTTCTTCTTTCCAGTGCGGTATGTGTCCCTTTTCATCTTTCTGTCTTGGCCAGAAGGAAATAGCCGAGAAAGAGTTGAGGAAAGGACCAGTGAAAGATAGATATGCGGATAAAAAACCCGAAAAGGTTCTTTGTCCAGCGTAAAGAAAAAGTAGTTCCCTCGCCAGGGCGGGGGGTTTGTAAGAAATTACAACACCCCTCCCTGGAGGGATGTTGTACATCCCATTAAAGGAGGGAAACTATGGAAGTTCAGACGAGAGTATGGTCGGATGAGATTTTAAGAAGAGTTAGAAGTGGAATGCCTGCGGATAGGGCAATTACTACCACTTTCCTTAATTCGAAAACATTTTCTGTTGAGGAAATGTTGGCTTATCCCTATTGGTTGCGCAAAACTTATGTAGCGGACTTGGCTAATCAAAATGAGCCAATCGTCTTCTATGCAAGTGATGATGAAATGGCAAGGAAATATATCTGCACAAAGTATAGTCAGAGAATATTTCCTCTAATGGATTTAAGAGAAAAAGTTACCTCTTACAGAGAAGTTATCTCTGAGGGAGGCAACAAATGACTACACTAAAAACTATAGCGAAGGCTGTAGTTATGGTTGTTTGCTTCTTCTTATTGATTAAGTGAAGGGGGGATGATATGTTTATCTCTCGTTCATTTATTCGGCAGCATCCGAAATGGTTGTTTATCTTCGGAGATAATCTTGCCCATCAGGGCTACGGAGGGCAGGCTAAAGAGTGTCGGGGTGAACCCAACACTCTCGGTGTTCCAACGAAGGTATATCCTCGTTGGGATACTAAGGCTTTCTTCACCAATAGCCAATTTGATATGGCAAAGAGGGAAATTGACTTGGCTCTGAATTCAATTCAATCAGATGTCTGGGAGAAAATTGTAGTGCTTCCAAACATTGGTTGTGGCAGAGCAGAGTTACCTACCCGCGCTCCAAAGATTTGGGACTATCTTCGGAATTGCCTTAAGAAGATAACAGATAGATAAGTTTTTACCCCTGCTCTTGGTTTTAGGGGGTTTGTGTCAAAACAAACACCCTATCCAAGAGGGGTGTTTGTATCAACACTTAAAAAGGGGGAACAAAGTATAACAGCACTACAGCAACAAAAAAGAAGGACCGGGATTTAGGGGTGTGAGAAATCACGCCCCTTTTTCTTTTTGAACTTCTGAACTTCTGAACTTCTAAACTTCGGAAGTTATGAAGTTGACTTGACAAAAGAAAAAGTTTGTGGTATGCTTTTGTGAAAGTGTCCTATGATTAAAAAAAGTCTCTTTCTTTTATTTTTAATCGCATTACTTATTCCTACCACTACCCTACTTAGCGAGGATAATGACTTTGGGCTTGCTTCCTGGTATGGTAGCGGGAATCCTTCCGAAGGATTGAATTACCTTACCGCTTCAAGAGAACCTTTTGACCCAACCGAGAAAACCTGTGCTTCTTGGTATTATCCTTTTGGAACTTCCCTCAAAGTTACGAATGTTAAAACCGGCAAATCTGTTTTTGTCCGGGTTAATGATAGAGGACCAAATAAAAGATTTATTAACCGAAAGGTTGATTTATCCCGGGAGGCATTTAGAGAAATAGCACCACTGGAGAAAGGCTTAACAGTGGTAAGAATAGAACCTTCTGGACAGAAGGAAGAAGTTTATTACGCTATCGTAAAAGAGTGCGGAGAAGTCGTAAAACAGACGCTTATAGAGGCCTATAAGGAAGCATTAAAAATAGATAGATATAAATAATTCAAGTCTCCAAAGGGGAGAGGGAATATGAAGGAAAAAATACCAGTTAGAAAATCGGATTTAGCAAGGGATTTAGGTATTTCTTCTAAGACAGTTGAAAACTATACGAAAACAGGGCTTTTGATTCCTATCAAAAAGTCTCTTGGTGGGTATCTCTATGACATAGTGGAGAATAGGAAACGCTTTGAAAGAATTAAAGAATTAAAAGACCAGGGGAAAACATTAAAGGAAATAAAAGAAATATTAGATAAGGGGGTGTCAACATAGAAGTTGATAGTCAAAAATGAGAATTATTGCTCTAACCAATCAGAAAGGCGGGACCGGGAAAACCACCACCACTGTTAATTTAGGTGCCGCATTGGCTTTACTAAAGAAAAAAGTTCTGATAGTAGATTTAGATCCACAAGCAAATGCCACCACTCATTTAGGTATCAAGGATGTACAAAAATCTACCTATAACTTTCTTATGGATTCTATCACAGAAGAAATTATCCGGAAAACTGAAATAGCGGAATTGGAGATTATCCCTTCTGAAATCAGTTTAGCAAAAGCAGAGATAGAATTAACCAGTATTATGGGTAGAGAGAGTATCTTAAAGAAAAAACTTAATGCAATAACTAAAAGTTATGATTACATCCTTATTGATTCCCCGCCATCTTTAGGAATTCTTACCATCAATGCTTTAACTTCTGCTAAGGAAGTATTTATTCCTGTCCAGGCAGAGTTCTTTGCTCTTGACGGAGTAAGCCAGTTAGTAGAGACAATCTCCTCTGTAAAAGAGCAAATGAATCCTGATTTAGAAGTTACAGGGGTTATCCTCACGATGTTTGATGTAAGGAACAATATCTGCAAAGATGTTCTCTCTGAAGTAAAAAAACTCTTTAGTGAAAAAGTTATTGAAACGGTGATAAGAAAGAATGTAAAACTTGCTGAAGCACCAAGTCGGGGAAAACCAATTTTTCTTTATGATTCCGGCTGTTTTGGGAGTGAGGATTACAAGAAACTTGCTGAAGAAATTTTGGAGAAGCAAAAATGAATAAAGAAAATACAGGATTGGGGAAAGTTTCTCTGGGGAAAACTAAACAAGTTATAGATACTATTGCCGGGAAAGAAAGGAAGTCGCTAACTTCCGAAGTTCAGAAGTTAGGAAGTTCTGAAGTTAAGAAGTTTAGAAGTTTAGCACTCCAGAAGATTACAGTTCCCTTAAAGGATAACCAGGTAGAAATGCTGACAAGGATTTGTAAAACTATTATGCGGAAGAGGACAACAAAAGAGAAGAAAGAAAGGATTACAAATAATTCAATAATCCGGGCTTGTTTGGATATAATTTTACCGATTCTCTCTTCGGAAAATGAGATCCTTGAAAATATCAAAACAGAGGAAGAATTAACCGGAAGGATAAAAGAAATTCTGAAGTTAGGAAGTTTCAAAGTTGAGAAGTAAGAAACTTAAGAAGTTAAGGACTTCAGAAGTTCTAAAGTTATGAACTTCAGGCATAAACAATCAAGAGGTTTCATAAATGGAAAAGGATAAGAGAAACAATAAGCGACTTTTGGAAAGGTTTTAGAAAATAGGCAACGCGATGAATTGGGAAGAAGAAACAAGAAAAAGTATAGCAGAAATTGATCAAATAATAGAAAAATTAGTAAAAGAATCAAAGAAATATGCTACTGCAAATAATACAAGGATTTTCCTCACTTTAGATAGAAAGAACCCTTATTGGTCTCAAGGGAAAAAATCTAAAGAGGGGAAGTGGTTAAGGGAAAATATTGGGAAAGAGATAACTAAAAGGAAACTCTGGCATTTAGGGAGATTCAAGAATGAAGTTGTAAAAGGATTATTAGAAATAAATCAAAGAGCCAACTACCTACGGGAGATAAAAAGAGTTTTGACGAATGCAAAGGTGCGTAGTAACCGAATCAATAGTAGTGCGTGTGAACTTTATGCAAGAATGATGAGAAATTATGAAAAGGAAAACTTTGTAGAATTAGGAAGGCAGATAACGAATAGAAAATATAATAAAGGAGGGTAGGAGAAATGAAGGCATTAAGATTTTTGCAAAAGAGGTATAAGATATTAGCAGTAGTATTCTTAATGGTAGGGATACTGCTGGCAAGTGGTATGGTTTATAAAGCATATGCTACTGACTATGGAGCGGTAGAACAAGAAGTGGGAAGTTTTGCCCAGAGCATAATCAACATCCTCACAGGGAAAATAGCAATTGGCTTATGCGTTGCTTCTTTTATAGCGGCAGCAGCCAGTTTAATGTTTGGTAGAACTGGCGCGGCAATTGGATGTGCGATTGCAGGTGTTATTTTAGGAGCGGCATATCCTATTGCTAAAGCGATAATGGGGAAGCATTAAAAAATGAAGAATTGCCCGAGGAATATAGACAAACCTATTACCTTATTAGGCTTGGAACTGGAGGATTTAGCGATAGTTGTTGGCTTAATAGGGATTATAAGAGCATTGAGCAATATATTTATTGCTATTGCTATTGCTATTGTAGGCGGGGTAATCCTCAAGAGAGCAAAGAGAGGAAAACCTAAAGCACACATACAACATCTATTTTACAGAATGGGGGTTAGTTTCCCTGGATTTCTCCCGCCTATCCGGAGAGTGAAAATATATTCTCCCTGGGAACAGGAAAAAGAGGAAGGAAAAAGATGAAAAGGAAATTCTGGGAAGTTTGGGCAGACACGGAAACTGCTAACTCAAAATTAGCCATTACTATATTAGGATTGCTTTTAGTAGTAGTAGTTTTAGCGTCTGCACTCTTCAAGGTGGCAACCAAAAGCAGGGAAATATACTATATTCCAGGAGCGGAGAGAGCGGGAGTATCATTCCCAGGAGAAATACCAGAGGAGAGTATCACTGGTTTTGCCGAAAGGTTTGTTTTGACCCTGGCGAATTTTACACCGAAAACAATAAACCAGGTCTATGAGAAAATAGAGAAATATCTGGAACCTAAATTACTTACGGAGACAGAAGTAGGATTAGACGATGAGATAGCAAGAGTAAAGAAGGACTTAATTTCCTCTCTCTATTCTATAGATTCCCCCTCAAAAGTAATAAAAATAAGTGGAGGATATAAGATAGAGATAACCGGGAGAAAAGCAGTTTATATGGGGAAAGAGAAACTTAATGAAAGAACAATCATTTATACAATTTATCTAAAGAAAACCAGCCCAACAGAGGTTAATCCTTATGGATTTTTAGTTGAGGGGATTAACCAGAAGGAGATAGAGGAATGATTTTGAGAAACAAAATATTGATAATGTTAGTGGTGGTTATTCTTCCCTTCCAGGCAAATTCTTTATTGAATGCTTCCCTACAAAGAACGGTCAATTTCAGAGGGGAGAGCATTAAAGTAAGAACAACTGAGAAGGGAATAACCGAGATTATCTTCCCTGGAAAAATTAAGAATGTAATCAGTGGTTTTGACCAGAGAGTAATTTCTTTAGAGACCGAAGGCAATCATCTTTACATCAAGGCATTAACCCCTCTCTCAGGGAATATCTTTGTAATCACGGAAGGAGATATCTCTTATCCCCTGGAGATTACGAATGTAGGGGAAGAGGAAGCAGATGTCAGTATAGTTATTCAGGGGCAGGGAAGAGAGACGATACAAAAAGAGGCAGAGAGTAACGGAATAGTTAACTTAATTAAAGAAGTAATCACTGGTAGAGTTGGCAACGAAGCCAGGATATCTAACAAAGAGAAAACTCTTTATAAGGATAAGAACATAAAACTGGTATTGCATAGAACTTATACTTGGACAAATTATACAGGCTATTTGTGCAAGGTAGAGAACATATCAGAGAGGTCTGTAGTAGTTCCTATCCAACAGATACAAATTCCTCAACTGCGGGCTATCTGTGCGGATAAAGATGTATTATCATCTGGCGAAAAAACTAATGTCTATCTACTGGTAGAAAAGTAACCCAATGAAGGAAACAGAGATACAAAGTGTAGTAAGTAGGCAAATAAACAAAATACCAAAGAGTACAAGGGTTATTTTTGTATTACTTTTGATTGCAATTTTTGTAATTATTCTTTTAACTATGTTCTCCAAGGTATCCCGGGTAAAAAAAGTTAGCGAGAAAACATTCTCTAAACCCGGGGAAACTTCAGGAATGTTTTCAGAAAAAACCAACACCCAGGCATATGTAAAGGCAATAGAAAAGAAACAAGAAAATCTTAAGGAAGAACTGAAGAATCAGAAGTCCGAAATAGATACTCTGAAAGAGCAGATAAAAAATATATCGGAAACAAATAAAGTAACTAATGAAAAATTATCCTCTATAGATAAATCCATCACTAAAGTGGTAGATAAAGGTATGCAGGAAATTAACGAAAAATTAAAAGGTATTATCCCTACGGGAGCAGGAACGGAAGGGATACCGTCTTTTAGACCTGCAGGGATAACTAAATACCGTTCAGGGGAGGGGAAAGTAGAAGGGGATACTCCCGGAGAAAAACTATCAGAGAGGAAGATACAAAAGAAAAAATATGTCTATCTTCCTATGGGGAGTTTTGTTAAAGGAACATTGCTCACAGGTGTTTATGCCCCCGGGGAAACGGAGAATCCTTTGCCGGTTCTTATCTCCATCGATGAGGCATTTTATGGACCAAGTATGAGCCGGATACCGTTAAAAGGGTGTCTTGCTATTGGTAAAGCAGTAGCAGATATAAACGCGAGAAGGGCAATAGTTCAAATTGTAGGTATTTCCTATGTCTTCCCAAATGGTGGAGTATTTGAGAAAGAAGGAAACATAGGATATCTCACAGGTAAAGATGGGACCCTGGGCGTTCCTGGTAAATTGGTCAGAAGAACAGGAAAAGAATTAGCAGGGTCATTCGCTTCAGGATTTCTTTCTGGGTTTGCAGATGCTCTTGGGCAAGGTGAAACAAGCACCACAGTCGGGGCTTTGACAGGAGAGGCCACAAAGGTAATTACCGGCTCTGCTCTGAAGTATGGGGGTTATTCTGGGTTAGCAGCTGCAGCCGGCAAAATGTCAGAGTATTATGCTAAACAGTTAGAACAAATCACTACCGCAGTTCAGGTTGATATGGGGCAGAGGATATATTTGATTATGCAAAAGGGGGTTGAAATTGAAGGACTTATTCCGAAACAAGTTTCTGTCGGCCATAGTGGTCTTGATTAGTTTTAGTGTGGTAGGTTGCGCACATGATAAAGTAATCATTAAAAAGAGTGTTGAGCAATCGTATATCAATGCTCATGGAGAAGGGGCGAAAGACGCAGGGAGGCAAATAAAGAAGGAATTAACTATTAGGCAATCCTATGGTTATGTAAAACCTTATGTCCCTGTTGTTGAGCCACCTGAGATAAAGAAGGTGTGGATTCCTGATCATACAGGAGAAGGTAATATCCTGATAGGTGGCCACTGGATTTATATCGTGATAAAAAAAGCAACCTGGTATATTAAGGATAAGAGTTCCCCGGGCAAAAAGATACCGGTGATTGTACCGTATAAAGAAGGGAAAAATGCCTTTGAAGAAAAGTGATATAAATAAAGCCTTCCAGGAAGGCGAAAGTTTAATAGACTGGCTTCCCTGGGCAGACTACGAAGATGGTATCTTTGTACAGGTTGACGGGAGTGTAGGTAAAATCTGGGAATTGCAGCAGATACCTGTTGACCTGAAAAGTCCTGAAAGTTTGGAAGGAGTATCAGAGAGTATTGAGAATTTACTGGTGCGACTTCCTGAGGAAATTGCCTGTCAGTTAATTCTTTTATGCGACAATAAAATTGAGAATTTATGTGAACAATATTCTCAATTAGGCAACCAGGATTTTGCCTACTCTAAAATATCCATAAAAGGAAAATTAGAGCATCTTCTGGAAAAAGAAAAAGCATTATTCCAGCATAAAAATATCTCCTATACTCCCAGAAGAATAAGAGTTTTTTTCACCCTTAGATACTTTCCTGAGGTAATTAAGATAACACTGAAAGATAAACTAACTACTTATCTCGGGAAACATAACCTTATCAAAGAAAAATTTGAAAAACATTACGAGAAGAATATAAAACCTGCCATAAAAAGATTTTCAGATATTACTGAAGAAAGTATGAAGAGTTCTGGAATAGCATATTCTTCTATAGACGCTTCAGGATTATTGAAATTTGTTTATCCTTTACTGAACCTAAAACGAAGTCAGAAAATACCGGCTCCTGGATACAACGAAGAAGTGGATATAAGGAAACAAACTGCCTTTGAGTTCCCTGTTGCTACAGGAGAAGGTTTTGTCTTTGATGATATAAAAACAAAGATAGTTTCTTTGAAGGAATTACCATTACAAACCTTCCCTGGAATGTTCTCCGCAGAAACCGGAGAACGCGCTCCTTTATTGGACTTAGTAAGAAACTTTGTAATGGTAATGAACATCTATATCCCAGAACAACAGCGAGAGATGAGCCAGGTGAAGGCAAAGAAAACCTTTGCTTTCCTTCATCGGGCCAATATATTAGGGGACACATCGGTAGAAAGCGGGATTATGAAGGAAGAGACCGATAATGTTATCAAGAAAATATTTGAGAGAGGAAAGAAGGTAATAAAATGTCAAATTCATTTTATTACCTGGGGGACCAACGAGAATAAACTGCAACAAAATGTAGATAATATTATCAATAGTTTGCACTTTATTCGGTGTGAAGGTATAGAGGAAAAAATCATCGGGCATGTTCTATATCTGCAATGCTTACCCTTGAATTTTTCTCCGTATGAACCGCAGGAAAGATTTGTTGGCCGAGCAAGCCGCTTTGTTTCAGATAATTTAGCCGATATGCTTCCTTTGTATGGGACATACAAAGGAACAAGAACCCCCGCGCAATTATATCTGAATCGCAGGGGGGAAATAGTATTTTTTGATTTCTTTGACTCTAATACCGCTCCTCACGGTATTATTGCAGGGGTAACGGGAGCGGGTAAATCCTATTTTACGAATGACCTGATTATGCAGAACCTTCGTCTTGGTGGACAATTCTTTATCCTGGATAAAGGAGGATCATATAAGAAAATTTGTAATCTAAATGGAGGACAATACATAAACATTGAACCTGATTCTCCTATCTGTATCAATCCTTTTGTAGAGAAAGAATTGACCAACGAGAGAAAATCTTTCCTTGTTTCCCTACTTTGTGAGATGGCTTCCGGAGGAGAGGAGGAAGAAAGGTTGAACAGGGAAGAAAGAACCTTTGTCCTGCGGGGAATCTCCAATGCTTACGAACAACATCAAGGAGAAAAACAAGTTTCTCTAACGGAGGTAGTAAAAGAAATAGAGAAACAAAAAGGAGGAGAATCCATCGCAACCAAACTTGCTCCTTTTGTTAAAGGCGGACCATACGCAGGATTCTTTGATGGACAGAACGAATTTAACTTAAAGAGTGAATTTACCGTCTTTGAACTGGGGGCTTTATCTACTTCTAAAGATTTACAAATAGTTATTTTAATGGATATTATGTATTTTTTGACTAATAAAGTTTCGTCTCCGGACTTAAGAGAAAAGAGAAAATTTCTTCTCATCGATGAGGCTTGGTCTCTCCTGAATACGGAGAATACTGCTAAATTCTTAGAGGGGGCGTTTAGAACTTTCAGGAAGTATGGCACTTCGGCAATCGCCATAACCCAACAAACAGGAGACCTTACCAGGACTACTGCAGGGGAAGCCTGCCGCGCTAATGCTCCTAACAGAATATTTCTAAAACAATCTCCTGAGGTAGTCGTTAAAATGAAGAAGGATCTTGATTTAACTGATAGCGATATCAAAGTTCTAAAAACTCTTGATACGATAAAAGGGAAATTCTCTGAGGCATTGATTAAAACAGATAGTGGGGGTGGAGTAATAAGATTAGTTGCAGACCCTACCAACTACTGGTTATTCACTACCGACCCCAGAGATGAGAAATTCCTTAATGAGAAAATAAAAGAATGTAACGGAAATATAGAGGAAGCAATTAAACTGGCTAAAAAGGAGAATCCTTATGGAATACAATAAAATAGTGTTAATTATTGGAGGTTGTCTGTTGCTTGGTGGCTGTGCGACTGCAAAGATACCAAACAGACCAATAGAAGAGACATATTCTAAAGCACAGATGGGCAATCAAGAACTAAAGGAATACCAGGCTGTTGAAAAAACGAAAAAGAATAATGAGTTAGAGAGATTCAAACAAAAGCAACTCTTCTTTGATAAAGAAGACGCTTATAGAAAAGGATACCGAGAAGGTGTCCGGGAAAATATCCAGAAATTCTCTTCAGAATTTTTAGGTAATAATTTCCCTTACTATTACTGGGAAGCACCTTTGGTCCAGAAAGTTTATATCCCGGCCAGAATAGTCGGTGGCTCTTTCCAGCCAGCCCATTGGGAATATGTCATTATCATGCCAGGACAATGGGAAGAGAAATTTGGCTGGCCAATCGGTAATAAAAAAGAAGGAGACTTGAAAAAATGAAAAGGTTAATTATTTTGTTAGGGATTGTAGGATTATTCCTCTTGAGTGGGCAGAGTTTATCGTCTACTCCTTTAACACAGGAGGAGAAGCAGGATATTATCCAGGAAGAATGGCAAAGAGCATTGGAACCGGCAAAGGATTATAAAAAATACCAGAGAAAACAAGGTGTTTTAGAGAAAGGTAAAAAGGAGAGACTTGAAAAGAGAAAAACAGAGGGACTTGTAAAAAGGACAGAACCTCAAAAAAAAGAAATAAAAACCATTACACCCAGGAAATTTGAAAAACTGATTACCTTAAAAGCGGCCAAAGTTTCTCTAAAAGATGTTTTAGGGGAAATCTCCAGAATGGCTGGGGCAGAAACAATTATTGAAAGGGATGTTGATACAACTGTAGCAATAACTACCGAGGTTAACAATCTGCCTGTAGCAACTGCTTTGAGGGTAATACTTTCTCCTTTAGGCTACAGTTTCGAGATGAAAGAGAATCAACTGCGCGTATATGCTTTTGACACAAAAATATTTAAGATTGTTCTTCCACCTCTTAAACAAAGTTACTCCAGCGTCATTAGTAACGAGGCTATCAGCAAAGAAACAAGAGATGAAATTACTACAACTGGACAAAAAGGGGTAAGCCTGGGGGCAAAGATTACCGTATCCTCAAAGATTGAGGATACCTCTCTCTGGAAAGAGTTAGAAAGCAATGTTAAGAATATGCTTTCTGAAAAAGGGAAATGTACTATCACCACCGTTGCTGGGGTGATAACCGTAACCGATTATGGTTTTGCCCTGGAGAAAATCGGAAGGTATATTGACACAATCAATGCAGAACTTTCCCGACAAATCTTTGTCCAGGCAAAAATCGTTGAGGTGGTGCTTAATAAAGATTGCGACTATGGTATTGACTGGAATGTTATCAAAAAAAGATTTACTTTCAACAGCGATTTTGCTATGGAGAATATTGCCGGAGCAATGGCTACTCTTACTCCTATGACTGCCCCTGGAGCAGGGATAATTGCTGATGGGGTCTCAGCAGTTATAGAAGCATTGGAAACCGAAGGAGAGGTTAAAGTTATTTCTCAGCCACAAACTATGGTTCTTAATAATCAACCGGTGGTAATCCAGGTTGGGAATATTCAGTCCTATGTCTCAAAGGTTACAACCGAAACAACTACATGGGGAACTAACTTCTCTGTTGACACTGCCGATATCCAGGAAGGAGTGATCCTATCTCTCTGTGCCAGGATTATGGACGATGGCAATATCTATATGAGTGTATCTCCAGTAGTAACTTCTCTGAAGAAACTTCGTCAGATTAAGTATGGAACCACCACAATAGAGGCTCCTGAAACAAGTTCAAGGAGCATGAATACTACCGTAAGAATACAAGACGGGGATACTATTATTATCGGTGGCCTCATTTCTCAGAGTAAAACTGACAATAAACAACAAGTTCCTCTTTTAGGAAGAATCCCCATTTTGGGATATCTCTTCCAAAATAGACAGAAAGAGAATAAAAAAACGGAAATTGTTATTTTTATCACTCCTAAAATTGTAAGTTAAAATGAACTATCTTATCTGGAAAGATAATATTCCTTACAGTATCTCTGGAGAAAAAGTAGTCTCATTAGAAAACCGTTTAGAGACTCTCAAGGGGCTATTTCAAATTGCAACAATAAAAAATACTCCCAGAATATTTGAAAGTGATTCTACTGACCCTGAGGAGTTAGAGCGAATAGCCCTACAAACCTTACCTGAAAATTATACTATCTGCTACGAGAAGATAGACAAAACTTTATACCAGGTATTCGGAATTGAAAATTCTCTCCTGGAAGAAATTAAAAAAACAATTGACCCCGAGAGAATCAATTTACTTATTCCTTACCAAGTTGTTATCCGGGGTTATCTCAAGAGAATCAACATCTTAACTTCCGAATATACTATCTTTTTAGACGATATTGAAAGTAGTATCCTTTTTTCTGTGCTTCATAATAAAAATGTTTCACCAGTAAGAAGTCTTACCCGAGAAACATTCAGCAGAGAGTTCACCGTTGGCCAACAAGATTTTATTAGCACAGAAAAATTACCTTTATCTACCAAATTCAAAATAATAACTAATAGTAAGGAATTAAAGGATACCCTTCTCCAAGAAAAAATTGCTGATGAGGAGGCTATCCTTCTTGTAGAAGATTCCTGCCCTGCTTTCGGGGGATTAAGGGTAGGAAGAGCAGAGGTAGAGTTCGTTCTCCCTGAACAAATCCTCCGGGAGCGGAAAGAGACAAAGAAAAAACAATCTATCCGATTCGCAGAAATAACCGGCGGGATTGCGTTGATAAGTGTTTTTCTTTTACTCCAGGGATATTGCAATTACCATAGAACTAAAAAGGTAATTGAACAATTAAGAATAAAGAAAACTATGCAAATCAGCCAATTGGAAAAATTTAACCAGGCAACATACCAGAGTATAATTAAAGAACAACAGCAACAACATCTAGTCCCAACCTTAAAGAAATTTTTTAGATATATCCCAATATTATCCAACATCCAAGAAGCCAACATTAGAAGAGAAGGAGATAATATTGTGGTATGCGCGTATGTTCAAGAAAAAGAGGATATGCCCCTCTCTATAAATAAATTAAAGCAAGTTTTCCCCACCGCTTTAATAGAGAATAGTTCCATTAAAGGTGTCCCGTCAATTCGTATCATCTATGCTATTAGTAAAAAAGGGGCGGAGGTCTCTGGGAGTCCCTTTAGGGACAGACGGGAAGCCGGGGCAAAGAAGTGAGGAAATGCGATGTTCTTATTAGGGTATGGGCTTCTATTCCAATTCTGGAACAGATGTGGAATAGGAGTGGCAGTATTGCTTTAGCATTACTGCCAAATACCCCTTGCTGGGGCGAAGCGATAGCGAGCCAGAGTAATAAGAACATCGGTTTTTGAACTTCTGAAGAAGGAAGGCCTACTCTGTGAGTGAGGTTGTTTGTTGGGTGCGTGCCAGGTCAAGGAGGTCCTAACGGACAGCCGAGAGGGTATGATATAGAATTAGAGTTATGTATTAGGTGCGAGATTAAATACTATAATCTCTTTAGAGATTTTGGTATTTAGCACCTGTTTTAATACTTAACGAAAATTTATCTCATTACCTGAGAGGTCTGGTAGTTACGGAGTTGATTGACCTGGTAATACTTACGATATTTGCCGAGTTAGTTAATAGGTGCTGTCTGTTAGATACGATTCCGCCGAAGGCGGATTGGTATCAGCACCGAAGTAACGAGGCAAATAAGAGTAAGTATTAGCACCGAACTTTTCCGAAGGAAAAGCAACAGTCAACCGAAACGGAAAACAGATAGACCGAACTGTCCCCTGCGGGGAGGCAGGGTGAAAAAAAAGGAGGCAAATGACTAACTCATTTAGTAAATTTGTTTATTACGGAGAATATAAAGGCCGATTAAGGCAGTTAATTCTGGACCTAAAAATAAGCCATAAGAAGGTCTTTATAGAACCTTTATCCAGGTTTTTATGTGAAGCACTTAATAAGGATAAAGATTTACTCTCCGCTGATGTAATTATTCCCGTTCCTCCCACAAAGAGAGACTCTTTTGATAGGATGGGGTTACTGGCCAAAGAAGTAGGGGAAAAGGTTAAAATACCTGTAGAGGTGGATAATCTCTACAGAATAAAGGAGGCTCTTTTACAGGCTAAATTAAGCGCTCAAAAGAGGTTAGAGAATGTAAAGGATATGTTCGCTGTCAGGGACAATAAAATGCTCTCTAATAAGAAGGTAATCTTATTAGATGACATTCTCACGACAGGTGCGACTGCCAATGAGTGTTCAAAAACACTTCTGAAGGCAGGAGCAAAAGAAGTATTGGTTTTGACATTGGCAAAACCAACATTAAGAAATAAAAAAGGAGGTGTAGGTAATATGGCGATTAGATTCGTAGGAAATGTAGAGAAGAAAGTAAGCAAAAAAGGAGAAGAGTATCTAACCGGATACATCGATTTAAGGATCCCTGTTCTTGGATTCACTCAAAAGAACAACAAAAATAAAATTAACTTCTCCATCGATGAGCAGAAACTTAACTGGCTTCTAAAGAATCCGGCAAAAAAGATAGCACCAGAGACAAAGAAATAAGTTCACAAGTGGGGAAAGCCCCTTTTGAGACAAAAAATGGCTTAAAAGGGGCTAAATCCTGCTTACTTCCGTTTTCGTATATGTAAGCGGAAGTGAGTAAGGTAGATAAAGGCGGTTTTAGATATCTAACTATTCGGTTCTCAATAGTTTCACTGCCGCTTTTATCTATTTTCGGAAGTTAGAAACTTTAGAAGTTCTTAACTTCTGAAGTTCATAGGTTGAGAAAACGACAATGCACCCAAAATTAACCACTATCTTATCAGTAATTATTTTATTCCTTTCCTTATCTTTTGTGGCCGGAGCCGAGAATCTTTCACCGGTTAAGGTTGCTTATGTAATAGACGGTGATACCTATAAAGTCTATTATGAGGGTAAAAAGACTTCGGTAAGGCTAATAGGAATAGATACCCCAGAAAGCAAGAGAAATAAGAAAGCATACAGAGACGCAGAGAGAAGCCATAGCGATATTGAAAAAATTGTCCAGGCTGGTAAAGAAGCGACCAGATTTGCTAAAGAATATATTTCTCCCGGCCAGACAATCTATCTTGAATTTGATGTTCAGAAAATAGACCGTTATGGAAGATTGCTTGCTTATGTCTGGTTGGAC
>Ga0075124_10000622_pt1 | contig 16392 bp, 12 predicted proteins | sample AntAceMetag02UKS_FD_69809 | JGI IMG/M metagenome (GOLD analysis project Ga0075124, IMG submission 69809) | Saline lake microbial communities from Ace Lake, Antarctica - Antarctic Ace Lake Metagenome 02UKS | ecosystem: Environmental > Aquatic > Non-marine Saline and Alkaline > Saline | place... | reverse complement strand
ACTTAAAGCAGCAAATGGGCCTATTGTGGCTCCCAGATCTCCAGCGGTATTAATCAAGCCCAAAGCGCGACTACTTAAATTTTTCGGAACGCGATCACCGGCAATGGCGGGTATCAAGGTTTCAGTGCTACTACCTGCCAACGGCACTAGGAATGCCCCAATCATAGCCAGGCTGTAGATTTCGCCACTCATAAGCCATAAACCTAGACCGCCTAAGACCATGGCCAATCCAATAACCGGCCATCTTCGGCCAAACCTATCAGAAACAGAACCAGCGAAACGTGTGCTGCTAATACTGGATAGGTTGCTCAAGGCAGTATAGAGACCTGTAAGGGTTGCTATGGGAATAAATAGAGTCGCAATTTGCACTCCCTCTCCGAATATATCTGAAAGCCACAGAATTGAGGTCGCCGCCAAAACTCCCCATGCCACGAAACGAGTAATAAAGACAGTGAATGATGCAGTCGCTATTACCTTCCAAGGGAATCTTATCACCGTTGATCTTTCAAGATCTTTAACAGTATCTTTGGAAGTCGTCTCAATTTTTCTAGTCTCCGGTAGGAAAAAGAACCATACCAAGGCAGTTGCAGCTAGAACAGCCACGCTGATCCATTGGCCGTTGCGGAAACCAAACACATCGGTCAGTATTGCCCCAAAAAAGGAGGTGGTCGCCAAACCTATGAAAAACCACATCTGATAAATGCCGCTATTGTGACCGCGGTTTTCTTCTTCGGACACATCCAAAACCACAGAATTCCCTCCCACCCATAACAATGACCAAGCTAGACCCCAGAAAATCCTACCCATCAACAAGGGCCAGAAACCATTACCAACCGCATAAAATATACTGGAGCCTGCTCCAATAGACAACGCAGCAATCAATAAACCACGCCGCGGCATTCGGTCATAGAGTATCCCCACGGGCCCATTTATGACCAGCCGGATGGCTCTATTTGCTCCCAAAAGCAACCCCACCATCGAGAGTGTGATTCCCAATTGGGCGGAAATTTCTGGATGCGGTAATACGGTATAAAGAGTAGCATCCCCCAAGAGGGAAATGGCGGTACCAATACCTAATAAGTTCAAAATAAATCTTGAAGATCTTTTTGTTTTCATTTATATTTTCTTAGAAATTAGATTATAAATTTTCTATGACGCAGGGGAACATAAACGAACCCATATTCCTGCAAGATAGCCTCCATTTTACCTCATGAAGATCAGATATTGAAAGCACTCTCGGATACATTACTTCTACACCCACAGTTCCACCGCGTGATACCCGTTGGTGAAACAATACGCAATTCGATGGAAAACCACCCTTATGAAAACATTATCGGTTTGGTTAATGCGGCTCAATCATGGGCAATATTTGACTGTATATACCGAAAACAGAAGGCGTTAATAGGCGAGGTTTGCGAGCATCCCATCGATGTATTTATGGTATTCAGTCTAAAACCGGATACATTTGAAAATTATCCTATCTTTCATGTAGCGACTCACGAACAAGCTATGGCTACTCTTAAGTGGGCCTCCGAGGCTGGATTGGTACATTCGGTCAGCAACAATCAGCAGAGCGTATACTACATCTGTTGTTGCTGCACGTGCTCATGTGCCATTCTGCGGGGGGTAGCCAAACTGGGAGTTGCCAATGTAATCGCTCGATCAGCTTTTCTATGCACAATCAATGAGACACAATGCGACGGTTGCAAAAATTATCTAAGCTACTGCCAGTTCAGTGCCCTGTCAATGGATGTCACTGCTCAGATCAATCCAATTAATTGTATGGGATGCAGTGTGTGCGTACCAGCTTGTCCAAATGAGGTATTGATCCTTATGCGCCGGCCTGAAGAAGAGATCCTTCCAATTCCGGAAACACAATCCATTAGGAGAGTCAACGTGCAAAAGCTCGCGGGATCTTTAATGGGACTTGAACAAAAATCTACTGATTAAAAATTATCCTTGATTCACTCTATCCTGTCTATAGCCTCTATTGTGTCTACAGAGTGAAAAAAGTAGGGGTAAAACTGTCTACTATGTCTATTGTTTCTATAGTTTCTACTCAGGTTGCACCATTTGCATAGGAAGGAAGGGCAACATGACACACTGCTTATCAACCTTTTTTGTATATTCATTGATTTATTGCAAAGTCTTGACAATAAAAATGATGACAGGTAGAGGATTGAAAAAACGAACAAGGACGGCTTTCGAATTCTAAGTCCAAAGTAATCTCCATATACGCCCAATAATGGTTTTTGTGAAGTTCCAACAATCCTATACTCTTGATGTTATCAAGAGTTTTTACGTAGAATTAATAGTTTTCTTATTCAGATAACATAAACCCCCTGTTTCGAACAGGGGGTTTATCTATCAATTATTTAGAAAAGAAACTCTACATCAGCTGGCATTCCAGGTTTCAAATCATGGCTATCATTTTTGATAGTGATCTCAACCGCGAATACCGTTGATTTCCGTCCTTCAACGGTTTGCACATTGCTCGGCGTGAATTCAGCTGTATCAGAAATATAGGTTACTGTACCCATATATGTCATCTCCGGAAAAGAATCCACAAAAACTTTCACATCCTGACCTAAGCTCACGCGACCGTATTCATCCTCTGGGATATAAACAGTTAGGTTGACCTCATCAATATTTCCGATAGTCATGACTACACCACCAGCCCCGATCAGTTCGCCGACTTCAACATTCTGCGCTAGTACATCACCTGAAATCTGTGCAATCACCGCCGCTTTTTCCACTTGGATCTCGACTGATTTAACCACTGCTTGTGCTTGGGCTAATCCTGCTTCTGCTTGTTCAACGTTTTTTATTGCCAATTCCGCACCAGTTACGGCCAATTGCACCTGCAGTGCGTCATCGCCGATAAAGAAAGACATCCAATAATTGACTGCCTCATCATATGTTGCTTGCGCGACACCAACCGCGGCGCGCGCTTCTAACACTTCTTCACCCGCATCAGTATCTACTGCCTGTTCATAACGCTCTTGCACGTTATCTAATTTCGTTTCGCTCAGGTCAAATTTATCTTGTGCGATATCCTTCAATTCTGCATTCTCTGTCGCGCGTGAAACCGCATCCAACGCTGCGTCGTTTACAATATATTCAGCTTGCGCTGCTGCCAGCTCCTTCTCCAATTCGATGAACTCAATGTTGACGATGTTAGTCAGCACATCTTCAAGCTCACTCTCCTCTTTTATCAGCTCATCCGCCGTCATTTCCACTAACGCTTCAGCACTTTCGATCTCCTCCTCACGCGTGAAATACCACACAGGAAGCTCAAAACCACTCGGCTGCGATTGCCGCTGCTCATTCGTCAGCACGTCCGCAAATTGAATACGGGAATTCTGTATTGCTAGTTCTAATTGCAAACTCCCACTTTCTGCCTGAACTTCAGCCGTAGCCAGCGCTGCCTTGGCTGTTTCCACGGCAGCAACCGCCTGATCCAATTCGGATTGGATATATTCACTGTCGATTTCAAACAGTACATCACCAGAGTCAACACTCTCACCCTCTTCAAAATTGACGGTGGAAACCTTACCGCCCAACTCGGGTGCGACATTTACACTCATTGCCGATATAGTACCGGATGCGGTCAAAACCTCATCACCATTTCCACCGCTTCCATTGCAGGCTGTGATAAATAGCCCAGCAACAAGGATAATTCCAAAAATCTGCATTCTTTTTTTCATGATTTATTCTCCATTAATAAATTTTCTTATAGTTTCTTTTTGAAGGTAAAAACACTGGCAGCAAAATATACGATGCTCAACGCAATCATCGGCCAGATTGATCCCCACAGGATAGTTGCGTCAACACCTTTCAGCATGATGCCGCGTGTAATCTCTAAGAAATGCGTAACCGGCATGAGTTCTCCAAACCAATACGTAAACGCTGGCATGCCATCACGTGAAAGCATCAAACCCGAAAGTATGATCGCAGGGATCAATACAATGAACACAGCTAAATACATGGCTTGCATTTGTGATTTGGATAAGTTTGAGATTAAAACACCCATTCCCAGCGACCCTAGGCTAAAAATCATACTCAAGCCTACAAGCTGCCAGTAACTTCCAACAACTTCCACACCGAAGATCAATCCACCCAGCCAGATCAGAGCTAGTGTGTTAAATAACGTAACGATCAGGTAGGGGATGATCTTCCCCAGCATCAACTCCCACGATTTGATCGGGGTTACAATAAGCTGCTCCATCGTCCCCTGCTCACGTTCTTTCACGATCGCCAGTGCGGATAGCAGTAATGTTTGCACCTGCAGGATGATTGGGATCAACCCAGGGATCATATATAGCTTGCCATCGCCATTCGGGTTGTAAAGCAGCTTCATTCTTGTGTCAATCGGCAGAGAGATATTAATGCCATTCGTTTGCATCTGAATCGTCTTGATCAAAATATTCTGTGCAGCCGTCTGGCTGATCGCGTTCAACTTCAACTGTACGGTTTGCGCGGTACTCGGTTCAACAGATCCATTGATATACAACTGCACCTGCACTGGCTCATTTGTTGCCACAGCACGCCCAAAATGTTCCGGAATTAATAAACCTGCTTTTACCTTATCTGCATTTATCAGATCCAATAATTCATCTTCGCTGAAAACACTGTATGCGTATGAAAAATCATCTCCGGCAGTGTAGTATTCAATATAACGTCGGCTCTCATCAGTTTGCGATAGGTCTGCGATGGCAATTTCGATATCTTTGCTCTCGCCTGATACACCATACCCCAGCATCACCAGCAGCAAAGCCGGTAATAAGATAATCAAAACCAATGTCCGTGCATCTCGAAAGATATGCAGAAACTCTTTTTTTATGATCGTTTTCAAACGTTCCATTATCCAACTCCGTTTGCAGTTAATGCATTTGATAATTTGCGTTGCTCTTCTACTGTACTGATAAACACATCCTCAAGTGATGGCTGGATAAATTCTATTTTCTTTACAGCTATCCCATTTTCCATAAGCGTTTTCTGCACTTTATTCTTTGCTTTTTTAGTTTTCAGAAGGGCATGCACCAAGACACCGTGTATGGATGCGTCCAGTACATCTTTTTGTTTTTCGAGTACATCCTCTGCCTTCATCGGCCGATCGCAGTCGATCACAGCCAAATAACCCTTCAGGTTTTCTTTAAAAGTATCCGGACTGGCAATTGAAATGATCTTTCCATCCAAAATCAAGCCCACTTTATTGCAATATTCCGCTTCATCCATGTAATGCGTTGTTGCGAGTACGCTCACACCCTCCCCCGCCATCTCGTAGATCAGGTCCCAAAACTCGCGCCGCGAAATTGGGTCAACCCCGGCTGTCGCTTCATCTAAAAACAGCATTGGCGGTTTGTGTGCGATTGCGCAAGCTAGCGCTAATCGCTGTCGCCATGCACCGGATAGATTCCGTGCTTGCACCTTTTCTAATCCACTCAGCCCCGCCGTCTGGATCAATTCTTTGATCCGATCCTTGCGTTCGGCTGTTGGCACATCATAAATTGACGCGTAAAAAGCGATGTTCTCATAAGCCGATAGGTCGTTATACAGTGCGAAGCGTTGCGACATATAGCCGATATTCCGCTTGATGTCTTCAGAATTTTTTTCGACATCCCACCCCATTACCGTCGCGCTGCCCGCACTTGGTTGCATGATTCCGCACAGCATACGGATCAATGTTGTCTTCCCTGCACCGTTTGGTCCTAAAAGACCAAATATCTCGCCTTTTTCAATATAGAAATCCACCGCATCCACAGCTGTGAAATTTCCAAATTTTTTCGTGATGCCACTCGTTTCAACCGCGTTTTCATATTGATTCATATTAATTTCTCGACATCTTTACTTTGTATGTAAAAACATCTTCCATAAGAGGATTCGCCCTTCGCAAAACACGAATATCCGCTTTTTGCTCTTTCAAAGTTTCTTCTAATGATTGCATCACTTTTTTCGTTTTTCCTTTTTCAACCGATACCCGCAGCCGGTCTCCGACCGGGCGCCAATCGACCACATGTTTCTGCTTTTTCATAGCGTCGCGTGCTGTCTTCCGTGGTTTGGATTTAACCTCGACCATTTCAAATGGCAATGATTGTTTCAAGTTTGCCGGTTGCCCCTGCGCGATAACTTTTCCTTCAAATAGGATAGCGATCTCGCTGCAGCGGTCTGCCTCATCCATATAAGGTGTGCTCACAACCACAGTGACTCCCTGGTCGACCACCTGAGAAAGCATCCGCCATAATTCGCGGCGGGAAACTGGATCAACTCCGGTCGAGGGTTCATCCAAGATCAAGATCCGTGGGTTATGGATTAATGAACACGCTAACACTAATTTTTTCTTCATCCCGCCGGAAAGATTTCTTGCACGTCGATCGGTGAAATCAGCTAAATTGGTGAAATCCAACATCTTCTCAATGCGGGTTTTCTTTTCGGATTTCGGCACTTGATTGATGTGTGAAAAGAAATCCAAATTCTCTTTTACTGTTAGGTCTGGATATAAGCTGAATAATTGCGGCATATAGCCAATATGTGGTCTGATTTTTTCCGGATCATCACACACGTTATAACCATTTACCCATACCTCACCGCTGGTTGGTTCGATCACCGTCCCTAGTATCCGCAGCGTTGTTGATTTACCTGCTCCGTCAGGTCCGATCAATCCATAAAGTTTACCTGGCTCAATTACTAAATTAATATCACGAATCGCCCAGCGATCCCCCTGCGAGCGGTATTGTTTACTTAGCTGCTTAGTTTGTAAAATTGGCGTTTTCATAATTCAGCTCTAATCATACGGAATACACCAAACAATCCAAAGGTGTTATTCAACATATCACCCTGTCCATTTGCAATGATATTAAATGGCATTTGTCATATCATTTTATTAGCTGTGTCACCTTCGGAAAATCACCTGCGGTGTGTTATCATAAGCACATGAAGCAGCGTAAAACCGAACTTGGTTTGAACAAGATCTTTCGCGGGTATTGTGGTTTTATTCTTGTTTACTTCTTTGCCTTTTTCGTGTATACGGTTTTTGTTACACGCACTCTATACTCCCCATCCTTCATTTTGTTTTATATCAATCTTGGTACTTTTGCAATCCTTTTTGGTTATCTATCATGGGTTTGGCTGGAGAAGAAGTTGGGTAATTTTTACTTTCCCTTAGCCATCCTCATCGCCACCCTCGTCCCTATGTACTCTTTGGCTTATTTCTGGCCATTTCAGCTTGGCAATCAAGTTTTAGACATCGTCTTTCGAAGTTGGTATCTCTTCCCAATCCTCGTTGTTCCTTTTACATTGATCGCCTGGCAGTATGGACATAAGGTCGCGCTCGTCTTCGTGCTTCTCATCTCTTTTTATGACCTTCCATCAATCGTAATGCAAATTGACTCACTTTCAGCGGAGACCATGCAATTACTGGGTGTTCCCATTCTGCGCACGATTGCGTTTGGAACAGTGGGTATTATCGTTGGGCTTCTCATGGATACCCAGCGCCAGCAGCGCCGCAAACTCATGCAGGCCAATCTGCAGCTCAATCGGCACGCGCAAACGATGGAGGAGTTGGCAACCAGCCGTGAGCGCAACCGACTTGCGCGGGAACTGCATGATACCCTCGCCCACACCCTCAGCAGCCAGATCCTCACGTTGGAAGCGCTTAAGATTTCACCGCCGCATGAGAAAAGCGAAATGGATACTGCCCTGACAGATATGATCGCAAGCGCTCGCGAGGGGCTAACGGAAACCCGCCGCGCGCTTAAAGATCTGCGCGCCAAGCAGCTGGATGACCTTGGTTTGCAGCATGCACTCATTTACCTGATGGAAAATGCTGGCACCCGCGCGCACGTCGAAATCGACTTAGACCTATCTGATCCAATGCCTGATATTCCAGCAGAAATTGAACAAAGCATCTACCGTATCGCGCAGGAAGGTATTGAAAATATTCTCCGTCACGCATCAGCCACAAAGATCAGCTTATCCTTGAAACATAACAAGAACATGATCATCTGCATTTTGATGGATAATGGCAAAGGATTTGACACCAATGTAGTTAGTGAAGAAAAACATGGTGTCCTCGGTATGCGTGAACGCGCACTTGAAAGCGGCGGTGAATTAAGGATCAACAGTAGTGCCAAGCGTGGCACAAAAATAACAGTTAAATTTGAGGTTCGGGATGATTCGCGTTTTTCTCTGTGATGATCAGATCGTTGTAACAGAGGGTCTGCGTAAGATCCTTTCCACCGATCCCGAGATCGAGATCCTCGGCGCCGCCCATAACGGTGAAGAACTTCTTGAGTTGATCAAAAAAGATATACCGGATCTCGTCCTCATTGATTTAAAAATGCCTGTCATGAACGGCCTCCTCACTACACGTAAACTTCGCTTGGATTACCCGGATATCCACGTCCTCGTCCTCACCACCTACGACGACGATGAATGGATCTTCGATGCGCTTGGCGCCGGTGCGGAAGGCTACCTACTCAAAGACCTCCCTCCCGAGCAGCTCATCGCTGCAATCAAAGGTACAGCCAAAGGTAAATCATATATCGATCCAAAGATCACTAGCAAGGTCATCAACAAAGCTGCCTCGGTCCCACAAACCGCGAAGAGTGAACACCGTTTCGACCTCAGCGAGCGTGAAATGGAAGTTCTTAAATTGATTGCAAAGGGCTTTTCAAATGCGAATATTGCCGAACGCCTCTTCCTTTCAGAAGGCACCGTCCGGAACTACACCCGCGGCATCTTCAGTAAACTCGGTGTTTCTGCCCGTACGCAGGCCGCCGTTGCTGCCATCAAATTCGGTCTTGTTGACCTCTCTGACCTTTAATTCAGTAATTATGAGACAATTAAATTTATAGATAGTTGAACCTGCTGATTAAGAGTCAGTTGCTCTTATCATCTTTAGAAAAGAATTTCAACTTGAGTACCTGATTCTCCAATAGAAAGCGCCCCAGTGAAGCCCACCTTGTGTGCGAGCGCGACTCGAATGCACAGCTAACTGACATCGTCCCCTTCTGCACCCAAACGGGTGTGCTTCGCGAGGGATTCGAAGTCAGGTACTCGGACTATTGTGTTAAGGTAATATAATAATCCCCTGCTCACCATAGTGTTATTGTTTGCATTCTTTCATACCCAAATATGGGCGCGGACTGCGTGTCGCTCGAACTCACGACCTCACGGATTATGGATTAATCCCAATTGGGATATAGAAAACGTACTTCATTTCCGCCTGTTATCATGGGCGCTGCACACTGGCTGCACCCGAAAAGAGGAAAGGCGACCTAAGTCCAGCTAAAGGAATAACAGTTTAATAAGTGCAATTAACAATAATAAAACAATTACAACAATTCCTAAGTAGTTTTTAACACTCATTCCTGCTTGAATTACCGAATCATTTGGTTTTTTTGGATTATAGAATATCTCGATTACTTTCCCTGGCTTATTTTCGGAAATAATCTTTTCCACTTCTCTCTTACTTCTTTTAGGAGAGACCGAAAATTTTGAGTTTTGATACTTTTTCCCTTCAATAATGTATTCGTAATGGATCAATGGCTCATAATCAGCCTCATCATCTCCATATTCTATATTCAATTCAGATGATATTATTTTGCCTTCAGTTTTTTTGAATCGCTTTGTGATGATTCCCCTGTAAACGATATAAATAGAGAAACTTATAATAAATACTCCAAAGCCTATCATTACAATTTCCCCGAACATATATATCTCCCATCAACTTCATTTTAATAAAACAAAATCTCAACTACTGCAATAATCAATAACAAAATTAAAAGTCTTTCTGTCTCAACGCCAATTTTTAACACAGAGATTCCTGGATTTTTTACTTTCCCTTATCAGAAAGTCCAGACGAGTAAGAATTATTGAAGTCCCTGAGGAAAAAAGACCACTTTCCGCAATACCCGCATTGCACCCATTGGCCGCACAAACGTTGCTGTATCCAAAATGGGATGTACATAACTTGATGGCTTTTTTCTAACCAATGATATGGACAAATCACCTCACTAATGATTGTACTCATATTTCCAATATTGTCAGGATGAAAATTCATTCGTCGCCAATACCAATAATCCTCTGTAATTTTCCCGTGGTAACCACTGGGGTGGGCCAACCATCCCGCTGGTGTTTTCAAAAATTCATCCGGAGGTAGGTAACCCATCTTTGGGTTTTCTCTATTTTTGTTTACCTCATCATAATCTTTCGGAACCCAGCCATACCTTTCACCAACCACTTTGATAAGCTCTCTGTCTTTGGGTCCATTTTTCATGATCTCAAAATGGCTGAGATCTTCTTCATCTTCCGTTCCATAAGGACGGCTGACTGAAAATTCCGAAGTTTCTCCTTTTACTACTTTCGTGACTTCCTCTACAACAATATCCCTTACAGCAGAATATGCTAATTCAGGGTTTGAGGAAGCGACCGCTTCTTGTCGGATTGTCCAATCTGGATCCCTCGTTGCTGCAATTAACATCTCAAGCTCATTTGTCGTTCTAACGATTTCAAGAGATTGTTTGCGTTTTTCTAGAGCTTTTTTTGCCGATGGTTCATCAATGTCTTCCAAAAGATTTTTCGCTTCATTTCACTCTAACTGAGTTTTTCCATTTCTCATGCGGGCAATAAGTGATTTAATTTGTTCTTGATTGTTCATATTATTAGTAAGTAATTCCTTCACATCCTTTCTATGACCTGGTTTATTTGGTTAGTGTAATATTTTTTCTGCAAATTTTTCCTCTACTCGTATGCGTCAATGCATGCATTTTTTCTTTCTTTCACTCTTATATGGAAATTCAAGTATATTGGTTTGAATTAGATACTGTTGGGTGAACTTCCATATTTTCTTTTCTATTTTTTCCAGAACTGCCAGCCTTTTTTATGACCCTTGGATAAATCAACCGAGTCCGACGAGGTTCTTAATAACAATGGTACAAGGATGCCCCCACATTTCGGGCATGAAATTGCACCTGAGACATCGCCAGTTTGCCAGAGATTGCTTCTGTGCTCTCTTAGGCAAGGAGCACAAATAATAGCCCCGCAAGTAATGCATTTTACAGATTCATTCGTGTACTGTATTGTCCCACAATAAAAACAAGATTTTTCTCGCGGAGACTCATCTATATATTTTTTAAGGTGTTTCCAGCATTTTGGGCAAATATTCCAGTTCGTCATATCTTGACCAACAATATTGGTTTTCCAATACTCATATGCGCCAGCCCCATGCGTAAGGTAAATTTTTGATTTTCGGCTGAGGCCTAACTTGAATGGATTAAACCCTTTTTTAAAAACCGCTTTCTTCATTTGCTCATGAGTGATGATGGTACCTTTCCCAGGAGCACTACAGATATCACAGACAATCATTTGTCAACTCCTTCCTTCACACAGACTGTTCGGTTAAAGAAGTTTTAATGCCTACTGTATATACTTTATTATAACTTGGATTCAACTCGCAAGTGCAACAAAGCTGGAAGTAGAAAGGTAAGCTGAAGTAAAATAAGGCTCTTTCCACTGTCCAGAGTTGAAGGGGCACTTAGACAAAGGCATGCTTCGCGATGAGTTACTCGCAGCTTACCTATGAACAAAGATACCTTATTTATAAATTTATAAAAATAGGATATCAGCAAACTGAAATAGCTGAGATCGTCGGCGTGCATAAATCGACGATCAGCCGAGAACTGAAGCGGAATACAGGAACTGCTGAGTTATGCACCCTATTCTAATATTGTGGGCTTGCATTATTGCAAACGATCACCCCAACCTCAATCACCGCGATGATGAAAAAATCTATCCTATCTCACGAAGCCGCCATCTCGAACTGGCTGTTGTAAAGCTCTGCATAGAAGCCGTTTTCTTTCAGCAGTTCCTCGTGCTTTCCCTTCTCTACAATATCGCCATCTCGGATCACCAGGATCAGGTCGGCGTTGCGGATGGTCGACAGGCGGTGGGCAATGATAAAGCTGGTACGCCCGTGCATCAACCTGTCCATCGCTTCCTGAATCAGGATCTCGGTACGGGTATCGACCGAACTGGTAGCTTCATCCAAAATCAGCATGGGTGGATCCGCCAGCACAGCGCGAGCAATCGTCAGAAGCTGCTTCTGTCCGGATGAAATATTGCTGGCTTCTTCATTCAGCACCAACTCATATCCGCCGGGCAGGGTGCGGATGAAGTGATCCACATGCGCAGTCTCTGCCGCCTGTACGACCTCTTTATCCGTAGCATCTTCACGTCCATAGCGGATGTTTTCGCAAATCGTACCATTGTATAACCAGGTATCCTGCAGCACCATGGCAAACATCTTGCGCAGGTCTTCTCGCGTGAAGTCCTGGATGTTATGCCCATCCACAAGGATAGCGCCGCTGTCCACATCGTAGAAGCGCATCAGCAGCTTGACCAGGGTCGTCTTGCCGGCGCCTGTGGGTCCCACAATAGCGATCTTCTGCCCAGGCTGAGTGCTGAAAGACAGGTCCTTGATGACGGTTGTCTCGGGGTCATAGCCAAAGCGCACATCGCGGAATTCAACTGAGCCTTCCACATGATCCAGATTGACCGGGTTCTCGGTCTCCGCTATTTCCTCCGGTTCGTTGAGGAATTCAAACACGCGCTCAGCAGCAGCCGCAGTCTGCTGCAAAATATTGGAAATATTGGCAATCTGCATCAGCGGGTTGTTGAACTTTTGCACGTATTGAATAAACGCCTGGATATCGCCAACCGTGATCGTGCCCTGAATAGCGTAGTAGCCGCCCAGGATGCTGACCGCCACATAACCCAGGTTGCTGATCAATCGCATGAGGGGCATGATCACAGTTGAGAGAAACTGTGACAGCCATGCAGCTGTAAATAATGTTTCGTTCAGGCCGTTGAATGTTTTAACCGATTCTTCTTCAGCGTTGAAAGCCTTGATCACAATATGCCCGCCATACATCTCTTCCACAAGCCCATTGACATGCCCCAGGTAATTCTGCTGCTGCATGAAGTATTTCTGCGAGGTACGTACGATCAGGTTGATCACCAGAATCGTGACGGGGATGGTCAGCAGCGCCACCAGCGTCATCTGCCAGCTAATGGTCAACATCATCACCAATATACCGATCACGCTGGTGATGGATGTAATGATCTGCGACAAACTCTGGTTGAGGGTCTGGCTGACCAGGTCCACGTCGTTGGTCACTCGTGAGAGTATTTCACCCTGGCTGACCTTATCAAAATATTGCAGGGGGAGTTTGTTAATTTTCTGGGCAATATCCTGCCTGAAACGGTAGGTGATATCGGTTGAAATGCCCGACATGATGTAACCCTGCAGAAACGCCAGGAAAGCCGAGAGCACATACAGGGTCAGCACCTGGATCAAGATCCTGCCGATGGCCACATAGTCCACCCCGCTGCCGGTGCCGGTAATCTGAGCCGCCACATCCTGAAACAGTTGGGTGGTCGCCCGTCCGAGAATCTTTGGCCCAAAAATGGAAAACACCGTGGACGCTGCGGCGATCAAAAGCACGCCCAAGATCAGCAGGTTATATTTCCCCAAATATTTCACCAGGCGTTTAAAAGTACCTTTAAAATCGCGCGCTTTCTCACCGCGCATCATCGCATGTGGACCGCCGCGTCCCATGCGGATGGGTGGTCGGTTGGATCTTTGTTTAGGTCGTTCGTTTTCGTTCGGCCGGTTGTCGCTCATGCCAGTTCCTCCTTGCTGAGCTGCGATGTGGCAATTTCCCGATAGGTTTGGCAGGTCTTCATCAGGGTTTGATGGATGCCCTTACCAACGATTTTGCCGTTATCCAGGACGATGATCTGGTCAGCGCTCATCACGGTCGCCACCCGCTGGGTTACCAGCAGCACTGTGCTGTCACCGGTTTTCTCTTTAAGGGCTTTGCGCAGGGCAGCGTCTGTTTTGAAATCCAACACCGAGAAGGTGTCATCAAAAATGAGGATCGGCGGTTTTTTAGCCAGCGACCGGGCAATGCTCAGGCGCTGTTTCTGCCCACCCGAGACGTTTGCACCTCCCTGTGAAATCGGTGCTTGCAGTCCCTCGGGGTTATCAAAAACGAAGTCGGCTGCCTGAGCAATCTCAACAGATTCACGCAGGGTCTCCTCGCTGGCGTCTTCATCGGCAAGACGCAGGTTGGATTCCACCGTACCCGAGAATAAAACGCCCTTTTGGGGAGTGTATCCAATCTTTTCGCGCAGGTCGTGCTGACGCACATCCCGAACATCGATATCATCCACCAATACTGCGCCCTGATAAACATCAAAGAAACGCGGGACCAGGTTGACCACAGTCGACTTGCCGCAGCCGGTAGAACCGATGATGGCTGTCACCTGCCCCGGCTGAGCCGTGAAGGAGATCCCCTGCAGCACATCCTCCTCAGCATCTGGATAGCGGAAGTAGACATCCCTGAATTCAACCTTGCCCGAGAACTGTGTGGGCAACGGCTTGGGGTCTTGCGGGTCTTTGATCACATTTTCTGTGTCCAGAACTTCAGCGATTCGGTTTCCTGAAACAGCGGCGCGTGGCAGGAAAATGAACAACATGGAAAGCATCAGGAATGCGAACATGATCTGCATGCTGTACTGCAGGAAGGCCATCATATCACCAACCTGGAGGGTCGAGGCAGCAATCTGGTGTGCGCCGACCCAGATGATCAGGATGGAAAGGCCGTTCATGATCAGCATCATCACCGGCATCATAGTCGCCATAATGCGGTTGATGAACAGGGACACCCCCGTCAAGTCCTTATTTGCCGTATCGAAGCGCTGTTCTTCAAAGTCCTGCTTGTTGAAGGCTCGGATGACCATCATACCAGAAAGGTTCTCGCGTGTTACCAGGTTCAACCGGTCAATCAACTTTTGGATGATGGTGAACTTGGGTACGGAAACCAGGAATACGATCACAATCAGCAAAATCAAAATGGCAACAGCCAGAGCAATGATCCACCACATGTTAGGGCTCTTATTCACCGCCCGGATCACTCCGCCGATACCCATGATGGGAGCAAAAAACAGCAGCCGCATGACCATGAACACCGCTTGCTGGATCTGGGTGATATCATTGGTGGAACGCGTGATCAGCGAAGAGGTTGAAAACTTATTAAATTCCTGGCTGGAAAAGGATTCCACTTTGGTAAACACATCTTTACGGATATCGCGCGCTACGCTTGCTGAGGTGCGAGCCGCCAAATAGCTGACGCTGACATTCGTCAACCCTGAAAGAAGCGAGAGCAGAACCATGACCCCCCCTATACGGAGGATATAATTGGTCTGAACTTTCCCAAGGTCGACGCCTATGCTCTGGTATTCTTCACGGATTGCTTCGGTCGTCAATTGGGTGACCAGGGTATCCGGCATGGATTGAAACTGTTCGGTGATTTTCTGCTTTATCGTGTCAAGACGATCCGGTGCCATCTTGAGCAGGGAGAAAATGTCCGTCCCCTGTGGGATTTGGGAGGGATCAAACGGTAAATCGCCCAGCATCTGCTTGGCTCTATCGGGGTTATCCATGATCTGCTGAATGCTGTACAGGATCAGTAAACCGCGTGACATCACCGGTTTGAGCTGATCCAATTCTTCCTTCGGTAGGTCTTTTAAGACATATACCGGTTCTGATGCCAGGGCTGGGACCGTCTGGACCAGTTGATCGTAATCCGGTGATGTCTCATCGACCAGTTGATAAGCATCGTACACCATAGCCGATTCCTGGTCATCGAAAAACAACACCATGTTATCGAGCTGGCTTTTGCGGATGTACTGCGGGATGACACTATCGATGCCGTTTTGTTGAATGCCTACATTGACAATCCGTGAGAGGTAATCTGGCAGCGCCAGATCAGCATTCGCCATCACAAACAGCAACACAATCGCTGCGATCACATAGAACACATAAGGTTTCAGATATTTGAGAAGTCGAATCATAAATTACTAGCCCTTCATTGTTGACTTATAATTTTCTAATAGGGTCAATCATCTTATTTAGCATACCGTCATTTCAGAATGGAATTATTCTTTGGAATCAGGCCGGCAAAGCCTGTCTCGTTCAATGTTTAATTCACGAGTTCGCTGATTCAAAAGCTTGATGGCTGGTAAGAGCTGCGCTTTCTCAGAATCGGATAAAACCTGCGATAATTCCGACAGCCAGGCATGACGGGTGTTCATGCTCTTTTCAACCAGGAGTTTACCCTTTTCAGTCAGCGCAATCAGCTTCATTCGCCGGTCGTCTGGGTTTTCAGACCTCAGCACCAATCCGTCAGCAATCAGCGGATCTAGAAGCTGGCTGACAGCCGCCATGGTCACGCCCAGGTGATTAGCCAGGTCATTCACCGGGCCGGAGCCATGGTGATAGAGACGAAACAGGGCATTAACCTGAGACAGCGAGAGATCGCTTTCACG
>Ga0075124_10000621_pt1 | contig 16397 bp, 13 predicted proteins | sample AntAceMetag02UKS_FD_69809 | JGI IMG/M metagenome (GOLD analysis project Ga0075124, IMG submission 69809) | Saline lake microbial communities from Ace Lake, Antarctica - Antarctic Ace Lake Metagenome 02UKS | ecosystem: Environmental > Aquatic > Non-marine Saline and Alkaline > Saline | place... | reverse complement strand
ACTGTGTCAATGAAAGCCGCCCTGGTGTATGCAGCAAGGTGCTTTCCCCGGAAGAGGCGCTTGTGCTGGTTCGGGAAGTGATGAGCAAATTTTCCTACATCAAGGTAATAGGCATTGCCGGGCCTGGTGATCCCCTCGTAAATGACGCGACCTTCGAAACCCTTCGTCTTCTGAAAGAGGAATTTCCGGTACCCATCAAATGTCTCTCCACAAACGGGCTGATGCTTCCCGAGTATATCGATCTCCTTGATGAATATGGTGTAGGAAATATTACCGTCACCTGTAATGCCATAGACCCGGCAATTGGTGAGAAAATATACTCCTATGTCGAGTGGGAAGGAAAGAAACTGCATGGGCGTGAGGCTGCAGAACGCCTCCTTGCACAGCAGATGAAAGGAATTGAGATGGCAGTGGAACGCAAGATGTTTGTGAAGATAAACACGGTTCTCATCCCGGGTATCAACGACCACCATGTTGTTGACATCGCAAAGAAGATGGGAGAGATGGGTGTCTATACTTTCAACATCATCCCGGTGATTCCGCAATATAAGTTTGCCCACATTATTTCCCCAACTCTCGCTGACAAGAAGGAAATGCATGACGCGTGTGCCCCGTATGTCCGCCAGATGAGACACTGTGCACGCTGCCGCTCTGACGCAATAGGAAAACTGGGGAAAGATGTGCAGGATGAGATATACCGGAACTGCGGGTCGCTGTAATCATATGCCTGGTATACTTTCTGATCTTCTCAACACGTTTTTCTGATATATCTCTAAGGTACGGGGGGTAAAGGGGCAGCCTTCTCTTTAACGATCCCCCCCGGGTGCCTGCAGGAATTATTATCACGCTGAGTGACTTACACTTTCACCCTGTCTCCCGCGTATGTTTATGTGCTGTTTGTGCCGGATATGTGCGTATGCAGCAGAATGATATACAGCCTGCAGAGTACTGTGAACGTGGGCTTCTCACCATGGTCACAGCTCCTCTGCCTGTCCTTGAAGAAACCCTTGCCGCCCTCCTACTGCGTGGATCAGAGGGTGCAATGGTCATTGCCTGTGGCCGGATCCGTGACGGAACCTTTGTGCAGGCAGCAGATAGGTATCCCGGCACGTCAGTCCTCCGGGTTGGCAGTCCGTCACAGCTTACAAACATTGTCCGGATGCGCAATGCACCATTGATTGTGGCCGTTCATGACCCGGAGATTTATGAGAATGATGAAGAGAGCGCAGTCAGTGTCGCAGCGATGCTGCGGGAGTACGCATGGTCGTGTGCAAACCGTATTGTACTCCTGGCTCGTCCCGGGGATGCGTATCTGGATGTGATGATGCCGTATGCCGGCAGATACCTCTATATTGAACGGGACTGTGAATGGAAGAACGGACGGATGACCTGTGGCCGTCAGATGACGCTTGATGCGGTTGGGTGATCTGCACCAGCATGGCAGTGGCAGGTAATCGTAAAAAATCATTATTGCCAAGTATCTGAAGGATCAGGTTCTGGTAATGAGTGCTGAACGTATGTCAAAATGCGGGCTGAATGATTGTTATTTCGGCAGTATGGCGAAAATGCACGGTATGGAGGGGGCCCAGGATGGCACCCGGAAACGTCCCCTGTTTCATTCTTTGTGCTGTCTGCATTTGTGCCGCTATCTGCGGGGCAGGTTGTCTCGCCGCACCGGGCCCGCAGGAGACGATTCCCCCGCAACCCGGCGATTTTGATTCAATCCTTTCGTACCAGGTGGCAGAGGCGGATGCAGGAGAGATCCTGACCCGTCTCATTGAAGAAGAGATTGCTGAAAATCCAGTCCTTGCCGGGTATACAGTGCGTGATTTCTATAACGATACGCCGCTTGTGGAGGTTGAAAGCAGAAGGTATCTGCCTGGTGGTGGCGCCCGGCCCTACTCTGTCTATACCTTCCGGCACACGATGCCGTCCCTGAAGGATCCACAGCATACCATGGATGATGTTACCCTGCAGATCACGGTCGTGGACGGTGACGTCACGGAACGGGTGGTATCGATGGGTAGCAGTGTGACAGTAATGGGTGTCTGAGATCCCCTCTCCTTTTCCCGGGTATCACCCTGTTTTGCCTGCATGTCGCGCTGTTTCTTTTACTGCCGCTGCAAACGCATGCACATCCTCTTCTGTTGTCTTCCATGATGTCATCCAGCGGGCCACCGGTGTTGGGGTGTCACTGCCGGTCAGGTAGAAATACGAATGCTCCATCAGGGGAGTCACTGCTTCTTTTGGGATGGTGGCAAAGACGGCATTGCTCTCCACTGGTTGCACAATATCCACGCCTGGGATGTCCCGGACGGTGTCTGCAAGGAGAGCAGCCATCCGGTTTGCATGCAATGCATTCTCCAGCCAGAGGTTCCCTTCCAGCAGGGCGGTGAACTGCACGGCTACAAAGCGCATCTTTGATGCAAGCTGGGTTGCCTGTTTGCGGTAATACCGGTAATCTGCGGCAAGGTCAGGATTAAAAAATATCACCGCCTCGCCGAGCATCAGACCGTTTTTTGTGCCGCCAAAAGAGAGAACGTCGACCCCCGCATCACGGGTGATTTCCCGCAAGGGTTTCCCGAGGGCCGCTGCCGCGTTGCAGATGCGTGCCCCGTCCATGTGGACAAGCATTCCGTTTGCATGGGCTGTTTCTGCAATTGCCCGCACTTCTTTTTGGGAATAGATGGTTCCCGTCTCGGTGGCCTGCGTGAGAGAGACCACCCGTGGTTGTGCATTATGCTCGTCTCCCCGCCCGGAGAGACATGACTCAATTTCTGCAGGCGTCATTTTACCGTTTGGTGCGGTGACCGGGAGGAGTTTGCAGCCTGCCACCCGTTCCGGCGCTCCGCATTCATCCACATTGATATGGGCACAGTCTGTGCATATGACTGCCTCAAACGGCCGTGTGACAGCGGCAAGGGAGGAGACATTTGCCCCTGTTCCGTTCATGACAAAGAACGGCTCTGAGTCTGCACCGAAGTGCTGCCGGAAGACGTCTGTTGCCCTCTCGGTATACGGGTCATCACCATATGCAATAACGTCCCCACCATTTGCGGCATTGATGGCCTCCATCACCGCAGGATGGACTCCTGTGTTGTTGTCACTGGCAAAACTCGTCTGATATATCCGGTATTCTGAATCTGTGTGAGTCATTGATGCTCCTTGCTGCTCTTTATGTAGTGTTGGGCAGACATGGTAGTGTAATCTTCGGTTACCGGTGTGCTCATATATTTCTCATGCTGTCATCCTGAAGGGGATGGCACGGCCGCTCTCATACGCTGGCTTATGATGACGGACTTTTTCCTTCATCAGGTTCTGCACGGACAGTGTTCCATCCCGCTGGTGATGGTGGATATGAACTGTCAGATCGATGATACTCAGCTGTCTGTCATGCGGAAGCAGGTAAAAAAGGGTATAACGGAATGAAAATTCAGATGAACCGCGGTTTCATGGAGAGCTTCTTTTGGGTGTATATTTTCCGTACAGGCTTGCCTGCGGTCACAGCGGAGACTTTCTCTGCAAGTGCTTCCGGTGACATCTCTTCCTTGTATGGTTTCTTTGGCTGTGACTCCTTTCGGATGGTTACTGTAAGTAAGCCTGATTCAGCCTCAGAATCTCCGACAACTGCCACATATGGCACCCAGTCCATACCTGCTTCCCTGACCTTTTTGCCGACCGACTCCTCGCGGTCGTCAACATCACAGCGGATGCCTGCCTTTGTCAGGACTTCACACACCTCTGTGGCGTAGGGGATATGGCGCTCTGCCACCGGCACAATCCGTGCCTGTGTCGGGGAGAGCCATACCGGGAGCATCGGGACATCCTGTGTTGCAGTCTTCTCCAGAAGGGCACAGATGACCCGCTCAATTGAGCCTGTTGGTGAACAGTGGATGATGGGTGGGTGGACTTCTCCTTCGTCGGTGAAATATTTGATATCAAAGCGTTCTGACGATTCCACATCAATCTGAACGGTTGGATTCTCGATGGGACGGCCCTGCCCGTCAATTGCCGCAAGGTCCACCTTTGCCACCCAGTAGTGCACACGGTCAGAGAGCACTTCAATGAGCATCGGCACACCGGATGTCTTCACGAGACCTTTGACCCATTCCCCGTGCTCTTCGTAGAACTCTTCCGTGCACCGGAAGATGCCGGCAAGGGGAGTCTCGAGATCCCGGCCGGTCTGCCAGCCCATCATCATCTGCTCTTCAAAGCAGGAGAGCGTCTGGTCCATGTCAAGGCAGAGGGAATGCATATCGGGCATCGTAAATGCGCGGAGGCGCTTCAGGCCGATGCACTCACCCTTCTGCTCGTGCCGGAAGGAGTAGGTGGAGAGTTCATACATCTTCATCGGGAGCGTGTTTGGTGAGATGTGCATGTCGTGCATGATGGAGAACATTCCGAAACAGGCGGCAAACCGGAGCATCATGTTGCGGTTGCCTGACTTGAACCGGTACTGCCGTTCGCCGAATTTTCCGGCGTGCTCGTTTATGGCCGGGTTATCCAGGTCATACATGACCGGTGTCTCAACCGGCATGCCACCGTAGTCGAGCACCAGCCCGAGGACATAATCACTGAGCAGATCACGGATGATTTTTCCCCGGGGCATCCACCGGAGATTTCCGACATCAGAGAGAGCTTCATAATCAACGAGCTCCTTTGCCCGCATCAGTTCGCAGTGCACTGAATCGCCGGTTCCTTCTGCAGCAATTCCGGTCTCTTTTTTGACCAGTTGCCCGAATGGTGTGTCATCTGCATATTTTGCGGAATCTTCCCGTGTGCCTTCGGGGGTGAGGACAAAGAAGGTGTGGGTGACCTGCTTTTTCTCTGCCTTCTCTTCCGCGTCTTCCGGGGTAATCGTCCGGGAGAGTTCAGAGAGAGGGTGGCCCTTGCAGGAGATGGTGAAGGCCTTGTACCACCCAAACGGTGCACGTTTGACGGTCATTCCCTCTTTTTGAGAGCAGATCTTCTCGATTGTGGTCAGTGCCTGAATCGCCGCTTTTGGTGATGACAGGTCGCTGGAGAGGTGGGCATACGGGTAGATCATGATATTTGTCGTGCCGAGTTTCTCAGCCGTCTCCAAAATCTCCGCTGCGGTCTTTGCCGCAACGCCCGGGATATTCTCTTCGTCCGGCGCTTCCACAGCACAGAATGCTGTCAGTGCCTCTTCAAGTCCGTCGGCCGGCACAATGTTCTCTTCTGCTACCGGTGTTTTTTTCAGGGCTTCATATGTTATCTGGTCGGAATGAATCAGCAAAATTCGCATGATGGATACTCCATGGTGTATATATCGCAGGTAGCGTTTTGATCTGTTCCATAATTAGGGTATGGATTCCCGGTACAGACCGGTTCACCGGACATTTTTATGGTAGCGTGAAAGGGTTGCCTGCCGCTGGTTGAGATATTTTGCATCCCCCTTCGCACCGTATGGTTTCTCTGCACGTTCTGTTGTATAAAATACCAATTGACCGATTGCCATTCCTGCATAGAGGCGGACCGGGCGGCGGTTTGCATTTGATATCTCAAGAGTAATTGTTCCGCAGAATCCGGCATCGATCCATCCGCCAGTCTGGTGGAGGGCAATGCCCAGGCGCGCAATACTTGATTTCCCTTCGATGGTTGCCACGATGTTGTCCGGCAGGGTGATGCACTCATGTGTCTCTGCCAGAAGGAACATACCGGGTGGAACATCAATGTACTCTGCATGTTTCTCGTCTACGTGGGATACTATTGAATCCTGTTCATATGGGTCGATAACGTCATCAGACTTTTCATACCACACAAAATGGTCACCCAGCCGGATATCAATTGAATTGGGCTGAATTAACTTCGGATCGAACGGGTCGATTTTGATAAACCCCCGCTCAATACGGTTCTGTATCTGCCAGTCAACGAGAATCATAATACCTGATAGAAAATGGGTTGTGAGCGGTATTTATTTTATCTTGAAAAATTGCCGGCCCGTTTCACAACTTACCGGGGCCCTGTTCTCTTCCCTCTGTGACAGAATCATTCATTTCGCTCGTTTTCCCTGCATTGATGTGCCACTCGGCACGGTGGATGAGTCCATGGAGGGTGGTCACTTCCCGCCCGGTAAGAAGGGTGCGCCCAAAGATCCGCCGCATCATGGTCATGGTATTTGCCCGCTTGTATTCATGGTGATCGACGAGGTCTAAAAATTCGTCAATATGGGTGTAGAGGGCATCCATCTCGCGCCGTGAAGCAGTAATGTACTTTCCCCGCGGGAGGTGCGCAAGCTCATAGCAGACAATGCCAACCGCATGGGAGATATTTACAATCGGATATTCCGGGGATGTTGGAATTGTGCAGATAACATCGCACTGCCGCACCTCGTCATTGGAGAGCCCCCAGTTTTCCCTGCCAAAGAGAATGGAGATTCTGCCGTCAACAGGAGCAACAATATCCCGAAGTTCATTTGGGGCATAATAGGGCATGCGCATTGCATGCGAAATCGTCTTTGAGAGTTCACCGGTTGTTGCAACAAGCATGTTGGACTCTGCAATCACATCGTCCAGTGATTCTGCAACCACCGCCGATTTCAGCACGTCTTTTGCATGAGATGCACGGGCAGATGCCTCTATTCCCATATCCGGCGGGTTGATGAGGACCAGCCGGGTAAACCCGAAGTTTTTCATTACCCGTGCAGCAAATCCAATATTCCCTTCGTACAGGGGTTCTACAAGGACTATTTCGACCTCTGGCATGTGTGCAGTCTCCGTACTGTCAGTGGACTGCCTTCACGGTCGCCCTGAGTGCAGAGGCACCGACATCATAGACGGCATTGCCGACGACAATGGTGTCAGCAAACTGTGCCATTTCAGCAGCCTTCTCTGCATTATTGATGCCGCCGCCATAGAAGAGGCGGGCATCAGATACTGCCTCCGCTGCCGCCGCCACTACGTTCGGGTCGCCATATGTTCCTGAATATTCGATATATACCACGGGAAATGAGAAGTACTGGTCTGCCACCTCTGCATAGGCAGCGACATCTGCAGCAGAGATGTCACAGACCGCACCCGTCACTTTACCGACCGATGATGTCGGATTCAGGACGATATAGGCCTCAGGAATTACTTTTGTCCAGTCAATGTGGTTATGTTTTACCCACCACTGGTGTGTTCCGACCATCCAGCGCATGTCTGGGGTATTCAGTACACTGGGTACAAAGAGAGCGTCCACTTCATCCAGGACCACCCCTTCAGGTCCTGCAGGTTCAACAACGATGGGCAGATCATACTCTTTCACCTGCATGATCAGTTCCCGCATATTCTCCTGGGTTACGTTCAGTGTCCCTGAGAGCATCAGGGCGTCTGTTCCGCTTGTCGCAATATCTGCGACGGTATCGTTGTCAATTACTTTGTCCGGGTCCAGTTTAGTGATATGAACCCAGTCCTTCCAGCTGTCATCCATCGTTATCAATCTGTATTATTTGCATGCATCCTGAAATGCACGGATTTTCTCTGCGGGTATTTCTGTCGCCTGTGCGAGACGTCCGGCATCTGCAGCCTTCAGCCCTGCTGTGTCAATTACCCCTGTGCGGTACAGCTGTTCAAGCATTGCTTCTCCCAGACCTGAGATCTCCAGAAGGCTGTTTCGCCCGGTCTCTACCATCTTTGTGGTCACCTTTTCCGGTGGGGTAACACCCATTCCGTTGCAGACCGATGTCGCATGCTTCCAGGCTGTCTCCGGTTTAATGCCGGTAACAATGCTGAGATATGCCGGGTGAAGGGCACAGAAGTCTGCCGGTGTCGTGATGCCTGCTTCAAAGTATTTCTTCAGACTCACCGCAGGCACCCCATATTCACGGAGTGCGGCGCGGTTGTAGACTGCCCGTGTCTCATTAAGCAGGGTTTCTGCCTCTGCTGCAGAGAGGTGCATCTTTGTGAGTGCCTCAGGTGTCATTACAGCCAGTCCTCCCATGTCACCGACACCTGCCTCTACAAGTGCCGCAGCCACTTTGGCGGGTGAGCGACCACGCCGGGGTACCACATGTTTTCGGACAAACTTCTTTAGTTCAGAACGTTTTCTGAGGATTTCAAGGACTTCCTGAGCTTCTTCCCGGAGGCAGGCCACTGTTGCCTCATCTGTACTGAGAGCTTTTGTCAGTCGTTCCGGTTCGAGGTTTGCCACTTCATACACACTGTAGATATGGGACGCATGCAGGCGTACAATCATCTCCTCGTCCGAAGAGGGCATCATCATGAGTGCTTCGTGGTTTGAGTTGATGTGGTTACAGAGGGGGCACCCGATCTCCCATGGGCGTGCTCCTTTCCGGATAAGTCGGACATAATTGAGGCCATGTGTCTCACAGACCTTGTCTTCACGAATGGCTGTGCCCCATGCCGCGCTGGGAAGGCCGATATTAAATGTACAGTTGGGGTATCCCGTACATCCGATGAACTGTGACATTCCTCTGGTCTGACGTATCATCAGGTCCTGACCACAGACCGGACATTTTCCGATGATTCTCTCCTCATCGTTTCTGTCCATGATCTCACGGCCGATCTGTTCCTCGTTTGCCTCGAGGGCGTCAAAGACGTGGCGCAGCATGGTCTGGGATTCAGAGATGACCTCATCACGGGTGAGTTTTGCCTCCTTTATCTCCTCCATGTGCTGTTCAATGGTGCTTGTCATCTCCGGGTTCGTGATGGGCACACCATGGTTCTCCATTGCCTCCACAACGCCCCTCCCGACGAGGGTTGGGCGGACTGGTGTTCCCTCCACATACCGGCGTGAGACCAGTTTACCGATCACTTCATGTCGGGTGGACTTTGTGCCAAGACCGAGTTCTTCCATTCGCTGAATCAGTTTTGACTGGGAATACCGTGGCGGCGGTGTAGTATACTTCTCCTCATTGTTGATGGCAAGAACAGGGAGACGGTCGCCTTCCTGCATTTTTGGGAGGATGGTCTCTTTTGCCTCACTATAGGTATAGACTTCCCGGTATCCTGCCTCTGCAAGGCGTGATCCGGTAGCCGTATAGGTCTCTTTCCCAGCATCAAAGAGGTATTTCAGAGTCGTCCATTGTGCGTCCGGTGAGAGTGTCGCAAGAAACCGTCTGACAATGAGTTCATAGATTTTCCACTGATCATCTGTCAGGGCCTCTTTTTTAGCGGCACCCGCCGGATGAATTGGCGGATGGTCGGTACTTGATTTTTTGCCGCGGGTCGGTTCCTTCCTGCGGTGTGCCTGTGTCCATTCCACTGCACGGGAGAAGCTGGTCTTCTTTAGTTCGTTCAGGACCTCTTCGAGATCCAGTGATTTTGGATACACTGTATTGTCCGTACGGGGATAGGACGCGTATCCGTTCATATAGAGGTCTTCTGCGATACGCATCGCGTTTGCCGCAGAGAAACGCAGGCGGCCTGCTGCAACAATGAACGATGTGGTATCAAAGGGTGCGGGTGCCCGATCGGTCCTGGTTCCTTCCTTTACGCTGGTGACAACGAGCGGTGCAGAGGTGTTCTGTTCTGCCTTCACTGCCTCACTTTTGTCCTGGAACCTGTCTGTGGTGTGGCGTGCGATGACCGGTGTTCCGTTTTTCTCTGTATCCACCGAGAGCATCCAGTAGGGTTCCGGTATAAATGCCTCAATCTCTTTCTCCCGGTCGACAATCATCGCCAGTGTCGGACTCTGTACCCTGCCGACGGAAAGAATGCTCTTTCCACCCCGTTTTGCGGCAATTGAGATGAACCGTGTAAGGGATGCGCCCCACAAGAGGTCAATTATCTGGCGTGCCTCACCTGCTGCTGCGAGATCAAAATCAATACCCGTGGGGTCTTCAAAGGCAGTGGTTATTTCCTGTGGGGTGATTGCAGAAAAGCGTGCCCTATGGACCGGTACGTCTGTATTTGAGGACCGTACGATCTCAAAGGCCTCCTTGCCAATGAGTTCACCCTCACGGTCATAATCAGTGGCAATGGTGACAAGTGTCGCCGTTTTGGAGAGCTTTTTTATCAGGGAGACAATATTTTTTGCGGTCGGTTTTTTGACGGTTTTGGCATCAATGAGGGTCCGTGGTGTATTGACCTCTGAACGCCAGTTGCTGTATCCCGGTTCAAAATCAATCTCCACCACATGGCCACGCAGTCCCAGGGTGATTGCGTCATCAAACCGGTAGGTGTTGACACCGTTCTCTTTTCCTGTGTGGACCTTTGCTCCCTTTTTTTCAGATGATTTTGAACCGGCACCGGCAAGGATATCTGCAATACGGCGGGCTGCAATATTCTTTTCTGCAATGATAAGGTGCATCCGTTCTCAGTCCTCCGCTTCTTTCAGAGCGGCATCCATCGCACTATTGAGTTCTTTAGGGTCAGCCCGTCCGCGTGTTGCTTTCATGACCTGACCTACCAGGAAGTTTACGGCTCCTTTCTTCCCGGCCCGATAATCTGCAACGGCATTCGGGTTTGCGGCAATGACTTCATTGATCACCGCAGTGAAATCATCTCCTGCTGCCTTGGTGAGGCCCAGGCGGGTCACAATGTCAGCCGGCATCTCACAGGATTCCTCGTTCTCTCCCATGCAATGGTCAAGCATCACTCTGAGCACTTCAACACCGGATTTGTCGGTGATGGTGTCATCACGGATGAGGGCAATGAGGTCTGCGATGTTCATTGTGGGCACATCATCGATGCGCATTGAACGGTAGTTTATTTCCCCAAGCAGAATGTCTGCCACCCATATGGCTGCAATGGCCGGATCAGCATCTGCGACTGATTCATAGAAATTCGCGACCTTCAGGTCACCGGTGAGGGTGCGGGCATGATTTTCTGAGATGCCATACTGTGTCATAAACCGCTCACGGCGTGCATCCGGAAGTTCGGGGAGAACAATGTCATCCACCCACCCGGATACTCTCAGGGGGCGGAGATCCGGTTCCGGGAAATACCGGTAGTCGTTTTCATTCTCTTTGCTGCGTGAAGAAGTGGTGATGCCTCGTCCTTCCAGGAAATGACGGGTCTCCTGCTCAATCCTCTGTCCCTTCCGGATGAGGTTGCGCTGACGGGTGATCTCAAAGTTGAGTGCCTTCTCCACTCCCTTGTATGAAGAGATATTCTTACATTCCACCCGGTTGTGGCCCTTTATGGAGATATTTGCGTCTACACGGATGGAACCTTCCCGTTCACCGTCGAAGACCTCAAGGTATTCCAGTGTTGAGCGGAGTTTGTTGAGGAAGCGGCGTGCCTCCTTAGGGGATCGGAGATCCGGTTCTGTAACAATCTCAATCAGCGGAATGGAACTCCGGTTATAGTCAACAAGGGAGTAACCTGCCCGGTCCCGTGAGGTCTTATGAATAAGCCTTCCGGGATCTTCTTCAAGATGAATCCGGGTGATGCGGATATTTTTCGGGTGCCCCTCGTCGTCATCAACTTCCATGATGCCCTTCTCTGCAATTGGCTTGTCATACTGGGATATCTGGTAGCCCTTGGGGAGATCGGGGTAGAAGTAATTCTTACGGGAAAACTCTGAGACTTCCGGTACGGTCAGTTTCAGGGCCTTTGCCACTTTCAGGGCATAGAGCACTGCCTGTTTGTTCAGGCGCGGCATCGCACCCGGAAGGCCGAGGCAGATTGGACATACATGAGTGTTTGGTTCATCCCCCTGAAAATCAGTAGAACAGCCGCAGAAGAGCTTTGTCTTTGTATTGAGCTGGCAGTGAATCTCAAGACCGATGATGACAGTTTTATCAGTCATTCAGGCCACCTCCATCTCGTAGGCAAACGCAGCATCCACAACCCGTTCATCCTCAAAGTGGCGGCCGATTAACTGCAGGCCGACGGGCATCTTCTCAACCATCCCGCAGGGGACGGATATGGCAGGCACTCCTGCAAGGTTTGCAGGCACCGTCAGGATATCAGCAAGATACATCGAGAGGGGATCACTCTTCTCGCCGAGTTTAAAGGCGATCTGTGGCATGGTCGGGCCTGCGATGATATCAGCGTCTTTGAATATTCTGAGGAAATCTTTGCGCACATTCTCTCGTGCTACCTGTGCCTTTGCGTAGTATTTTCCATAGTATCCGGCAGAAAGGGCAAATGTCCCTAAGAGGATACGGCGCTGCACCTCTTTTCCAAAGAGTGTGCCACGGTGGTCACGGAATTCATCGTGCCAGGACCGTTTTGTCTCAACGGAGGGGCCGAAGCGTACACCGTCAAAGCGGGAGAGGTTTGAGGATGCCTCACTTGTGCATGTCACATAGTATGCGGCAAGGGCGTATGCCATGGAGGGAATGGAGCAGGTCATCGTCTCAGCACCGGCATCTTCCAGTTTTCCGATAGCATTCCGCACACTCTCTGCAACAGCAGGGTCCACGCCTTCCCCGAAGAATTCGTCAGGGATGGCTATTTTCATGCCTGCAATATTTCCGGATGGTGTGTGAGTATATGGCCGGTCATAGGCGGTGGTATCACGTGGGTCGGGGCCTGCAATGGCAGACATCAGGGTATTGACATCTGTTACTGTCCTGCCCAGAGGACCTATCTGCTCCAGTGAGTTGGAGTATGCAATGAGCCCGTAGCGTGATACACGGCCAAAGGTAGGTTTGAGGCCGACAATGCCACAGAATGCTGCCGGGCAGCGGATTGACCCGCCAGTGTCGCTCCCGAGTGCCATGTCAACCATACCGTCACCGACTGCTGCAGCACTTCCGCCGGATGACCCTCCGGGGACCCGTGATGCGTCGTGCGGGTTTGTGGTGGGACCGAATGCACTGTTTTCGGTGGTTGTCCCCATCCCGAATTCGTCCATGTTGGTCTTGCCCACGATAGCAGCGCCTGCTTCCCGGAGGTGTGTTATTACATGCGCATCAAAGGGGGGAACATATCCGGCAAGGATACGGGATGCACAGGTGGTGGGAATTCCAGCCGTCGAGATGTTATCTTTGACAGCAATCCCTTTTCCTTCAAGTGGGCCGCCTGTCTCTTCGTACATGGCCAGGTCCAGACGGGTGATAAATGCATTCGTCCGGTCTGCCTCCTCAAAGAAATACTCTTTTACCATTTTCACATCACCCGCGGTGCCCTGATATGCCCGTCTTCTGTCTCATGGGCATTGGCGCATGCTGCTTCCTGTGTCAGTGAAGGGGTAACCTCATCTTCACGCAGCACATTTACGAGATCTGCTTCGCCTTCTTCCCCGTCACTGACGGTATCCAGAATATCAAAATATTCAAGTATATGATTGAACTGAGAGGTAAACTCTCCCAGTTCCTCTTTTTGTATATGGATATCTGCAAGTTTTGCAATTCCTTCAACATCGTTTTCCAAAACCATACGTATCGCGCCCTTCAGAGTTGATTCATGTACCCTTGTATTGAGTTTTTATAACCGTTTTTGCGTGCGGCCCGCTGGATGACCTTCCAGATGCCGCTTCCATACTGCATTGCCTTCTTCTCATAACAGGCTGTTTCCTGCGGCATATAGGTGCATGCGACCTCTCTGAGGGGACGTTTTCGTACTCCCCCGAATACCTTTTTATCCGCAGGAATTGCTTCTGCAGCGCGCACAACACGTATATCAAGAAACGGGCAGGAGATCAGGCAGCCAAAGAGGTCTGCCACCGCCTGGTCGCGTGCACTCTGCACCGCAAGGCCGTCAAAGTCATCCCGAAAGAGACGTTCAAGATCCTCTGCATCAAGATATCGTGAATATCCTCCAAATAGTTCATCTGCCCCCTGGCCTGCAAGAATGCGGGAATATCCGTTTTCACCTGCCCATCGTGCAACAAAATACAGTGTTGCTGCAATGGATGCATCGACCGGGGTGACACGGGGGATGACCCTTATCACTGCCCTCAGGGCATCTTCAACCTCATCAGGGGTGACGGTCACACAGGTATGGTCAAGGCCAAGAACACCTGCCACCTCTGTTGCATGGGACAGGTCATGTGAGCTGGCAATGCCCACTGTTACGCAGGGAAGTCCTGCAATTGCTGCTATCAGAGCGGAGTCAACACCGCCGGAGAATGCTACTATTCCCCCGGTATTTCTGAGCAAAACTGCGGTTTCAATGGCATCTCCAAGGGGCAGAGGAGGGGGGGTGGGCCTGACATAACCGGTCACCACTCCCGTCTCCATTATAACTCCTGCATCGCATTCGCCGGGGACAATCCCCATCTGATCGCGTGCACAGCCATCCTCCCATGTGAGAAAAAACTCTCCTCCGCATGAGGTGAGCCATTCTGTCCCTCCAGAGAGGCGGCAGGCAATATCTTCAGTGGTGAGTACGGTGCCGTCTGTTTCTATCCAGCCTTTTATGCTAATCTCTGCTGCCATCTCTGTTCCGTTCCTGATATCCGGTTAATCAAGTACCATCTCTTCACTGACTAAAAAAGAATGTGAATTATGCCAATGCCGGGGGATGTCGGTGCAGGATGCGTATTTCTTCTTTATGGGGCCGGAGGCACCCCGTATACCCCTGAATAAATCAGAATACCTGTCCCCAAAAAAAGGTGTGATGACCTTTTATTCGACCTGGCCTTCGGGTGGTGCCGGTTTATTTTCGAGCATCTTCTTGTACCAGACAAACCACGGGGTGTCGAGGAATCCGATGATATTTTTGGCGACAATCTGACCGATAATGAGCGGCAGAAGGGGGGCCACACCAGCAAAGGCAATGGTGACAAAGATGATGGAATCAAGTGTCAGGCCGACGGCATCACTGGACACCGATCGGAGGATAATCCTCTTCTCATAGCGCTTCTTCAGGCCGGCAAATATACGTGTGTCAATGGTCTGAGTAATGAGAAACGAGACCCATGATGCAAAGGTGAGGTGGATGCCGAAGGTGAAGATGTTCTGCCATGCCTCTTCATAGGCAAAGAAGGGGGCCGGGGTGAGGGAATTTGTCATGACAAAGAAGATGACGAGAAGCACCTGCGTTATGAACGCAATAAAAATGGCAAGTTGTGCCCGTTTCATGCCATAGACTTCATTGATCATATCAATTGCCTGAGAGATGAACGGGTAGATGAACACTGCCGCCGGTGCGAGGAACACATAAATGCCGATATCAAATACCACAACCCGTGCGGCGAGAATCTGGGATGCAGCAAGATAGACCGCATAGATGGCAACAAGTGCGGCATACCCGTATTCCCGTTTATTGTTCAGCATCCATGCAGCCGCATACGTAACGATGGTGAGACTTACCGCCCAGTAGATCCAGACAACAGGAAATGTCAGATTTTCACCTTCATTAGTCGCAGTGGCCGTATCGTTGCCATACGGAGTATCTGTTGATATAAATACGGGAAATCATTTTTCTAAAAATGGATTACAGGGGAAATTTTTCCCGGTTATATGGTGAGCGGTCCCAGTTTTTCAGCAAGAGCTTCAACCTGGGCCACCGCGGTTCCAATGTAGTTGTCCGGATTCAGGAGCGCTACAATCTCATCATAGGTGACAAGAGCGGCAACGGTCTCGTCCTCTGAAAATACCGTTGCAACCGGACGTTTCTCTTCCAAGGCAATCATGCATGCAATACGCACCCGCTCATGGGCGTCCTGCCGGTCCATTCCGCGCTTCGTCAGTTGAATCATCACGGATTCTGCCATGTTAACGCCGTGGAGCAGGTCAAGGTTTTTCCGGATATTGTCTTCGCGGATGCGCAGACCGGTGAGCACCGTTGTCATGACGGTGAGGATGTGGTCACAGAGAATGCTGGCTTCAGGGAAGGTGATTCGTTCGCAGGAAGAGTTTGTGAGATCACGCTCATCCCAGAGGACATTGTTTGCGAGGGCCGGCTCGATCATGGCCCGGACGATACGCGACAGACCTGAAACCTGTTCTGACTTAATCGGGTTGCGCTTGTGCGGCATTGTGGAAGAACCGACCTGGTTTTTGCCAAAGGCCTCTTCCAGCTCACCTATTTCAGAGCGCTGCATCATCCGTATTTCAAGAGCAATTTTGTCAAGAGTGGTGGCCACATTTGCAAGGAACATGATATACTCTGCAAACCGGTCACGCTGGATGACCTGGTTTGAGACATCCACCGGGGTCAGACCGAGATATTCCATCATATTGGCCATGACCGCGGTACCTGCATCTCCGAGTGATGCCTGTGTCCCGACAGCCCCAGTCATCTGCCCGACAGCTGCCCGTGGGCGGAGCTGTTCCAGCCGCTCAATATGCCGGGATACTTCAGATGCCCAGATGGCAAACCGCAGACCGTAGGTTGTAGGTACACCAATCTGCCCGTGGGTACGTCCGGCGCAGACCAGGGTTTTTGTTTCGAGACTGCGCTTTAAGAGCACGCCCAGAAGTGTTCTGAGTTTTTGCTCAATGATGTCAAGACTATCTCTCACCTGCAGACCGGTTGCCGTGTCGAGAATATCATTTGATGTAGCCCCATAGTGGACCCACCGTGCAGATTCACCAC